>Ga0123353_10006271_pt1 | contig 15808 bp, 19 predicted proteins | sample TergutLab28metaG_3_FD_92763 | JGI IMG/M metagenome (GOLD analysis project Ga0123353, IMG submission 92763) | Labiotermes labralis P3 segment gut microbial communities from Petit-Saut dam, French Guiana - Lab288 P3 | ecosystem: Host-associated > Arthropoda: Insects > Digestive system > Gut ... | reverse complement strand
GGAAGCTGGATGGTGAGTAATAAGCTGCTGGATGCCGGAGATTTCGAAGAGATAACCCGGTTATGTAAAGAAGCTGTTGAGATTGTACAAGGAGTAAGGTAAAAGATGGCGAACTATATTACAAGCATAACTCAGGCAATTGGAAAAACACCGCTTTTGAGGCTTGACAAAATAACAAGCTCCCTGGAGTTGGATGGATATATCTTCGCAAAGCTTGAGCATCTCAATCCAAGCTTCTCAAAAAAAGACCGTATAGCACTCGGGATGATAGAAATGGCGGAGAAAAAAGGTCTGTTAAAACCCGGTCAGCCTGTGCTGGAAGCCACAAGTGGAAACACAGGGACAAGTCTTGCAATGGTGTGTGCCGCAAAGGGATATAGATTTATCAGTGTCATGTCGCGCGGCAATTCGATAGAAAGGGTAAAGATGATCACCGCGTTTGGCGGGGAAGTTGTTCTGGTAGAACAATCTCCGGGAGCGATAAAAGGCAAGGTCTCCGGGGAGGACCTTAACCTTGTTGAACAGGAAGCTGAAAGGCTTGTAGAAGAAACAGGTGCATATTACCTTAGGCAGTTCAACAGCCGTGATAATGCACTGTCGCAAGAGGTCGCCGCAGATGAAGTATGGGAGCAATCCGGTGGATGTATACAAGTCTTCGCAGATTTTCCCGGAACAGGCGGAACATTTGAAGGTTATGCGCGTGCTTTAAAACGGTTTGATCCGGCTATACGCTGTTATGTAGTCGAGCCATATGGTTGTGCATATTATAAAAATGAAATAATTGAGGGAGAAGCCCATGGGATACAAGGCGGCGGTTATGCCAAAGAACTTGCCAATATTGACCGGGCCCTGATAGACGGGTGCGTCACTGTCACCAACGATGAAGCTGTTGAAATGACAAGGAAACTTGCGGAAATAGAAGGTGTTTTTGCAGGCACTTCATCCGGAGCAAATGTTATGGCGGCAATAAAGCTGCTGCAAGAGCAGGAAAAAGGCAAAAAAATATGTGTTGTTATAAATGACATTGGACTAAAATATATGAGCACCGGTTTATTCTGATATCCCATAAAATTAAGAAAATGATTATATAGATTCAGAGGGCAACGTCGAATAAATGGATAAATATGTGCTTCGTATAACGGGAATGACCTGCGCGGCTTGTTCTGCACGGGTTGAAAAGGCTATTAACAAGATAGACGGTGTAAAAAACTGTGCGGTCAATTTGACTACCGAACGTATGACTGTTCAATTTGACCCCTCGATAACTGACCTGAATGTTATTAAAAACAGGGTTGAAAAAATAGGGTACGGTTGGGAAGAAATAAAAAAAGAAACGGTTGACGATGATAAAAAACGCAAAGAAAAAGAAATAAAAACATTACGGCGTAAATTTATTGTAGCGGCTGTATTCGGTTTCCCGTTACTGTATATTTGCATGATTCCAATGATTCCGAATATACCTTTGCTCGTCCCTGCGGTTATACACCCTGACATAAATCCATTGAATTTTGCAATAACCCAAATTGTCTTGACGATTCCCGTTATTATTGCCGGATATAAATTTTATACAGTTGGTTACAGCGCGATTTTACAACGAAGCCCGAATATGGATTCATTGATTGCGATTGGCACGTCTGCGGCAATCGCTTACAGCATATTCGGTACATGGCAGATTATACAAGGCGACCACCACGCGGCGCATAGACTGTATTTTGAAACAGCGGGGGTAATTATCGCGCTTGTATTGCTTGGAAAAACACTTGAAGCCGTATCAAAGGGAAAAACGAGTGAGGCAATAAAAAAATTGTTAGGGCTTCGCCCCAAAACGGCAGTTTTGATAAAGGACGGACAAGAGGTTGAAATTCCAATTGACGATGTTTCAGTCGGTGATATTATTCTTATCAAACCCGGCGGCAAAATCCCCGTTGACGGCATTATCATTGACGGCTCGACGGCTATTGATGAAGCCATGCTTACAGGAGAAAGTATGCCTGTTGATAAAAAAATCGGGGATAAAGTTTACGCTGCCACTATAAATAAAAACGGTTTAATTAAATTCAAAGCGGAAAAAATAGGCGCGGACACGGCGTTGGCTCAAATAATCAAACTCGTTGAAGACGCGCAAGGAAGCAAAGCGCCCATCGCAAAAATGGCTGACAAAGTTTCAAGCGTATTTGTACCGATTGTAGTTTGTATTGCAGTTCTCGCTTTTGTCGGTTGGCTTATTGCTACAAAAGATTTTTCTTTCGCGCTGACAATATTTATCTCGGTACTTGTAATAGCCTGTCCGTGCGCTTTGGGGCTTGCTACGCCAACGGCGATTATGGTTGGCACGGGCAAAGGCGCGGAAAACGGCATACTTATAAAAAGCGGCGAAGCACTTGAAACAACACATAAAATACAAATAATTATTTTTGATAAAACAGGCACTATCACAGAGGGCAAACCCGAAGTTACAGATATTATAACAACGGGCAGTATTGATAAAAAACGATTGTTACAATTAACGGCTTCCGCAGAAAAAGGAAGCGAACACCCTCTTGGTGAAGCGATTGTAAAAAATGCTGAAAATGAAAACCTCGATATACTTCCGATAAATGGTTTTGAGGCACTTACAGGCAGGGGGATTATATGCCGTATAGAAAATCAAGAAGTTTTAGTCGGAAACATTAAACTGATGAATGAATACGGCGTTTCAATCGACAACATGAGTAGCGAAGCTAACCGCCTTGCCAATGATGGAAAAACGCCGATGTATATAGCGATTGATAAAATAATCGCGGGTATTATTGCTGTTGCGGATATTGTAAAGCCGAATAGTGCGAACGCTATTAAAAAACTTACCGAAATGGATATTGAAGTTGCCATGATTACAGGCGACAATAAACGAACCGCCGAAGCCATAGCAAAACAAGTCGGCATAACACGGGTATTGTCCGAAGTTTTACCGCAAGACAAAGCAAGCGAGATAAAAAAACTGCAAACGGAAAATAAAAGGGTTGCTATGGTTGGCGACGGCATAAACGACGCTCCCGCGCTCATGCAAGCCGATGTTGGAATAGCTATCGGAAGCGGAACGGACGTGGCAATGGAAAGCGCAGACATTGTGCTTATGCACAGCGATTTAATGGACGTTCCCGCCGCTATCAGTTTATCAAAAGCAACAATCCGTAACATCAAACAAAATCTTTTTTGGGCGTTTGCATACAACACAGCAGGGATTCCCATAGCGGCAGGGCTGTTATATGTTTTCAACGGAACTCTTTTATCACCAATATTCGCGGCGGCGGCTATGAGTTTATCAAGCGTATCGGTGCTTACGAACGCATTACGATTAAAAACTTTTAAAGCAAAAAAATTAAAAATGTAGGAGGATTTTTCATGCAAACTAAATTAAAAGTCGAGGGTATGACTTGCTCCCATTGCGAAAACGCAGTAAAAAAAGCTGTGTCAGCAATCAACGAGGTAACAGATGTTGAAATAGATTTGAAAAGCGGATTTGTCATAATTACTCATGGCGAAAATGTAACGGAAAACACTATCAAAAATGAAATTGAAGAACAAGGTTATGATGTGGTAGTTTCGTAAATAATGATTACAGCGGGCGCGTAATGCGCCCGCCGTAACCGTAGTTATTGGTCAATGTCTTGCGCCCTGCGCGGTTACTGTTCGCGCTGTTCTTGCCGCACGATACTGTAAACGGATTTTCTGATTTGCTCCGCTTCTTTGATTTCATCTTTCAAGGCGTAATAATCGCGGTCAAGCTGTTTCCGCTCGGCGGTCAATGGGTTTCAGCTTGTCGCGTATATCCTGTTGCTTTCCGAACATATCCCCGAAAACTTTATCCATTCCCGCTATATCCATAACCTTATGGCGGGTGAGGAAGTTCAACATATTCGCGGCGTCTTTTAAGTTATACAGGGATTGCGAACGGTCTGATTTTCCCGCCTGTGCTTTCCGTTGCAGTATCTCTTGAATGTAGTCGGCAAGGCTCGGCGGCTCGGTGGTTTGCATTTCCTCATTCAGCCATGTTTGCAGTTTGACAAGCCGCGCTTTGAGTTGGCGCAAGTTCGCGTTTGATACTTCGATTTGGCGGTTAATATCGCCACGGCTCACGCTCCTTTCTGCGGCGGCGGTTTTCACATGGCGGCAATCGGTTTTTTATTCGGGCAGAATAAAAAACCTTGCGCCGTTCCCCCGTTCCTCGCCCTCGTCCGTGTCCTCGTCTTGCTCCGTTTCGGCGGGTTTGGTCGCGGGTGGGGTGTCAGTCCTCGCCGTCCGTTCTGCCTTGTTGTACTTTTGCCGCTCCTTTTGTTGCCGTTTTCTGATATTGGTGATTTGTTCCTCTAACTCCGCGATTTTTTCTAATCTCGTTTTTGCCATGTGGTTTTTCTCCTTTCGGTTTTTGGATTTGATAGGATAGGAATGGAATGGAATGGAATAACGGACGCAAAAAAAGGCTTGCCATTTTTGTGAACAAGCCTTTTTCCGCTTTCCGATATTCCATTGTGCCTATGCGGTTTTCTTCTTTGGGGTTTCTTCGGTTTCGATTTCGGTTTGAATGACTTGCGGGGTTGCCGCCTGTTGTTGCTGTGCTTCGCGCTTGGCTCTCTCCCGTTCCGTAGGCGTTGCACGTTGTCAAAGGTGATTTGGTCTATGATGGGTTCGTGGGTATTCTCAAAAATCACCCATTCGCTTTCGGGAACATACTTGTTTTTCTTGTCCTTGTAGCTGTCTTTCTTGGATTTGAAATTCGCCCTGCGCGGTGTCTATCGCGTCATTGACGGCGATAAACCGCACGCCCATTTTGCGGAACATTTCACGGTACAAGCCGCTTTCAAGGTATGACCGCCCGAAACGGTCAAAGTCCTTTCCCGAATGTCCGTCATCGCTGAAATGGCGGTAGGGGGTCAGCCCGTTTTGCTCGGCGTATTTTTCAAGTATCTGCTTTTGCGTCTGTATGCTGTTGCTCTCTTGATTATCGCCGTCCTCGCGGCTTAGACGCTCGTACAACGCTGTGATTTTCGCTTCGTTCATGATTTCCCCTTTCCGACAAGAGGGCGCGTTTGCGGCACGTTGTTTTCAGCTTCGTTTGCTATCAGGCGGATTATTTTATCGCCTACGGTTTCTTTGCTCGTCCCGCTGAAATGGACGCTCACTCTGTATGTGGCGTTGCCAATCCGTCTTGTCAAGCGCAAAGGCTTTTTAGCCTGTTCGGGATTGACTTCTACGTTGGTTGTGTTATCGTTAATAATAATTTTTGTTCTCCTTTCTTTTCTTCGGGGCGTTCCACTTGTGCCGCAAATGGCTCTCTGCCTTGTTTTATTAGGCATTGATTAGTATGCCACTTACAGCATAGCTTCCCCACGTCCAATTCGTCGTCCTTGAAAATGCCGTCGATATGCTGGCTGATGTTTTGCTGTGTTGTATCATATATTTCCGCCACGGGTAGCCCCGTCTCCATGTCGGAAGATAAAAAGCGGCTGTCGGTGCGGTTCATTAGTGAGCGCAGGACATCAAGCTGTTTCTTTTTGCCGTCTGATGCCCTGTATTTCCAGACATCCGGCAGGATCGGCAGGATATCATACGACCAGCGTTTATTTGCGCTAAGTACGGCTGCCAGCGACTGAGCCACGCTGGGCTTCTCTGTGATGACTAAAACGTAACCCATAAAAATCATATCCTTCCAAAAAATAATTATTATGTAATTGCAAATTGTAGCGACAACGTATTGACAAAACGCACATTATTGCGTATACTATATCCGAAGGGAGTTGATAGAATGCCTACAATCCAATTCAGAACAGACGAAGCGACGAAAATCCAATCAGTCGAGATTTTTCAGATGCTTGGAATCACCATGTCCGACGCGGTCAATATGTTCCTTCGCCAAACCATCCTTCACGGCGGTCTGCCTTTTGAACTGAAAATCCCGAAATACAATCAAACCACGCTCAACGCACTTGCCGATATGGAGCAGAGCAAAGGTAAAGGTATCCGAGGGAAAGACGTCCGCTCCGCACTCGCCGATTTGAAAGCCGAGGACGATGACGAATGAATGTGCGTTGGCGAAGCCAGTTCAAGAAGGACTACAAGCGGATGATGAAGCAGGGACAGGACATCGGCAAGCTCGATTATGTGATCGAGGAACTTCTGTGCCGAATCAGTTGCCGGAGCAATACCGCGATCATTACCTCAAAGGCGATTATGCCGGGTATAAGGAATGCCACGTCGAACCCGACTGGCTTCTGATATATGATTATGAAACCTCGACGACGGGGAGCAGCAATTGCTCCTCGTCCGAACAGGGTCGCACGCGGAATTATTTGAATAAATGGACTCCTATAGATAAAACACGGGGGCAATGGATATGGACAATAAACTCTCGCGTATCTCATGTATCGCTACTCATAGAGCTTGGCTTCACGGCTATTGCAATCGCTGAACTACGCCGGATAGAAAGCGCAGAAGATGTCAGCGAAAACTTGCTTGCACCGATTCGGACGGTTGCAGAAATAATAAACGGCTTTGGAAGTGAAAGCAAATGCTGACAAACGATCCACTCCAAAAGCCGCTAAACAGATTTGATAAAATATGTCACGATTTAGCATTGGTCATCATTTTATCATCACCGACTTGCGGAAACGTAGATGTACCAACGGGTTGCGGGCATTATGGTCTACTCCCACTCCACTGTAGCCGGAGGTTTTGGCGTTACATCGTATACAACGCGGTTAACCCCGTTTACTTCACTTGTTATTCGTTCTGCTACGGTCTCAATCAATTCATAGGGCAACCGAACTGAGCCTGCGGTCACAAAGTCTTTAGTGGTTATGGCGCGCAGCGCGATCAGCTCTTCATAACACCGTGCACTGTCTCTCACTCCAACAGTTTGAACCCCGGGTAAAACGGCAAAATACTGTTGTATTTCATTTTGCAGTCCTGCCTTTTCAATTTCCTCACGGAAAATCGCATCTGACTCACGCAATATGTCAAGCCTTGGCTTTGTTAATTCACCCATGCAGCGCACAGCTAACCCTGGTCCGGGGAAAGGTTGGCGGTCCGCGAAAGACTCAGGCAAACCCAGCTTCTTGCCGCATTCGCGTACTTCTTCTTTATAGAGCAGCTTGATCGGCTCAATTACGGCTTCAAATTCGATATTCAGAGGCATACCGCCCACATTGTGATGAGCCTTTACCTGCTTATGCCCATCTCCGCCGCTTTCTATAATATCAGGATAAATCGTTCCCTGTACAAGACACCCTATTTTGCCCAGTTTTTTGGCTTCCTCTTCAAAAACGCGAATAAACTCCTCGCCGATGATTATGCGCTTGCGCTCCGGTTCCGTTATGCCTTTGAGCCTCGCTAAAAACCGCTCCTCGGCGTCGACACGTATCAGGTTGATTGCATAGGTGTCCCGGAACAATGCTGTTACTTCATCTCCTTCATTTTTACGCATTAAACCTGTATCAACAAACAGACAGGTAAGATTATCTCCCACAGCGCGATGCGCAAGCACGGCGCATACGGCAGAATCCACACCGCCAGAGAGCGCACATAGTATAGGACGTCCGGCGGCTTCCTTGCGGATGTTTTCGCAGGTTTCCTCTATAAATGTTTCAATTGTTCCTTTAAGATTTGACATGGTTATCCTCCTCATTTTATCCTTCTTTGGCAATACTCCTGCAAAGAGCATACCCGTTTGGCCGCCCTTCATAAAGTTTATTAATCATCTCAGCCTTTATTCCTTTGAATGTGATAGTATACACCAATACCATCAGGAAGTCAATAAAATTTCTTTTTTATTGAGGAATTCACAAGTATAAGGTATACTAGGGACATAACCTGTATTCAGGAGGTATTCATGGAAAAGCTTAAAAAAAGGGTAAAAGAAGAGAACCCGGCATATGACTTGCTTTGCGCATCAGTCATGCTCAATAAAGTTGAGTATGACTTTGGCGCTGTCATCAAGCGTTTTGAGGCCAAATGGGATTTGGATATCGGTCCGTTTACGGAAGAAAATTTTCTGGGGTTTATCGTTCAGGGTATGATTGTCTGTTGCACTTTTTTTAAAGAGCCTATTTCCGATCCAGCATTAAAAGAGAACGTAAAGAGTGATTTCCTTTGGCAGGACGCGGAAACACTGGTTGCTTCACACGCTGCATATATCCTCGTTTCTGTTATGAATCAAAAGGACCAGCTGTCAGCTCACGGGCTGTTCTCAAAAGTTATATCCAGTCTGCTTGAATCGGAAAATGCTATCGGGGTTTACCAGGCGCCTAGCTTTTTTGAAAAAAGCTATTATATAAAAAGTGCCGAAATCCTTTTAGATAACAAATTGCCTACGGAACTTTGGGTACACATTCATGCCTCCGAAGCAGCAGATGGATTTAATTTTGCTACCTGTGGGATGCAAAAGTTTCAAAAAAATGAACTTGAAATCATCGAAACAAAAAAGAATTTCATTGAAGCCTATTATTATCTAAGAGAGATCATCACGTACACAATTCTCAATGATATTTCCTTTAACGATGGCGAAACGATTGCTCCAAATGAATTTATGAAAAATACAATTACGGTTTCGGAAGGCGTCCTAACTGGCGGAATGACCATAAAAATTGACTACTGATTTGGGTTTCAGTTATTTATAGATGGTAAAGGTATCGTAAAGAATATCCGGCCCCTGATCTGAAACCGTGTAGGTCTCAAACCGAATATAAGGTTCCGACACAGTCACGCCCGTATACAATTGCACGTGCGGCTGGGCGCTTTTCAGCAGTAAAGGGTTGTTGAAACCTTTTACGATTTCATAGAACTTTGCACCTGATGTATTGTTCGTCAGATAAAGCGTCCCTTGCTCCTTATTGACCGCTGTCTGAGAAGGTATTAGACCGAAAACAGGGTTTCCCCTGTAGATAAAGCCTCTGTCAAAGACGTGATTATGCCCCTGTAAAACAGCGTCAATCGACAGTTCGTCGAAAACCGGCGCCAGTTTGCTTCGGTAAAAATGTGTTGCCTCTGAATTTACATATTTTCCATTTGTATAGATCGCTTTGTGTATTAAGACAATGTTCCATTTCTTTTTGCTTTTCGTCACTTCATACCGCAGCCAGTTTAGCTGGCTATCCAAAAACTGATAAGCCTCATCCACAACTGATTGATCTGCTGATGTGAAGTCGGAGTACTTTTTTTCGGTAGACAAAACCATAAAATGTGCTTCCCCGTAGTCAAATGAATACACATAATCCGGCAAACCGGCATGATTGCCGGAAAAGAAGAAATGATCCTCGAAATAACCTGGCCCCATGTCCGTCTCATGGTTTCCGATTGCCGGAACGACAGTAACATACGAAAGCAGATTTCGGCCATAGTAGAAAAATTTATCCCATAGTTCTTCATCAGAACCTCGATCGGTCAGATCGCCAGTAACCGCTACAAATTTAGCGTTGGGAAATGCTGCGTATGCATGTTTTGCGCATTTTTGCCACAATTCAAACTGCTGGTCTGTTGCACATTGTGCATCTGTCATATATAGAAAGGAAAACGTTGTACCGTCTTCTTTATCAAATCCCGTCACAAATGTAAACGTATCACTCCAATTAGCTGAATTTCCATCCCCACAGCGATACATATACTTTGTGTTCGGCTTTAGCCCTGTCGCCGTTACCTTATTTACTCTTCTTCCCGAAAGGATTTCACTCTTCCCCGTAAAAGTTATCGGCAAACTGTCAGTCTCCCAAACAACCACGACAGCAGGCGCCGGTTCATTGCTTTTGGTAATCCATGCAAAGCTTTTCTCCGTTGCGGTATTACCTGCAAACGTTATTGAAATATCGATTGGCTTATTTGATCCTGGTGCATTTGCAAAACTCTTTTGTTCCGCCAGCAGAAAACAGGTTAAAACTGCAATGCACGTAATCATACAAATAATGGATAATTTCTTTCTCACAATCCCCGCCCCTTTTTCGTTCTTTCTATAAGAGTATCATCTTGTATTCAAATTCATCAAATTAGAACGGTAATATGTCAAAGATTAATTTCCCAACATCGCTGCGCCGATCATTCCGGCGTCATTGCCAAGCTGTGCCGGTACAATTTTGTATGGATACTTGAAAAAAGAATTCTTGTGAACAAGCCTGCTGAGCGGATCGAATAAAAAACTGCCCGTGAGGCTCACTCCTCCCCCTATCGAAATCACTTCCGGATCAAAGATTGCCGCTATGGAAGTGATCGCAGCAACAAGATACCCAATATATCGGTCAAAAATCTCCATCGCGTCTGCGTCTCCTTGTTTGGCGCAGTCGATCACCGTTTTAGCGCTGATCTTTTCAACCAGACCGTCTGCATCGAGATATAGCTGACCAGTCTCGTTTTTAAGCGCCGCTTTTTGTCCCTCCTGCGCGAGCCAGGTTGCCGCGCATACTGATTCGACGCAGCCTTTGTTTCCACATGTACAGGAAGGGCCATCATAAATCAGAGTCATATGTCCAAGTTCTACACCATGCCCAAGTCCGCCGTTAAACATTTTCCCATCCAGAATCAAACCGCAGCCAATACCTGTACCGATGGTCAAAAGTACAGCTGTCTTGCAGCCTATAAGCGCGCCAGCGTGCAGTTCGGCCAGTGCAGCCGCATTGGCGTCATTCGCGAGATAGATGGGAATATTCTTAAACCTGCTCGTCATTTCCGCTTTAAGCGGAACCTCATGAAATCCAAGGTTGTGCGCGTCAATCACAATGCTGCTTGTTTGATCCAGCCTGCCCGCAACCGCAATCCCAATTGATTTGATTTCTGCCGCATTCAAATTCTGCTCTTCCAACATCTCATATGCCATCGATTCCATGACGTCGGCCACTTTTTGGTAAGGCCCTTCTTTTGGAAACCTGGCTGATCGCCTGGTAACGATTTTCATGTCGCGAATTATGCCTGCTTTAATATTGGTTCCGCCTACATCAAATCCGATTTGTATCATATTTCAGATAATGCCTCCTCATCCGCTACCACCGTCAGGTTTGGATGAAGCTGCAGAATGGAGCCCGGAACATTCGGCGTAACCGCACCCGTCAGCACTTCTTTTAGTATATTCGCTTTCTGCGCGCCACTCACACAAAGAACGACCTTCTTTGCCTGCATAATGTTTTGAATGCCCATTGTAACCGCTTTTTTAGGAACCTGATCGATGCTCTCAAAAAAGCGCGCGTTTGCCTGCACAGTGCTTTCATCCAAATCCACTACATGAGTTTCCTTAATAAAGATTTCTGCCGGTTCATTAAATCCAATATGCCCGTTATGTCCGAGTCCTAAAAGCTGTATGTCAGCTCCTCCAAATTGTTCGATTAAATCGTTATAGCGTTTGCATTCACGCTGAATGTCTTTTGCCAGCCCGTCTGGCAGGTTTGTATTTTCAGGTTTAATATTGATATGCTTAAATAAGTTGCTGTCCATGTAATATCGATAACTTTGATCGTTTTCAGCGGAAAGACCTATATATTCATCCAGGTTTATAGATAAAGCGTTTGAAAAATCAAGATCGCCGTTCTTGTAATATTCAATAAGGTTTGCATAAAGGCCAAGCACGCTTGAGCCGGTTGCAAGGCCTAAAATGCTATCGGGCTTTGCGATAATCTGGGCAAAAAATAAATTTGCCGCCTTTCTGCTCATATCATCATAATTTTTCGCTTTGATAAGTCTCATATAGTCACCTCTTTTACTTTCTATCTTCTATTTATTTTATTTTGTCTTATTTTTAATTCCATAAGATTTCCGGATAAAGTCCCTTGTCTTTCATGGACTGAAGGGCGGCTACGACCGGCCCTCTATCTTCTTTATATGTAACACCGTACCACTTATCGCCGGTCATAAGAACCTTGAAAGAAGCTTTGTTTTCATCGAGCAGTTGATCGACAAAAAATGGCAGATAATACTCTCCTTTTAAAGGATTTTTGTTTAATATATCCCGAAAAGCATCCGGAAACCGATTTTCGAGCTCTTTCATAATATTTGCTGAAAAACCCCAAAAATTCATAGAAACCAACGTTTCCCCCGAAACGGCTTCCCACGTTACTCCTTCATCTTCTGTAAATGCCACCTTACCACCTTTTCGCATAATCTTGGTTCTTTCTGTAATCCCTGTTAAAAAACTGTCTTCCGAAACCTCGCAGATACCTCTGGCAACCGTACCGTTTTCCGTAAGTGTATTTTCAAGCGGATAGCCGATCATACAGCAGTGTGCTGGATTCTTGTCTTCCGCTGTAAGCAGAAAACCTATCATTTGATGAAAAGCATCCGGCCCGTAATAATCATCAGCGTTGATGACAGCAAACGGGCTATCTACCAAATGCCTGCATGATAAAACAGCATGGCATGTTCCCCACGGTTTTTCTCTACCTTCGGGAATTGAAAACCCTTCAGGAATATCTGAAAGTGATTGAAAGGCGTATTCCGTTTTGATAAACCTTCCCGCTCTTTTTTCAATGATGGAGCGAAAATCTTCTTCCATCTCTCTTTTGATAATGAAAATTGCTTTTTTAAACCCCGCCATCCACGCGTCGTAAAGCGAGAAATCCAGAATCAATTCTCCTCCCGATCCGATAGGATCCATCTGTTTGAGTCCTCCGTACCGGCTGCCCATCCCAGCCGCCATAATCAATAAAACGGGGTCTTTCATACCTTATTTCCTTCCTTGCTTTTTCATTTGTGTTTGCACTAAATTATTCTATACCAAAAGCAGGGAAATTTCAAGTGGTACAAAAATATTGTGATTTTAGCTATTAATTTTTAAGTAAGTTAAACGATATATAATTTGGAATAAAATTAAAAAACTTTGAACAAATGAAATAAACGAAAGGCTTTACTTTAAAAATCGATGTATGAAAAAAAAAACACTTCCCGCATTTTTGTTATTGGATTCATTGGGAGTGACCGATATAATACAGCACAAAAAATTGCAATAAAAAAAGGTTTTTCCCACGTTGACATGGATTATATGATTCAAAACAAGACAAACCAATCAATTATTGATTTATGCAGGTTTTACGGCGAACATGAGTACAGAAATAAAGAATACGAGGCGCTTATGTTCCTGGCGAAGGAGAGAAAGATCGTCGTCTCCTGCGGTGATGGAATTGTGCTGGACAAAATGTGCCGTGATATTTTAAAAAGGAATACCGTTATTTTTGTGGATGACGATCCAAAGATCCTTTTTGAAAACGCCAAAAATGACAACTCCTTGCCTTACTCCTTCTTAACGATCGATGATGAGGCCACCCAATATAAAAAATTCTGTGCGCTTTACGAAATCCGGAAAGAGCTGTATAATCAATGTGTAATATAGCTCAAAGAATATCTTTTTTGACAGAAGTCAGGTAAACATTATTGCCAAACAAAATCAAGAATAAAACAGCATTGCCTAAAAAGAATCCGCCGAGCACATCCGTGGGATAATGTACGCCAAGATAGACACGGCTGAACCCAACCAAAAAAATTAAAATACATAACAAAGCGGCAATCTGATTTGCCTTCCTTTTGTTTACCAGATTTCGAGCCAAAAGAATAGCCAAAAACCCATAAAAGACAAAACTTGTCATGGAATGTCCGCTTGGAAAACTAAAACCGCCTTCATAAATAAGATGAAGCGTAATATCCGGCCTGGGTCTTGCGAAGACGCCCTTAAGCGTTGTGTACAGGATCAAAGATAAAGTAGAAACGCCCGCCAGCGGATACCCGTATGTCTTTCGCGTTCGTTTGAAAAACAACAAAACAATACAGATCAGGCTGATCGTCTGCCAATTGGCTGTATACGTAATTGATTTAAAAAATACCGTCAGCATTTGACTTCTGGCAGCATAGACTGCCTGACAAATGGACACGTCAAAAGGCAAACTTTCGTAATGGCTTACATAGTACGCAATTATTAAAAAAACCGCAAGGCTCAGCAGCGAGATAGTAATCGGAACAATATACTTTTTCATAACTCTATTATATATCGTTTTCACACTTCTTTCAAATTGCATTTACAGTTTATTGTATTTACAGTTTATGCATTTACAGTTTGAAAATATGCGTGTACAATAGAAGTAAATCATTGATTGGAGAACACATTTGAAAATCTTACAGAACATGCTTCCGGTTGCGAAGCTGTACGATGCCTTAAAATACATTGCGCCTTATAAAAAAGGAATGTTGGAATCCCGAGCGGCAGGTGATTTTGAGAAAGAAAGAGAATACATTTTAAAATCCACAAGCACCTGGGGCAATCATCTTTTAAAAATTTTTGATATAAAGCTAAACGTCACAGGTAAGGAAAATTTGCCGCAAAGCGGTCCTGTCGTGTTTGTCGCAAACCATCAGGGCTATGCCGACATCCCGATCTGTTGCACTACGCTGGACAAGTTTCAGTTTGGGTTTGTCGCGAAAAACGACCTTGGAAAAATACCGCTTTACGGGAATTGGATTAAGAGTCTACGCAGCGTGATGATCGAACGGGATGACGCCCGCGCTTCTTTGCGCGCAATCGAGGAGGGAATTGACTTGATCGAGAAGGGATTTTCGCTGGTCATCTTTCCGGAAGGAACCAGAAGCAGTGGGGGGCCGATGAAACAATTCAAAAAGGGCAGCCTCAGGCTTGCGACAAAATCGGGCGTTCCGTTGATTCCGGTTACAATTAACGGTTCCTGGCGCGCTTTTGAAGAAACCGGTGTCATACGCAAAGGCACACCAGTTGACATCGTCATCCATCCGGTCATTGAAACGAAAAATATGAATCGTAACGATGCGAACAATTTATCAGGTCAGGTTGAAGAAATTATTAAAAATCAGCTGGAGCTTCTAGCGCAAAAAAACAATCATGTTTAAATATAAAATTAATGGATATAGTATAATTGGGGATATTTAACAAGGAGGAAGCATGATGGCATTGGCAATAACAAAAGACAACTTTGAAAAAGAAGTTCTTCATTCAGAAATTCCGGTACTCGTCGATTTTTGGGCTTCTTGGTGTGGACCATGCAAGATGGTCGGTCCGATGGTAGAAGAACTTGCGGATGAGCTTTCTGGCAAGGTAAAAGTTGGGAAACTGAACGTGGACGAGCAAGGTGAACTCGCGATGAAATACGGCGTAATGAGCATCCCGATGTTCGCGATTTTTAAAGATGGTGAAATTACAGCGAAAGCGGTCGGGGCAATGAGCAAAGAAGCTTTGATGCGAGAATTAAATCTATAGAAATCAAATGAAAGAAGCAGGACTAAATAGCCGGATGTTTACCCTACATCCGGCTATTGGTTTATCTGAATTAACTGTTGGGAATACCCAATCCGAATTTTTCTTTTACTCTTTTCATTGTTTTTATAGAAATCTCGCCTGCCCGCTGTGCTCCGTCATGCAAAACATGAATCAATTCTTTAGAATTGCGGATCTCGTAAAACCTCTCGCGAATCGGGCGCAAAGCGTCTATTGTAATCTCCACAAGATCGTTTTTAAACGTCCCGTAGCCGCATCCTTGATATTTTTTCTCGATCTCGGAAATCGGACAGCCGGAAAAAACACTGTAAATGGTTAGTAAATTGCTGATTCCTGGTTTTTCATTCAAATCGTATTGAATAGTCCCTTCGGAATCAGTGGTTGCCTTCATGATGGCTTTTTTGATTTTGTTTTCGTCATCTATAAGCGAAATACGGCTGTACACGTTTTCAGCGCTTTTACTCATTTTACTGGTCGGATCATCCAGTGACATAATTCTGGCGCCTTCTTTCAGAAACCTTCCATCCGGAACTACGAACGTATTCTTAAAACGATTATTTACCCGAATCG
>Ga0123353_10006270_pt1 | contig 15811 bp, 13 predicted proteins | sample TergutLab28metaG_3_FD_92763 | JGI IMG/M metagenome (GOLD analysis project Ga0123353, IMG submission 92763) | Labiotermes labralis P3 segment gut microbial communities from Petit-Saut dam, French Guiana - Lab288 P3 | ecosystem: Host-associated > Arthropoda: Insects > Digestive system > Gut ... | reverse complement strand
TGAAAAATTATTGGGGGGCAGAGGGGCCGCCCGCGTCCACGGCAGCGGCTTCGCGGGGACCATACAGGCATTTGTGCCGCTGGATATTTTAAATGAATATAAAAGCGGCATTGAAAACGTTTTCGGCGAAAATTCATGTTATGTGCTGTCCGTGAGGAATGTTGGCGGAATAGAAATTGCTGACCACTAATCACTAAATATTTACATTTCAAGTATTGTAAAATAAAAACGGGTATAGTATAATCACAATGCTTGAATAAAAATTCCGTTTACAATCCTAAAAGGATGGCAGTTTATATGTCAAAATTATATATAGTCATGCCCGCGTACAATGAACAGGATAATATTGAGGCCGTCGTTTCGCAATGGCACGGGGTTGTTGAAAAAATAGGGGACGGAAGCCGATTGCTTATCGTAAATGACGGCAGCCGGGACGATACGTCAAAGGTCTTGCATTCTTTAGAGGGGCAATACCCCTGCCTTGCAGCCGTTGACAAAGAAAACTCGGGGCACGGCTCAACCTGCCTTTTCGCGTATAACAAAGCGGTTGAAGCGGGCGCGGACTATGTTTTCCAAACCGATTCCGACGGGCAGACGTCCCCGGATGAGTTTTGGGGCTTTTGGGACAAGCGCGATGAATATGATGTCATTATCGGTACAAGGCTTGGGCGCGAGGACGGTTTTTCGCGCAAGGTCGTAACACGCGTTTTAAGGCTGGTCTTATTAACGATTTTCGGGGTGTGGGTCAAAGACGCCAATACCCCGTTCCGGCTTATCGGCGCGGAAAAGCTTAAAAGCTATTTAAATACAATACCAAAAGACTTCTTTTTGTCCAACGCCTTAATGAGCGCGACCGCTGTTTACGCAGGCGATAAAATACTTTGGCTGCCCATAACTTTCAGGCCCCGTCAGGGAGGCGTCAACTCAATAAATTTAAAGCGGATAATTAAAATCGGCTTTAAGGCGCTTTCTGATTTCAGGATCGCGAAAGGCGTCTTAAAAAACGAATACGGTAAGAGAAAATGAATAAGATTATAAGCGTTTTAAAAGCGCTTGATACCGAAAAACCGCTTAAATTTATGCATATAGCAGTTTCCGCGTCTTGCGCGCTTTTGTTGCTTATTTTAACCGCTGTCAGCCTGTTTCGGACGACCGATATGAACATGGACAACAGCTGGCTTGAAAACATTGAATATATAAAGGATAATATATTTGTCAACCTTTGCGCCCTAGCCTGTTTTTTTCTGCTATTTTACATAATAAGGCTTTACGCGGATAAAATCAACTTAAAATATATTAAAATCGCGCTTGTGTCCTGGGTCATTATTATGGGGCTTATTTGGGTGCTTTCGGTTAAATCCGCGCCTACGCAGGATTCGAGCATAGTTATAAACGCCGCCGGGGAATTTTTAAAAGGCGATTACGGCAGGATGAACAGCGCGTATCTTCAAAATTTCCCTTATCAGCTGGGATATATATTTTTCAGCGAGTTCTTAATGAGGATTTTACGCTTTAAGAATGTTTTTTTAACGCTTCAGGCGGTAAACGTGATTTGCCTTGCGGTATCTTATATTTCGATATTGGATATCGTAAAAATAACGTTAAAAAAAAATACGGTTTATATTTTTTCGGCGTTCCTTCTGATGATGTGCTTCCAGCCCGTCCTGTTCACGACGTTTTTATACGGGAATTTGCCGGCCTTTATGTTCGCTGCGCTGGCAGTCAGGTTTTCTTTAAAATATTTTGAAAACAATTTGAAGCGGGACGCGCTTTTATCCGCTTTGTTTATCGGGATTTCCTCAATTATAAAGCTTAACAGCCTGATTGTCGCCGTCGCTTTATGCGCCATGTTCTTTTTGCATTTTTTAAAGACCAAAAAGCTTTTGAATTTTGCGTTTATCGCCCTTATTTTAATATCCGGGGCAATGCTTAATACGTTGACTATCAAACAATATGAATGGCGTTCGGGCGAAAAAATGGGCGAGGGGGTTCCCATGGTGTCATGGCTGGCGATGGGCGTGAACGAAGCCGTTGTCTCGCCGGGATGGTTTAACGCTATGTACGCGACGGGAACATATGAGGCCGCAGGGATGGACGCGGCAAAGGCGTCAGAGGAATCCGTCCGTATTATTAAAGAAAGGCTTAAAGTTTTCAGCGAAGACCCGAAATACGCCGCCAGTTTCTTTTATGAAAAATTCGCAAGCCAATGGAACGAGCCGACATACCAAAGCATCTGGACAAACCAAGTCCGCAGCCATTATGCGGAGCCTAACCGCTTAGGCAATTATATATGCGGGGACGGGGAAAAAACATTTAAAATCTATATGGGTTTTTATCAGCAATTTATATTTTTATGCTGCCTCATGGGCCTTGCCGTTTGTTTAAAACGCGGCAATTATACATATTTGATTTTACCGGTAATTATTTTGGGCGGATTCTTGTATCATATGCTTTTTGAGGCCAAATCCCAATATATGCTCACATATTTTGTTCTAATGATACCGATAGCCGCCCTGGGGCTTGATTCTTTTTTAGATAAAACCGAAATATGCGTACCAAAGGTTAAAAAATACATATTAAGAAGAAGGTCATAATTATGTTGAAAAAAGTTGTATCGGCTATTTTAATTTTATGCTTGTCTTTATCCTTTGCCGCCGTCGGACGGGCGGCGGGAGAATTTGATACGGAGGTCGCGGATATGAAAACCTGCGGGCAGGCTGGACCTATTGGAATTGACGTAAACCCCGCTTTCAGCTGGCGGATGGAAACGGCGCGGGCCGATGCGTCGCAGACGGCTTACAACATAAAGGTTTATGACGCGGAGCTTGGAAACGCCCTTGTCTGGGACAGCGGGATTGTTTACAGCGCTTTTTCGCAGGGCATAAAATACGGGGGCGACCCCTTATCAAAAGGGCGGCGCTATTCATGGACGGTAACGGTTTATGATGAAAACGGAGCGGAAACCGTGTCAGATCCCGCGTATTTTGAGACAGGCTCCTTAAACGGTGACGTATTCGAGGGCGCGGAATGGATTAAAGTTGATGCTAAAAAGACATTATGTGACAAATTTATAGACCTTATTGCCGGAAAAGGCGACGAAAGCAGGGCAAAACTAATAAACAGCCTTTTAAATTATCAAAACAGTTTCTTTTTAAAAGGCATTGCAGCATATTTTGCAGACAAAGCGATAAGCGCTTTCGGCAGCGCCACATTCAGGAAAGAATTCGGCGCGGACAGCGAAATAGCCTCCGCGAGGCTTTACACCTCTGGGCGGGGCGTATATAACGTATATTTAAACGGCGGGCGCGTCGGGGACGACGAGCTGAAGCCCGGCTATACGCAGGTTGATGCGAGGGCGTTTTATAATACATATGACGTTGCGGATATGTTAAAAAGCGGCAAAAACGCCGTGTCTGCAACCGTTTCCTCCGGCTGGTGGTCAGACAAAATAGTCAGCAGCCGCGGCGGCGACAGCCTGTTCATTGCGGTTCTTGAAATCAAGTATGAAAACGGCGAAATTGACAGGGTAGTCACCGACAATACATGGAAGGCGGCAAATACCGGCCCCGTCACGGCCGCGTCAATATACGAAGGCGAGGTTTACGACGCTTTGGCCGACCTGTCATTCAGAAACACGGGATATGACGACGGCAAATGGCAAAACGCGGCGGCAAGCGATGAATTTAAGGGCGTCATCACATCGGCGGCAATCGGCGCGGGCGTGAAAGTCCGTGAGGATTTGGAGCAGTTTCCGGAATACATAGAGGTATATTCGGGGGCCGCGGGCGCGAACGTTACCAAATACGGGGACGTAAACTTTATTCTAAATGAATACATGGGCGGGGACGCCGTGATATTGGATCCGGGCCAAACCGCGGTCGTCAATTTCGGCCAAAATTTCGCGGGACGGGAATACATCGAGCTTTCGGGCGAAAAAGGCGCGATAGTCAGGGTCAAACACGGCGAGATGCTCAATGAAGCCGGCGGCGTCAAGTCAAGGGGCAACGACGGCCCCGGAGGGAGTTTATACACAAGGAATTTGAGGGGCGTAAACGCCGCTTCGGTTTATAGGCTGAACGGCGAAGGGGTTCAGGCTTTTTATCCCGAATATACCTTCTACGGTTTTCAGTATATGGAGATAACCGCAACCAAAAAAATAACCATACACAGCGTAAAAGGGCAGGTTCTCACCTCGGTTTTAAACGATACGGGCAGCATCGAGACATCTGACGCCGACATCAACAAGCTGATTTCCAATATTTTCTACGGGCAGTACAGCAACTATTTAAGCGTGCCAACGGACTGCCCCCAAAGGGACGAGCGTCTCGGCTGGTCCGCCGACACGCAGGTTTTCTCCACGGCGGCCATGTATAATGCGGATTCCTATGCCTTCCTTCGCAAGTGGATGCAGGACATGCGGGACAACCAGCTTGAAAACGGAGCCTACCCCAGCATCGCCCCCTACGGCATATTCGACAGCCACGGGCAGCTGGGCTGGGCGGACGCGGGGATTATAGTGCCTTATAACCTCTATAAAATATACGGCGATATTGCGATAATTGAAGAAAATTATGAATCTATGAAGAGGTTCATGGATGTATATATGGCGTCCACCGATAAAAACGGCGGCGGCCACGCCTTCGGCGACTGGCTGGCATATGAGAGCAACGACGACGACATAAAACGGCTCATCGGCATAGCCTATTACGCCTGGGATGCAATGATGATGGCCAAAATGGCGGAAATCATTGGCGAGGACGCCGACGCGGCGCGGTACGCGGGGATATATGACACACAAAAAGAATATTTTACCTCCCAATATGTGAATGCCGACGGGACGCTGAAAAGAACGGAACAAACGGCCTGCCTTATGGCATTATATGTGAATTTACTGCCCTCGGAAGGCTCAAAAGACATCGTAAAAGCGACCCTCGTGGAGAATATCAGGAGAAACGGGAACAAGCTCCAGACGGGGTTCTTGGGCACGGCCATAATCCTCGACGTTTTGACCGATATCGGCGAATATGACCTTGCTTACGCCCTGTTATTGCAGCACGACGAGCCTTCATGGCTCTACAGCGTTGACCAGGGCGCGACGACCATATGGGAACGCTGGAACTCCTATACCATCGAAAAGGGCTTCGGCGACCCCGGCATGAACTCCTTCAACCATTACGCCTACGGCTCCGTCGCGGCGTGGATGTACCGCTGCATGGCGGGGATAAACTACGACATCGACAACCCCGGATTCAAAGAGTTTGCATTAAAACCCGTTTTCAACAAGGCGTTTGAATTTGTGAACTGCTCATTCGACTCCCCCTACGGCAAAATCGTGAGCAACTGGGCTTATGACGGGGACAAATTGAGCTATGAGGCCGCAATCCCCGCGAATACAAAGGCGGCAATTTATATCCCGGTTTGTGAAATCGCGGACGTAAAAGTGAACGGGGTTGCGGCGGGCAGCCTCCCGGCAGGGGGCGTTGAATATCAAGGCATAATTGACGGGCGTCATGTGTTCGCGGCGGGAAGCGGAACATATGCTTTCGATTAAAGTCTATCAAAGATAGAGCAAACCTGCCATACCAATTTTGAAAAAAATTATTAAAAATAAAATCAAAAGAAAGGATGATAATATGTCATCAAAGGTAAGACTGGGGATCATAGGCATCGGGAACATGGGCTCGGGGCATTTCAACCACTGGGCCGAGGGGGCAATGCCCGAATTCGAGGTTACGGCGGTCGCGGATATCAACCCCGACAGGCTTGAATGGGCGCAGGACCAGGTTGACGGCATGGCGGTGTTCGACAGCGGGTCGGCACTTATGGACAGCGGCCTTGTGGACGCCATTTTAATCGCGACGCCCCACTATTTCCATCCGCCGCTTGCTATTGAGGCTCTGAAAAAGGGGCTTCACGTTATGTCGGAAAAACCCGCGGGAGTTTACACCAAGCAGGTGCGCGAGCTTAACGAAATCGCGGCGAAAAGCGACAAGACCTTCGCAATCATGTTCAACCAAAGGACTAACTGCATATACCGCAAGGTAAAAGAGCTTGTCAGCAGCGGCGCATACGGCGAGATCAAGCGCGTGAACTGGATCATAACCGACTGGTACCGCACCCAGAGCTATTACGATTCGGGCGGATGGCGCGCCACATGGTCCGGCGAGGGCGGCGGCGTCATGCTCAACCAGAACCCTCACCAGCTTGACCTTTGGCAGTGGATATGCGGTATGCCGTCAAAGGTGAAAGCGGTATGCCACGAGGGCAAATGGCACGATATCGAGGTCGAGGACGACGTGTCCATTTACGTCGAATATCCCAATGGCGCGACGGGCGTTTTCGTGTCCTCCACGGGCGACTACCCCGGCACCAACAGGCTGGAGATATCCCTTGACAAGGCGAAAATAATCGTTGACGACGACGAGGACGGCATAAAGCTGTTCGAGCTTGACCAAAGCACCGGCGAATACACAAAAGCGGCGAAACAGGGCTTCGGCAAAATCAAAGGCGAGTGGAAAACCGTCGAAACCGACGGCAAAAACCCGCAGCACGTGGGCGTTATGAACGCTTTCGCCGCCCATATCCTGCGCGGCGAGCCCCTTGTGGCGGACGGCAGCGAGGGCATAAACGGGCTGACGATTTCAAACGCCGTTTTCCTTTCCTCATGGCTTGACAAAGAGATTGCCCTGCCCCTTGACGAGGATCTGTTCCTCGCGGAGCTTAATAAAAAGATCGCCGGGTCGAAAAACAGCAAAGACGCGGCGGGCGCAGGGAAAGTTGAAGATTTGACGGGCTCTTATTAAAACTTTAGATTGCGGGTATAAAAAATACGCTCCGTTTTTAATGGGGCGTATTTATGCCACGCAAATTTATTGTATCTTTATCTTTATTACAATTTTCAAAACCTTTTCAGGCTCGCCTAATTGCAAGCAGGGCATATGCGCGTCGTCGGGGAAGAACAGCACAAAATAATCTTCAAACTGCTGAATTGCCAGCTTTGTCTCGCCGTTATAAAAGGCTATGTCCCCGCCTTTTGAAAATTCTTCGCTGACCTCTTTGTCCTTTATCTCGCAAAGGGGCGCCCAGTTCATCAATTCGCGGCCTTTTACCATAAGCTGGAGGTCTATGTATTGGCGGTGCGCCTCAAAAAACGCCCCTTCCTCGGGTTTTGTGACATAATCCTGTATCATGACGAAAACATTGCCGCCGTCGATCTCGTGCCGCCCCGCTTCAAGCTCTTTTCCCCGGACACTTTCAAGGTATTCTAAAGCCGTGTCCAAACCCTTCGCCAGGGGAAGGTACATTTTTAAATTTTCATATTTGTCAATAACCATTTTTTTAACCCTTTCTTGATTGCATTTTTATTTATATTAGCATATTTAACGATTGTTTTAATTCTCTATACTCAAATTAAATTTTTTTATAAAAAGGCTTGACAAATTATACTATGTAATGTATAATATTATGCGACAGGAGGTGTCGCATTGGATATTCAAATAAAAAAAGGCATTCTCGACGTCCTGGTGCTTACTATCCTCAACAGGGGCAATTCATACGGGTATAAAATCATACAGGATATAGCCGGGATCATCGAAATTTCCGAATCAACCCTTTACCCGATTTTAAAAAGGCTTGAAAACGGCAGCTGCCTCACGACGTATTCGGCGGAGCACAACGGGAGGCTGAGGAAATACTATTCAATAACGGAACTTGGGAAACGCAGGATACGGGAATTCCTGTCGGAGTTCCGCGAGGTTATGACTGTATACAATCTTATATTAAAGGAGAGTACCGGAGTATGACTATAGATTTATTCAAATCAGAATTGTCCGCGCTTTTATCGGGATTGCCCGCGGACGAAAGGGAAAAAGCCGTCAGCTTTTATACGGAATGCATCGAGGACGGCGTTGAGAGCGGAAAAAGCGAGGAGGAAGCGGTATTCGCCCTCGGCAACGTGCGTGACATAGCGCAGAAAATACTGGCGGAAACGCCGGGCGCCGGACGATACGGCTACGCGCCGCCGGGCGCTGCGCCGCCGCGTTATAATAACGGCAGCCCTCCGCCCTATACGGGTGTAAACGGCAATAACGCCGGTGCGAATGGCTCAAATACTTATAACACGGGCGCAAACGGCCCCGCCGGGACGTATTATCCGAACAGCGCCGCGAAACAGCGCCGGTCCGACAATAAAACTTTGTGGATAATATTGCTTATTGTCGGCAGCCCCTTATGGCTTTCTTTGGGCATCGGCGGGTTGGCCGCCGTTTTCGGCCTTTTGGTCGGGGCGGGAGCCATATTGTTCTCATTTTTCGCTGTCGCGGTTTCGTTTATAATCTCGTTTTTCGGGATTCTTGTCTATTCCCTTATAACAATGGCGGCAAGCCCGGCAAGCTCGTTTTTCGCGATAGGGATAGGCCTGATTTTGCTGGGTTCGGGCATATTGATTCTTATCGGCAGCGTATCGCTGACAAAATTGGCGTATCAGGGGCTGTCTGCGGCCATAAAAGCCCTGAACGGCGCATTTTCTAACAGGAGGCAGTTTAAAAATTAATAATTTTTAAACCGGAAGTTTTGTCTTTAAATGTCATATTAACAAAACTTCCAACTATCATAAAGAGGAAGGTTATGTATATGAAAAAGCTGGCAATCATTTTTATAGCCATAGGGCTGATAATCGCGGGGATAGTCATGGCAACCGTTTCTTTTGCCGTGGCGGGCTTCGACGCGGCCATTTTAAACGCGCCTTATTTCAGCCGGAACGGTTGGAACGGCTCGTTTGCCGATATTTTTGACTGGGACGGTATCTGGGATATACCGGACATCCCGGATATTCCCGATATACCGGACCCGCCCGACCCGCCGGACGCCAACGGCCGTCCTTCCCGTTACAATTATTCTTATTCGGTACGCGAGCATACGGCGAATGCCGATGATGTCAAAAAAATAATCGTCACCGAGCGCGAAGCCGCGATTTATATAAGGCCGGGCGACGACGGCGCAATTAAATTCAAATATATGGAATACAGCGAGGACAGATATTCCGTTACGGAGGAAAACGGCGTCCTGACCGCGCGGAACAACAGGCAGGCGGCAATTAATTTCAACATATTGGGCGGCATTTTCAGAAGCGTAAACGCGTCAAATAAAAAAACCGTTCTGGAGCTTCCCGCATCTTTTGACGGCGAGATTGAGATAATCACGACCAATTCCATGATAGAAGCGTCGGACTTCAGCGAAATAAACAATTTTAAACTGAACACCACAAACGCCTATATCAACATAAAAAACATAAAAGCGGGCGGCAGGATAGACTGCGAAACCACAAACGGGCTTATTAAGCTTCAAAACTGCGGCGCGCCTTATATTGCCGCGTTGTCGAAAAATGCCAAGCTGGAGCTTTACGATACGGCCGCGGAAGCAAATCTCGAATGCGAAACCACCAACGGGCTTGTAAGCCTTACGGGCTGCTTTGCCCCTAACGTATACGTAACGTCCAAGAATGCGAAAATAGAGCTTTCGGGCACTGACGCGGAAAAAGAGTTTAGAATCAGCACCACAAACGGCCTTGTGGATTTCGGCAGCCTGTCCAGCGAATCCATAATAATAAGGACGACCAACTCCAAGGTGCGCGGGAGCATAAACGGCAGCTATAACGATTATTCCGTGCGGTCAAAGACCTCGAATGCGAAATCGTCGCTGAAGGACAAGGCGGACGGTTATAAATCCCTTGATATTACCACGACCAACGGGATAATAGACGTTTCTTTTCTTAAGTAAATGCATACTAAATAAATCTGCCGGGGGAGAAATTGATTCCTCCGGCAAATTTATTTTCATTTTTTTATTCGTTTATTAAGTCAATAATCCAATTTATCCAACTTTGGGGGTTGATTTCGGTATTTTCAGTGCTGCCTTGAACAGATCCCCGTCGATTTTTATTGTCAATTCCCCGTTCTGGCAGAGCATAAGCGATTTCGCGATGTCAAGCCCCAGCCCGCTGCCCTCGCTGTGGCGGGAGCTGTCGCCGCGCTTGAACCGCTCCGTTATCTCGTCCTCGGGGATGTTCAGCTCCTGCGCCGAGATGTTTTTGACCTCTATATTGACGCTTCTTTCATCCCCGAATACATTTATATATACCCTTGAGCCCGTAAGCGAATATTTGAACACGTTTGAAAGCAGGTTTTCAAATACCCTCCACAGCAGCCTGCCGTCAGCGCGGGCCGTCAGCTTTTTATTCGGGATGCTGACCTTGAAGTCAAGGGACGAGGCCTTTATTTTGTCGTCCAGCTCCCCCAGCCCCTGGGTGACAAGGGCGTTTATGTCCACATCCTCGAAATTGACCGCGATGTTGCCGCTGGAGGCCTTCGCCGCATCAAAAAGGTCGTCGGTCAGGGTTTTCAGCCTGCCCGCTTTCGAAGATATCACATTTATATATTTCCTCGCGGCCTCGTTTTCCACGTCCTCGTTTTTCAGCAGGTCGGCGTAGGTGATTATGGACGTGAGCGGCGTTTTTATGTCGTGGGACACGTTTACGATAAGCTCCGTTTTCAGCCGCTCGCTTTTCAGGCGGCGCTCGACTTCCGTGCCTAGCCCTGCGGAAATATCGTTGATGTCAGCCGCCAAAAGGGCGAATTCGCCGCTCCCTTTGACCTCGATTTTTTCATAAACGCCGCTTTTTATGGATTTTACCCCGTTTTTCACGGCGGCGTATTTCATGATTTGCCTATAAGCGAAAATAAGAGCCGGCGGGAGGGTGATGACGAACGCAAACGGAACGGCGGTCAGCAAGCCCAAAACCGCGATGATAACGAAAGTCTTTACCATAGGCGACCCGGCTTCATACAGCTTTTTTACCGGTTTGAAAATAAACCTGCTTAAAAACCTGCAAATGCCGCGAAGCAAAATAAAGACGGCCGTATTTTTCAATAAAGCGCGGCTTTTGACCTGCCTTGCGATAACCAGCAGCAGGGAAACGGCAAGCAGGACGGAAAGCCCATAAAGGGCATACGTGAATTTCCTGTAAAACCATTCGTCAAACAGCGCATAGCCGGTGTAGAATACCGCGAAACCCGATAAAACAAGCAATGCCGCGATGGCTTCGCTGTATATTTTATCAATAAAAACATGGTGGATGCCATGCGGGTCTTTCGATTTTTTGCCCGCCGCGAAAACAAGGTAGGCCAAAGCGAGCAAAAATACGGCCGCGCAAACCGCGCATTTTATAATACAATCGGTTACGTATATTTTTACCGCTTCAAATTCGCTGCTTTGGCTTTCGATATATTTTTCATCAAAGGCGAACGCGCCCTGCGAGACAACCGTTTTTTGATCATTTGCGTATGAGGTGCAGGCATAAGCGTATTTCCCGCCCGCTATTTCGTTAAAATCGCCCGTTGATAATATTTCACCGTCAGTATAAATGTAATATTTTATATTTTTATTATTTTCAATCGCGGAAACGGCGGCGCGGAAATCCGTTAAGTGCCTTTGAACCGCCACGGCTTTTATATTTGCGATCTCATCTTTTTGCTCAGCCTGAAACCGTTCCCATGGCGGTCTGCCCGAAGAGTAGTAAGGCTCAGAATATTCCATATAATATTCAGTTTCATAATCATAAAAATAATACGATGTATGATCTACTTCCGTTCGATGTATTCTTTCTAAATAATTATCATACAGCATTTGAATTTCGAGGTTGATGTCCTCTTGCGAAACAGTGTTTCCGGCCAATATGTTTTGCTCGCTTCCGTAATTGACGACCGTGTCAATATTCCTCACCAGGCCGTCAAACATCCAATAATACTGCCGCGTTTCCTCATAATGCGTTTCTGAAAATAAATCATTCAGATAAAATTGATTCGCAAAAGGGTTTTCCGGCGCTATTAATGTCTTTATCGCATAAAACGCCGACGCGGCAATCAAAATAAATGCCGCTGCCTTAAATATAATGTTATATCTTTTCAATTTTCTGCCCTCCGTCCTCTCGGTTCCGTCATCTGTTTTCAATTTTGTATCCAATGCCCCACACCACCTTTAAATATTTTGGTTCTTTAGGATTGATTTCGATTTTTTCCCTGATGTTCCTGATATGAACGGCCACGGTGTTGTCTGAATTATAGGCCATCTCGTTCCAGACGGTTTCGTAAATTTCGTCGATGGAAAACACCCTGCCTTTGTTTTGAATGAGCAGGAGCAGTATTTTATACTGCACCGGGGTGAGTTTTATGTCCTCGCCGTCCACCGCCACCGTTTTCTGCCTGTCGTCAACCGTCAGGCCCCCGGATTTGTAGACGCCGGATTTTATGTCCGCGCCGCCCAGCTCCGTATAGCGCCTAAGCTGGGATTTAACCCGCGCTATAAGCTCCAGCGGGTTGAACGGCTTTGTGATATAATCATCCGCACCCAGCGTCAAGCCGGTTATCTTGTCCGTGTCCTCTGATTTCGCCGACAGCATTATTACGGGGATGTTTTTTTGCTCGCGGATTTTAAGCATTGCTGAAATCCCGTCCATCTGCGGCATCATGATATCCATTATAACAAGATGGATATCGCCGGTTTGTATTGCTTCAACCGCTTCCCGCCCGTTGAAGGCTTTGAACGTCCCCAGCCCTTCGGCCTTTAAATAGATTTCAATGGCCTCGACTATCTCCCTGTCGTCGTCGCAGATCAATATGTTCATGGAAAATCATCCCCGTATTTTTTTAGCATAATTATAACACACCTTTTTATTCTTTTGATATAGTATAACATTAATTTCTTAAAACGAAGAGAGGAAAAATCTTAAAATTTTCTGAAGATTTAATATTGCGCCGGTTATAATTTATTGGTATAATAAAAAACAGAACTATACGAAAGGTAAGGATCACAATGTCAAAATATATTTTGTCAATCGACCAGGGGACAACAAGCTCGCGGACCATAATTTTCAATAAAAAGGGCGGGATCGTCTCAAAAGCCCAGTTCGAGTTCCCGCAGATATACCCGAAATCCGGGTGGGTGGAGCACGACCCTGAGGAGATTTGGAAAAGCTCCGTGCGCTCCGTTGCGGAGGCTCTTATAGACGGGGATGTTGAAGCGAAAGACATCGCGGCCATAGGGATTACAAACCAGCGGGAGACCACGGTGCTTTGGGACAAAATTACGGGCAGGCCCGTTTACAACGCCATAGTCTGGCAGTGCAGGAGGACTGCGCCCTACTGCGAAAAATTGAAGGAGGAAGGCTTGGGCGGCTATATAAAGGAGCGCACGGGCCTTGTTATCGACGCTTATTTTTCCGGCACGAAAATCAAATGGATATTGGACAACGCCCCCGGCGCGAAAGAGCTTGCCGACGAGGGGCGGCTCCTGTTCGGCACGGTCGAAACATGGCTAATTTGGAACCTCACGGGCGGCAAAGCCCATGTGACGGAGTATTCCAACGCCTCCCGCACGATGCTTTTCGACGTGCGGAAGCTTTGTTTTGACGAGTTTTTATGCGAAAAGCTGGGCGTCCCCATGTCCGTATTGCCGGAAGCGGTACAGTCAAGCGAGGTTTACGGACATGTGGCCGAAGGCATCCCCGGCATAGAGGCCCTCGCGGGCATACCAATAAGCGGCGCGATAGGCGACCAGCAGGCGTCCCTTTTCGGGCAGGCCTGTTTTACGCCGGGACAGGCGAAAAACACCTACGGCACGGGCTGTTTTCTGCTTATGAACACAGGGGAGGCCTGCGCGGTCTCGGAAAACAACCTTTTGACAGGGGTGGCGTGGGGCTTGGACGGAAAGGTGGTTTATTCAATCGAGGGCAGCGCCTTCAACGCCGGTTCCGTCATAAAGTGGCTCAGGGACGAGCTTGGGCTGATAAAAACCGCGCGGGAATGCGATATCCTTGCGGAAAGCGTGCCGGACGCGGGCGGCGTATATCTCGTGCCCGCTTTTACGGGGCTTGGCGCGCCTTACTGGGATATGTACGCAAGAGGCTGCATGGTTGGACTGACGCGGGGCGCGGGCAAGGCGCATATAGCGCGGGCGGTCATCGAGGGCATAGCTTACCAAATGACGGATCTGCTTGAAGCGATGCGAAACGACGCGAAAATAGATATAACGGAGCTTCGCGTGGACGGCGGGGCGGCCGTCAGCGACATCATGATGCAGATACAGGCGGATATGACGGGTTTAAAGGTAAACAGGCCGCAGGTTATAGAAACCACGGCCTTGGGGGCGGCGTATCTCGCGGGGCTGGCGGTAGGGTTTTGGAAAGACGTTTCCGAAATTGAAAATATCCGCGAAGTGGAACGCATATTTTACCCTAAAATGGATGCGGAAACCCGCGAAAGAAAGTATAACGGCTGGAAACGGGCCGTGGAGAGGGCGAAGGGCTGGGAAATTGAGGGTTGAGGAGTTAGAATGCAGGAGGTAGAGTTTTTTAATAGTCTGTTATCACTTTGCGACCCCTGTTTTTCCATTTATAAAAAAATTAAAATATTAGGAGGATTAGTTTATGCTTGATAAGAAATATATCCGCAACGTCCCGTTGCCTGAAGGGTTGACATATGGTGCCATATTTGATGCGTTGAAAAATACGCAAGACTTTTTCACAATGATTCGAACATCAGCAAAAATAGTATTAAGCTCCATTATTCAAACCAATAATTTTAGCGGTGCCGTATCCAATGTTTTTACTAAAAAAATAGATGAAATAAGTCCATATAAATCGTTTCACGACCAACGTTATCCGGACTTGAAAAACCCCAATAATAATATAGGGCTTGAGGTAAAAGCATCAAACAAGCCGATGAAAGGCGGTGAAGGACATAATGGACATAGCGGATGGCATATTATTATTTGCTATGAGTTGCTTGAAAATGGCGATATTGAATTTACACAAGCGGAATTAGCAAACTTGATTGGTTACGAAAAAGGAGAATTGTCTGATTGGAAATATCAAGGAAGTCAACGCAACATAAATAATTCACAAAGGACGGAAACATATATTACAACAAGAATTGGAACAGCTAAATTAAGGGATGGGACGGTCTACTTGAATGATGATAAAGTTGAAATATCAAATCGTTTGCAAAGTAGCAGAGAGAGTTTGATTAATATTCACCCAATCCCTAAATATTCGCCATTTTCAAAATAATTTTTGTTGCGGATGCAGATTTGTTAAAAGCGGTATGGCTGAAAGCCCGCATTCATAATATTCTTTATTAACTTCTGTTCCTATTGAAACAATGCCCAAACTTTCCGCAGCAGCTAATGTAGAGCCGCCGCCTGCAAACGGGTCGTATATTATACCTTTTCCAATCGGTAAAGACGCATATACTATTTTACGCAAGAAGTTTTGTGGTTTTAGGCTTGGATGGTTGCAAATTTTGCGTTCTTCCTGCGAAGTTTTTTCACTTTTAATTAAGTCTGTCATAGGCGATCCGGTTACGTCCCGCCGTAACGCTCCGGCATACCAACGCCGCAAATTTTCTGCCACTGTTTTTTCTGAAATTGGTTTTCGATACAAACCCCAAGGCTCCCACAAGCCCCGGGGAATAACAGAAACATACGGAAATTCCTCTTCTGCCCCTTTTGGCCTATCGCCTCCTCGCAGTGTGCAAACAGTTCTGATAATTTCTCCTCTGCGTTCGAATCCGGCATCGCGCATTGCTAAACTGAGGATATCCGACAATAAAGGGGTTGAAGCAATAAATATATGCCCTCCGGGAACTAAAATTTTATTTGCCAGCAAGCCCCATTTGAAAAAGAAATTATAAACATTTTCCCTTTCTTTAGGATCATCGTTAATTACAGAAAAGCGCGGCACAGGCTTACGCACATGACC
>Ga0123353_10006268_pt1 | contig 15815 bp, 6 predicted proteins | sample TergutLab28metaG_3_FD_92763 | JGI IMG/M metagenome (GOLD analysis project Ga0123353, IMG submission 92763) | Labiotermes labralis P3 segment gut microbial communities from Petit-Saut dam, French Guiana - Lab288 P3 | ecosystem: Host-associated > Arthropoda: Insects > Digestive system > Gut ... | reverse complement strand
TTATACTACTGACATGGGTACGCGAAGAGTAAAAGACGAAAATCAAGAGGTGTCGATCTTTGACTGAAGAAAAGGTAATTGACGGAATCGAGCTTAAAATCGAAGTCCTGGATTCGGCGCTGAAACACGGTATTTCACGGGAAACGATACTATTTGTTTTTGAGAATTATTTTTTCGATGAAGCCGTGGACAACGATGCAGCAAAGACGCTTATGGTCGGATACGACGAAAACGCGAATCTTGTGGAAATGATTGTTTATGAAATAGAAGAGGATTATCTGGTCGTGTTTCACGCGATGCCATGCAGGAAAGAATATCGAATAAGAGCGATTAAATAGGGTGAATGATATGGAGAAAATGACACGGGAACAACTCGAAATACTTGCTGAAGAATACGCGAAAACGCCGCCGCCGCTATCCGGGCAACCGGGATACTTCACGCGGAAAAAGGAGCAGGCTCTTGTAACTGAGCTATTGGGGCCTGACTATGCGCGCGTCGTTAATACAAAGGCAAAAGCGCTTGCGGTAACGCCTTCCGACGTGATCAGGTCAGCAATCAAAGAACAGTTTGCTAATGTGGTTTAGGAGGGGACAATTAATAAAATCTATTTCTCGAGATTTTTTTCTTCGTTGATTACAGCCGGCGGAAGTAGTCGTCCTTGAACGCGCCGGCCGCGAGCGCGGACCTTAAGGACGCGATGAGCGAGTCGTTGTCGCGCGGCAGCGTGCCCTTCAGCGGGACGTAGTTCGAAGCGTGGTTGCTGCGGAAAACGCAGTAGGTTTCGGGCCGCGCAAGATACAGGAGCCGTATGGTTTCTTCGGCTATCTCCTCGGGCGTCATGAATACGAAAGCCCCCGTCAGAAGATCCATGTACATGGGCGCGTCCGGCTCGAGCATCAGTGTAAGCAGGGCCGCGTATGACGGCCTCGCCTCCGTAATGACTCTGGCGCAGCCTGCCGCGTGCCGTTCGGACAGCTCAATGCCGCCGAGGCCCGAGATAAAGGTGACCGACGCCGCGAGGCCGGTCCCTTCGATCTTCCGGATCGCCCGCACTATTTCGTCCGCGGTCGCGCCTTTACAGACTTTTTCGAGCACTTCGTCGTCGCCCGACTCCGCTCCTATATATACGATGCCGAGCCCCGCGCCGGCAAGCGCCTGAAGCTCTTCCTCGCTTTTTCTCAATACGGCCTGCGGCGTCCCGTAGATCGAAACGCGCTCGCACTCCGGCATCGTTTCACGAATCTCCGCGAGTATCGCGAGAAGCTTTTCGGGCGACAGGACGAGGGCGTCCCCATCGGCCAAAAAGACCCGCCCTATCCTTCTGTACATGCCGCGAGCCTTGCGCAGGTCGTCGATAGTATCTTCTGTCGGCCTCGCGCGGAACTGCTTGTCCTTGTACATGCTGCAAAACGTGCACTTGTTGTGCGCACAGCCTATAGTCGCCTGCACGATGAGGCTTTGAGCCTCGCTCGGCGGCCTGTAGACATTGCCTTCGTATCTCATACGTCTCTCCTGTTTTCGCATCCTGCCATCACGGCCATTCTACCACAGAGCCGCCGCCCGCCGCGATTCTCCGCGCTTCGCTTGCGATAATTTTCTATTATAGGTATACTGATTTGGCGATTATCATACGATGGGGGTAGACATGGACCGGAAGATTCCATTCAAAGACAAAATAAATACGCGTATACTGACAGCTCTGCTAATAATCATATTTATCACTGCCGTCATTATCAGCGCCTTTAACCAAAATAATATCCGCCAAATGTACGAGCATATATATACCGAACGGGTATTGCTTACGAACGCGCTTATGGCGACGATAATACACAGCGACGAAGTCTATTACTTTGTCGACATGATGAAGAACAAGGACGAGGCGTTTAAAGAGAGGCAGGTGCAGTTTTACTATGACCGCATCGATCTTTGGACAATGCAGGAGGAAGGCGCAAGCGAGGAAGAACAGCAGGAACTTCTTGACCGGCTTACCGCGTTTCACGATGAGATGTCGGAATTCAAAAACGATCTGTACTGGGAGATAATAGACCAGCTTCGGGAACTCAGGGAAGTCAGCAATTCGACATACTTATATGTCATGGCCAATACGGGCCTGATGACAAGAGACGGCGAGCGGCTGTATACCTTTATCTTTGACGCGGAGGACGACCCCTTGAACGGCGACCCCGACATGGACGGCCTCGGCACGAGCGACGTCAGCCAGAATTCCATCGAAGTCGTCTATGAAACCGGATTGCAGATGGATTGGGTCTATTACTACAACGACGTGTACGGCGAGCTTTATTACGCGTACGCGCCGATAATCCACGAAGGCGAAGTTATAGCCGTCTTCGGGACAGACCTCGACCTCGAAAGCATGAATGCCGCGATAAGGGCGTCCACGATGCAATTCAACACGATATTCTTCATCTTTTCCGCCATCGTGATCCTCTTGATTCTCGTTTTTCTGCGCCGTTCCATTACCAAGCCTCTGAGCGGCCTCACGGATACGGCTTACGAACTCGCGGAGGGCAACGTCTATTCGCCGATACCCGAATCGGCGCTGAAAGCGCGCGGCGAGATCGGGATGCTGGCAAGCGCCGTCAGCGACATGAGCGTCGTGTATCAGGATATGATCACGAGTACCGAAAGCCTGTTTGACGCCGCGAATATCGGCAAGCTGGACATCCGCAACGACGAGTCGAAATACAAGGGGGACATACAAAAAGTCATCAAAAAGGTCAACGACACGCTCGACGTGACGACTCAGTACCTGAACGGCCTGCCGGAAAGCATTTTCATAATGAGCAGGGATTTCGAGATGTATTTCCGGAACGAGCATTTTGTCAATTGTTTCGGCGACACGACCGCTACGGAATTCGTGTCATATATATTCCCGGATAAAGGCGGAGACGAACTAAAGGCGGCGTTTCTCGAGGTGTTCGATAAAGAGGACATCACGTCGAACGTCCGCGTAGAGGACAAATGCTTTTCCGTGATCCTCAAGGAGATAGCGCTGAAGGAAGTCGCCGAAAGCAGCGTGCTCGTCATCGCTATAGACGTCACCGACCTCATGGGCGAAAAAGAAAACGCGCAAGCCGCGGCACAGGCCAAGAGCGACTTCCTCTCGCGCATGAGCCACGAGATGCGTACGCCGATGAACGCGATAATAGGCATGACGAAGATCGCCGACAATACAGACGATATTAAGAAGATGAAGTACTGCCTTGACACCATAAGGACCTCTTCCGAGCACCTTCTCGGCATCATCAACGACATACTCGACATGTCGAAAATCGACGCGGGCAAGTTCGATCTTGAAAATGCGCATATGAACCTTGAGAAGATGCTCATGAAAGTCTGTAGCATCGTTGCCGACAATATAGAAAAGAAACGCCAAAAATTCGACATACAATTGAGTAAAGACCTTGACCTTAACTACATGGCGGACGACCTCAGGCTCTCTCAGGTGCTGACAAACCTGCTTTCGAACGCCGTGAAATTCACGCCTGAGGACGGGACGATAACGCTTTCGGTCGACAAGGTCGGCCAGGACAGCGAAACGCACACGCTGCGATTCGCGGTCGCCGATACAGGCATAGGAATGACTGAGGAGCAGGTGTCCCGCCTGTTCAACGCATTCGAGCAGGCCGACGGCGGCATTTCGCGGAAATTCGGAGGCACGGGGCTCGGCCTCGCCATATCGAAGAGCATCGTCGAAAAGATGAACGGCGAGCTTTGGGTGGAATCGACGCCCGGCGCCGGTTCGGCGTTTTACTTTGAAGTCAAGCTCGACCACGTGCCGCACGACGACACTGTGATCTTTGACGGCATCAGGCCGGACGACATAAAGCTTTTGATAATAGAAAACGACGCCGACATCAGGGCCCGATTTATATCCATAGTCAAGGGCTTCGGCATAAAAGAGGACGTCGCCGCGAGTTTTGAGGAAGCGCATTTGCTTGTGGAAGAAGCGTACAACAAACAAAAACCCTATGATTTCATCTTCCTCGATTACGACATGCCGGGCATAAACGGGATCGACGCCATGGAGCGGATCAGTTCCATGATAGACAGGAACACCGTGATAATAATTACGACGTTTTTGGAATGGCATGAAATCGAAGACGACGTGAAGCAGCACAATATCACGCATTATATTACGAAGCCCGTCTTCCCCTCGTCGGTCCTGGACTCGATCAACGAAGTGGTTGGCGCCAAAAAGAAAAGGCTTGACATCAAGGCGGACAATACCAGCGTCGAAGCGGATCTGTCGGACGTGTCCGTGCTCCTTGTCGAAGACGTCGATATCAACCGCGAGATCTTCATCGCGCTTTTCGAGCATACCGGAATAATAATCGACATCGCCGAAAACGGCCTTGTCGCGGTAGAGAAATTCAAGGAAAACCCGGACAAGTACGACCTGATACTTATGGACATCCAGATGCCCGAGATGGACGGGCACCAGGCGACGAAAGAGATACGCGGGACGGATATAGAAAAGGCGAAGGATATACCGATCATCGCCATGACCGCGAACGCGTTCAAGGAGGACGTCGACCGCTGCATCGAGAGCGGCATGAACGACCATATCGCGAAACCTATCGACGAAAAGACAGTGCTGGAAAAAATCCTCAGACACACGCGGTAGGCCGGCGCCGCAGGATTACGGAATGGGAAAAATGATTGAGACGAAGAATATTGCCGAGATGTTCGGCAGCATGGTTTTTAATGAAACCGCCATGCGCGAGCGGTTGCCGCAGGACGTTTTCAAGGCGCTGAAAAAAACGATGACGCAAGGCACGCGCCTCGAGCTGGGAGCGGCCAACGTGATCGCGGGCGCCATGAAAGACTGGGCGGTCGAAAAAGGCGCGACGCACTACACGCACTGGTTCCAGCCGATGACCGGCATTACGGCCGAGAAGCACGACAGCTTCATAGCGCCTGCCGGAGACGGCAGGATCATAATGGAATTTTCGGGCAGGGAGCTCGTAAGCGGCGAGTCGGACGCGTCCTCGTTTCCGACAGGCGGGCTCAGGGCGACTTTCGAAGCGCGTGGCTACACTGTTTGGGATACGACTTCGTACGCCTTTATCAAGGACGGCACGCTGTGCATACCCACCGCGTTCTGCTCGTACAGCGGCCAGGCGCTCGACAAAAAAACACCTCTTCTGCGTTCGATGGAGGCGATCGAAAAACAGGCGTTACGGATCTTAAAACTTTTCGGCAACAAGCCCGTTAAGCGCGTGATCACGACGGTCGGCCCCGAGCAGGAATACTTTCTCATAGACAAGGAGACATACCTGAAGCGGCCGGACCTTCTGTACACCGGCAGGACCCTGTTCGGCGCGCGCCCGCCGAAAGGGCAGGAGCTTGAGGACCACTACTACGGCGTGATCAACTCAAGGGTTTCCGCCTTCATGAAAGACCTCGACGAAGAATTATGGAAGCTCGGCGTCTACGCCAAGACCGAGCACAACGAGGTCGCCCCCGCGCAGCACGAACTGGCGCCGATCTATACCACGACGAATATAGCAACCGACCACAACCAGATCACGATGGAGCTTATGAAGAGCGTCGCGGGGAGGCACGGCCTTGTATGCCTGCTGCATGAAAAGCCTTTTGCCGGGGTAAACGGCAGCGGCAAGCACAACAATTGGTCCCTCACGACGGATACCGGCGTCAACCTGCTCGAACCGGGCGGCACGCCTCACGCGAACGCGCAGTTCCTGTTGTTCCTGACTGCGGTGATCAAGGCTGTCGACGAGTATCAGGACCTGCTCAGGGTATCGGTGGCCAACGCGGGAAACGACCACAGGCTCGGGTCGAACGAAGCGCCGCCCGCCATCGTGTCCATGTTCATCGGGGACGAACTCTCCGGGATACTTGACGCCCTCGAGGCCGGTACGGTCTACAAGAACAAAGAGAAGCCCCAGATGGAGATAGGCGTGACGGTCCTGCCCAGGTTTTCGAAAGACACGACCGACCGCAACCGCACTTCGCCTTTAGCTTTTACCGGCAACAAATTCGAATTCCGCATGCTCGGCTCGACGTTTTCCATAGCGGGCCCGAATATCATTTTGAACACGGTCGTCTCCGAAGCCTTGCGCGTTTTCGCGGACGAGCTGGAGAAGGCCGACGACTTTAAAGCAGCGCTGTCCGAACTCGTAAGCAGAACGTATGGTGAGCACAAGCGCATTGTCTTCAACGGCAATAACTATTCGGACGAATGGATAGCCGAGGCGGAGAAACGCGGGCTGTCACACTTAAGGACGACCGTCGACGCGCTGCCCGAATTCATCTCCGGCAAAAGCGTTGACTTGTTCACGCGGCACGGCGTCTTCACCGAAGACGAGCTGAATTCGCGCTACGAGATCCTTATGGAGAGCTATTGCAAGACGCTGCATATCGAAGCCGTCACGATGGTGGATATGGTTATGAGCGGCGTCTTCCCGGCCTGCGTCGATTACGAAAACGACCTCGCGGGCCTCCTTGAACGGAAAAGGGCCTGTGGCAAACAATATGACGCCTCTTTCGAAGAGTACCTGCTCGAGCGTATATCGGGCCTTTCTTCTTCGCTGCTCGCAAGGCTGACAGATCTTGAAACCGCTCTCTTTGAGACAAAAGAAGACCGGCCCCTCCTCGCTCAGGCGGGCTTTTACCGTGACAATGTCTTTACTGCCATGGCCGATCTGAGGCTTGTGGTCGACGAGCTTGAAACGCTTGTCGCCGGCAAGTACTGGCCTGTCCCCTCGTACGCGGAGCTGCTATACAGCGTCGTTTGAGGCCGCCAGCTTTTCGAGTTCCTTGTAGCGGGCCTCCGCGTCCTCCCCTGCCTTCGTAAACAGCCTCTCGGCATTATCCGGGAAGGATATCTCGAGCGACGCGTACCGCGTCTCGCCTTCGATGAAGTCGCGGTAAGACATCGTCGGCTCCTTCGAATCCAATTGGAAAGGCGCCTCGAGGCGCGGGTCGTACCTGTAGAGCGACCAGTAACCCGAGTTCACCGCCATCTTCATCTCGTCCTGGATCTTCGACATGCCGGCCTTGATCCCGTGCGCGATGCATGGCGTGTACGCTATCACGAGCGACGGGCCGGGGAACTCCTCGGCCTCCTTCAGCGCTTTCATGAGCTGGTTCATGTCCGCGCCCATCGCGACCGAAGCTATATAGATATTCCCGTATGGCATCATCTGCCTGCCGAGGTCCTTCTTCGGGCTCTTCTTGCCCGAAGACTGGAACTGCGCCACCGCGCCGAGCGGGGTCGCCTTCGATGACTGGCCTCCGGTATTCGAGTACACTTCCGTGTCAATGACGAAAACGTTCAGGTCCTCGCCTGTCGCGAGCACGTGGTCGAGGCCGCCGAAGCCTATGTCGTACGCCCAGCCGTCGCCGCCATACATCCAGACGGTCTTTTTCACGAGCTGGTCGGACGCGTCGATTATCTCTTTCGCATAGCCCTCGGCCTTGCCGCCCGCGGCGGGCTCAAATCCTTTCAGCGCTTTTAAGAGCCGTTCCGAAGCCTTGCTCGAGCCCTCCTTGTCGTCGAAGCGCCCTACCCATTCGTCTATCGCCTCCATGACGGTTTCCTGCCCGGCGAGGCCTTCTATTTCCTCGCGAAGCGCCTGCACGGTTTTCAGGATGCGCGCGCGCTGCTGCTTCACCGAAAGAGCCATGCCGAAAGCGTACTCGGCGTTGTCCTCAAAGAGGGAATTCGACCAGGCCGGCCCCTGCCCTTTGCAATTCTTCGTATACGGGAATGACGGCATGGGCGACCCCCAGGCCTGCGAGCAGCCGGTCGCGTTCACCCAGTACATCCTGTCGCCGAACAGCTGCGTGAGCAGCTTCGCGTACGGCGTCTCGCCGCATCCTGCGCAGGCGCCCGAAAACTCACAAAGCGGCTGTTTGAACTGGCTGCCCTTGACGGTGTACACGTCGAAACAGCCTTCTTTTTCGCTGATCGTGAGCCCGTATTCCCAAAGTTCCTTCTTGTAGGGTTTTTCGTCCGCGGGTCTCATCGCGATGGCTTTTTCCTTGGACGGGCACGCTTCCTCGCAGCACCCGCAGCCCGTGCAGTCGAGGTCGCTGAACTGAAGGCCGTAGGAAAACTCCTTAAGATCCTTGCCGTTCGCCGGGATCGTCTCGAAGCCTTCGGGCGCCCCCGCCTTTTCGTCCTCCGTAAGCAGGTACGGCCTTATGACCGCGTGCGGGCACACGAACGCGCACCTGTTGCACTGTATGCATTTTTCCTTCGCCCAGATCGGCAGCTGAGTGGCGATGCCCCTCTTTTCATAAGCAGTCGTGCCCACAGGCATCGTGCCGTCCGAGCAGCCCTCGAACACGCTGACCGGCAGGTCGTCGCCCTTGAGATAATTTATGGGCCGTACTATGTTTTTAATAAAGTCGGGTTCGCCTTCGCTGCCGGCGTTTTGCGCGGCGGCGACGTCGACGTCCGGAAGGTCAGCCCACGCGCCGGGTATCTCGACTTTCTTCACGCCGTCGATGCCCTTGTCTAAGGCTGCGAGGTTCATGTTGACAACGTCTTCGCCTTTGAGCCTGAACGTCTCGCGCACCGCGTCCTTCATATGCCCTATAGCCTCCTCGGCGGGCACGATGTCCGCAAGCGAGAAAAACGCCGCCTGAAGAACCGCGTTGGCTTTGTCGCCAAGCCCGAGTTCCCTCGATATCCTGTTCGCGTCTATGACGTAGAAAGACGCCTCCTTAGCCGCGAGGGCCTTCTTCACGTAAACCGGAAGCTTTTCCTCAAGCTCGGCTTCATCCCAGTCGCAGTTCAAAAGGACCGTCCCGCCCTGCTTCAGCTCGCTCAACGTATCGTATTTATAAAGATATGATTGGTTGTGCACCGCGACGAAATCCGCGCTGTGTATCAGGTAGGACGACTGGATCGGGTTCTTGCCGAACCTCAGGTGCGACCTCGTGATACCGTATGATTTCTTCGTGTCAAATTCGAAGTACGCCTGCACGTACTGCTCTGTCTGCTCGCCGATGATCTTGACCGAGTTCTTGTTCGCGCCCACGGTGCCGTCGGAACCGAGCCCCCAGAACTTGCAGTTGACCGTCCCGTCGTCGATGACGTCAGCCGGTATGCTTTCGAGCGAAGTGCCCGTGACGTCGTCCGTGACGCCGATGGCAAAGTGCCTTTTTGGGTCGTCCGACTCGAGGTTCTTGAAGACCGCGAGTATCTGGGCCGGCGTAGTGTCCTTCGATGAAAGGCCGTACCTGCCGCCGACGATCAGGGGTACGTCCTGCTTGTTTGAATAAAGGGTGCAGACGTCCTCGCAAAGCGGCTCTCTTATGGCCCCCATCTCCTTCGTCCTGTCGAGCAGCGCGAGCTTCTTCACCGTCTTCGGCATCGCGGCAAGGAAGTGCTTTTCGGAAAACGGCCTGTAAAGATGCACTTCCAGAAGCCCGACCTTTTCGCCCTTCGCGTTCAGGTAGTCCACGGTTTCCCTGATCGTCCCGCAGACCGAGCCCATGGCGCCGATGACGCGGTCGGCGTCGGGCGCGCCATAATAATTGAAGAGCTGATAATCCCTTCCGGTCAGCTTGTTTATCTCATGCATATAGCCTTCGACTATGCCGGGCAGCGCGTCGTAGTATTTATTGTTCGCTTCCCTGAACTGGAAGAACACGTCCGGGTTTTGGACCGTGTTCCTGAGCGTCGGGTGCTCGGGGTTGAGGGCGCCTTTACGGAACTCGGCGACGGCCTCCCAGTCGACGAGCCCCCTCAGATCCTCGTAGTCCAAAGCGTCTATCTTTTGTATTTCGTGCGAAGTGCGGAACCCGTCGAAAAAGTGCAGGAACGGCAGCCTTGACTTGATCGCGGAAAGATGCGAGACCGCGCCGAGATCCATGACCTCCTGCACGCTGCCGGAAGCCAATATGGCGAACCCGGTCTGCCTGCAGTTCATCACGTCGGAATGATCCCCGAAGATGGACATCGCGTGCTGGCCGACCGTCCTCGACGCCACGTGCAGCACTGCCGGCAATCTGGTCCCCGCGATCCTGTGCATCACGGGGATCATAAGCATCAGCCCCTGCGCCGACGTGTACGACGTCGCGTAAGCGCCCGCCTCAAGCGCCCCGTGGACAGTCCCGATGGCGCCTGCCTCGGACTGCATCTCAAAGACCTGTATCGTTTGGCCGAACAGGTTCTCCTTGCCTTTCGCTGACCACTCGTCCGTCTTTTCCGCCATCGGAGACGACGGCGTTATCGGATATATGCCCGCGATCTCCGTAAATGCGTATGCCGCGTATGCGGCGGCTTCGTTCCCGTCAATAACACTTTTCATAACTTCACCTTACCCCTATGCTATATGCTAAAACTGCCTGTAAACTCTTATTATCTTTTATTTTTGATTCACATGCAATCATTTCCGAGCGCCGAACATTTTTGTCTGCCAAATCTACTTCATATTCACTGTTATTGTTACGACTGTCGGCTTGGTCGGGTTCTTGCCCTTCGGGTCGCGGATCGGCGCCGGCAGCTTTGTGTTAGGATCTAACGTATAAGTCCCTTCCGCCCATATTTGCACAGGCACATTGTAGCTCTTTTTAAGCGCCGGCCTCTTTGTCTTTATGTTCGCCGGTATCAATGTCTGTGGGTATATGCCGTCTGCAAGGTATACCACCCATGTTGTCGCGCCGCTTTGATCTATTGTGAAAGCATCATAGCGTATCAATCCGTCTTTCGTAAGATTCAGTTTTGCCAGGGCCCCCGGCGTTACGAGCGTCTGCCCCATCTTCACATTTGCCGGCGCGGTGAGGTTTAGCTCAACGGGAATCCCTGTCAGTGGCGCCGCCTTATATAGGGTTACGGCTCTTTTATAGTTCTTTGTAAACCCTTGGACAGGGGCTATTTGAGCTGCCTTACTTATCAATACCCATTCACCGTTTGATAGCTTTGCCGCAGCGCCAACCTTATATTTATATTTCGGCGCGACCGACGCGCCCGGAATCTTTTCGAGCCGGAACGCGTTCCCATTCACTTTGTCTTCCTGGACACGAAAATACGGGCTCTTATTATCCGCTATCATCTCAAGCAATACTTCCTCCGTGATGATCGAATTGTTGAAATCCTTGAATGCCTGAGCGTTCAGCCCTGCTTTATAAGCGGCTTCCGCGTTGAGCAAAACCACATCCTGCACGATGGCTGTGGTATTCGCGAGCTTCACGGTCGCCGTAACGAAACTTTTCTCGTTCGCGATGTCGAGCTTTTCTTTGCCGAGCGCGAGGGTGAAACTCGCGCTTTTGTTTCTCGCGGGGATAGTCAATGTAAAGTTGACTGTCCTGACAGGGGCATTTGCCTTAGTTCCGGCGAGCACCTTGTCGGTGCCTATCGCCAGCGTGTACTTTGTGTCTTTGGCCTGCTGCGCCAGCTTGTTCAACTCCGCCCGGTCTTTCACATATAGCGAAATCTTATGCCCGCTCACCTCAATGCCGATCGCATCGTCGAATGTCTGGTGGAGTTTGGCCGTTTTTTCAGCGTTAAGCCTGGTGTCCGCAACCGGGTCGAAGACCACATTGTTCAGCCTTTGTATCTTTAGGTCTTTCAGTAATAGGTTAGCGGCGCTCGGTGTTATATTCACATCAACTATCTTGTGGGATAAGGCCCCTGTAACGTCTGCGGTTACCGTGTCTGCGTCCGCATGGGTAAGGCTTGCGACAGTCGCCGCAGGCGAGGCTTTGTGAGTTATTGCCGCAGGCTGTACACGTTTGAAGCTGAAGTTAAGCACAACCTCGCGTGTGCCTCCTGAGAAACAAACCCTCAGCGCGGCCGTCCCCACAGGGCAATTCGCTCCCGGCGAGACCCTTATCCAGCCGCCGCCTTCGTACGTCACCGAATAGCTATTGCCTTTGACGGCCACGTTCCTACCCGCAGCGTTGAGATCCGACGGCATTACGTCCACAACTTCGTAGCCGCTATCAAACGGCACTTTGTTTCCGGACAAGGCTCTTATCATCACGTCCTGAAGCTCCGCCCTTGTTTCCGAATAGGTCGGCGGCTCCGGCTCATTTTTATTCAGCACGTCATTAAGAGCGTCATCTGACAAGAGGTTTATGCTTGTCTGTGACAGCTTAAGCTTCGGGACGGCAGCCACATTCACGTTCACGCGCGGGCGTTTGGCCAACGCGGGGTAAAACCCCTCTTTGTATCCTTCCACCTGCACGGACAAAGCCATGGACACATTGCCGGTTTTAGCTCCGGGTTTTGACCCGAACTTGAAGTATCCTCCCTCATAGTCATACGCCACGCGAGCGTTGTTCGCTTTTGTTACGGCCTCCGCCTTGATGTCCAATACGGCTCCGTTGGGGCTTGTAACAGTCAAAGCCGCCATAGATCCTGGCACGGTCGATGCCGGCGTCCCGCCAACAACTGACAAATTGAGCGGCCCGCTTACCGACGCGCGAATGACCGGGTATGTCTCGACAACCTTTATCTGCGTCGTCCCCGCTTGGACCCACTCCCCTGCAATACGGACTTCTACGCTAACTTTGTTAGTGGTCGCGTTCTTCGTCGCCATAGGCGCGCTTATCTCGATGAACCTGTCGTCCGTCTTGCTCATCGCGGCAGATAGCCGTTTGTTTGCCGCCGCAAGCTTCGAGCCCACAGGCAGCGGGTCGCCGCCCGGCAGAACAGGCGTCAGGTAGGTTCTGACTTTGTTAGATACCGTATACAGTCTAACGTCTTCGATTATCATCGAAGCGCCTGATAGCACCCCGCCCGCAACCATTGCAGATACCTCCAGCGCAGACAAACCGTTAACCGGCTTATCCTTACGCTCGATCCGCACCGGAACCAGAGCTCCGACTTCTTTAACCTTGTTTACGGACACCGCTGTATCAAGTAGGCTGACTAATAAATCACCTGGGTTGACGATTCCGTCATACGCCGGCAATAACTCGACGGTCGCCGTTGAAGAATACGATTCGTTTTCTCCGACACTATATGTTGCCCTTATCCTCAGCGTATGCTTTGACGCAAGCCCTTCTTCCGTAGCTTTTACCTCTATCGTTTTGCCGCCTGCAACCTGATCAATATTGAGCCATGCTTCAAACGGTTCTCCTGTCCCCCATATCCCGGATCCATTTGTTTCCTCGCGCAGATTTTCCACGCTCCAAGCTATGTTGTGGTAGTCGTATACATCCGGCGCAAACGCCGCTTCAATTGCTGCAGTAAAGTCTATGTCCGTCAGTATTGAATGCGTTGGCGTCAGTTTGATGGTTGGGAAAAACGCCGAATCTGCCTCAGCCACTACGCTCAATGTAAATACAAACCCTGCGTCTGGCCCTATACCATTACTTACAGTTAACTCAACGGGGTATTCGCCTACAGAAAGACCCGCTGAGATATCAAGCTTTTTCGTCACATCGTTCCATAGAATTGTATCTCCATGGGTCTCGTCTTGCGTCACCGTTACAGGCTCTGTACCCGTTAGTGTGAATCCCGTCGTACTAGTACTTGCGTAGCCCTCCTGCAAAGTCAATTTCCCGGAACCGGCTATACCCGCAGGAGTTACCACGTTCAACGTAAATGTATATGTCGCGTTAGGCGCGTATCCATTGCTCGCGGTAAGCACAACAGGATATACGCCCGAGGCGAGGCCTTCTTTGATCTCCAAGTGTTTTGCAGTGTTATCCCATCGTATTTTTCCCTGATAATCTATATCCTGCGTTATGGTTACCGGCTCTGTGCCAGATATGAAGAATACGCTGGTTGACGTTGCGGCATATCCCGCCAGCAATGTCATGTCCGAGGGACCGTCTAAAGACGGCGAAGACACCACTCTCAGCGTGAACGTAATATTCGCATTAGGCAAGGCGCCGTTGCTTGCGGACAACGTGACGGAATAACTACCCGCTGGTAGGCCTGACTCGATATCAATCCTTTTCGTTGCATCATTCCAAGTGATTTTACCGCCGTGATCAGTGTTCTGCGTCACTGTGATCGGGTTCGTCCCGGTGATGCTAAACTGATCGGTTGATGTGTCGCTATATCCATTATCAAGCAGCATTTCAGAAGGGCCGCTTATGCTGGGAGGAATAACTACTTTAAGCGTAACGGTAAACATCGCATTCGGTTGGATTTCATTATCCGCAGTAAGCGTAATGGGATAATCGCCTTCTGATAGCCCTGACGCTATATCTAGTTTTTTTGTTTCGTTATTCCATAAGACTTTATCATCGTATGTTTCGTCTTGGGTTACTAATACTGGAGCCGTGCCTCTGATCGTGAATTTAGCAGAGGAAATGTTTTCATATCCTAATCTCAGGATTATCGTTGCCGGCCCTGTTATTCGTGGGGATGTCTCAGTTTCTGTCGGCATATCCCTGAGATGGGGGTATCCATCGTTTACATCTGAGGCTATATCCCATACCCCGCCAAAATCAAAACCTGCATAGTTTGTCGCTATCTTCATCTTCTCGTCACTGAGGTGTATGCCATGATTGCTGGTATATCGATCAAGAACATAACAAGTATTTATTGTCCCGGAATTCATTCCACAAATCCCATCGATAAAATAATATGATAGGGATTCAAGGCTAAATGATGCGATTGAGAAATAAGAAGCCACTTCACCTACATTGTAACAATAGGAAATAGTGCCACCATCGTTTTTCCCACATATACCGCCTATATAATAAGCGGGAGATGAACCTGTTCGAGACTTTAGGCCAGTGTAAAGATTTCCGGTATTGTAGCAGTTGATAATGAGGCCATTATTAAGATTTAACCCACATATCCCTCCGGCGTAAACTATCAGAGCATGATTCTCCTGCTCCGAAACATCTCCGGCATTGTAGCAATAGATGATAGTTCCGCCATCATTGACCCCACACACCCCGCTAATACGAGAAAAAGAAAAGTCATTGCTACTACAAGAAGTGGTCGAGGATGATAGAATATCTCCCGCATTATAGCTCTTCTCAATAGTACCTGAGTTGTAACCGCTAACCCCTCCGGCGTTTATTGATAATCTCCCTAGAAACATTTCATCAGAATCCAGATGTAAACCAGTCACATCTCCGATATTATAACAATAGCTAATTTCGCCTGAATTCTTTCCGCAAATCCCACCGCCATAAGAGGAAGATGCGATATTATAACTTTCATCAAACAGCACGTTATCATCAATAAGACCTATAGCTCTCGAATAGGCATGGCTTTCAGATGATATCATCCCTATATTAGAACAATGGACGACCTCTCCTGAGTTGTGTCCACAAACCCCACCGGCATAAGAAGTGGCAACAAGAGATACCATTGTGTCATCGGTTTTTTTATTGTCTGGAGTATCACTAACGCTTTCGTCTTCATTGTTCTCGTCATTTATTTCCTCATCAGTGGAAAGACTCCAAGAGGTAACTTCCCCTTCATTACTACAATCCTTAATAAAACTATTTTCATTGCTCCCGCAAATTCCACCAGCATACGATGAGGATTCAGCAAATTCATATTGACATTCATTGTATGGATTCTCAGTTTGTTCGTTTTCGATGGATCCTTCGTTTTCTTCTTCAGATACAACATTCAATGATGAATGACTAGATGATGTCACCGCACCTTTGTTGATGCATTCACTTATAGACCCAACTATCTCGTTATTCGCATATATTTCTTCGTTTCTGCTGTGGCCACATATTCCGCCTGCGAAAGAGTATGCACGAGAAAAAAATGAAGTGCATATGGCTTGTACTTCTGCAGTGTTTTGACAATCATCGATATAGCCACAATCATTAATCCCGCAAATCCCGCCACCATATGAATATGTATCAGCATATAATGATTCATTAG
>Ga0123353_10006267_pt1 | contig 15816 bp, 9 predicted proteins | sample TergutLab28metaG_3_FD_92763 | JGI IMG/M metagenome (GOLD analysis project Ga0123353, IMG submission 92763) | Labiotermes labralis P3 segment gut microbial communities from Petit-Saut dam, French Guiana - Lab288 P3 | ecosystem: Host-associated > Arthropoda: Insects > Digestive system > Gut ... | reverse complement strand
TGCAGAGTCCTTCTTGAGAAGCTAGCTGGTTTGCAGCTAGTCAAGAAATTCCCCGCATTTCATGGAACCCGAAGGTTCATTACCGCACTCACAAGCGTCCGCCACCTGTCTCTATCCTGGGCCATCCCAGTCCAGTCCATATACCCACATCCCACCTCCTGGAGATCCATCCTAATATTATCCACCCATCTATGCCTAGGTCTCCCCAGTGGTCTTTTTCCCTCCGGTTTCCCCACCAAGACCGTATACACCTTCCTCTCCTCACCCATATGCACCACATACACATGTTCACCATACTAACACTTATTCTAATTGCTATATCTCTGTTAGTGTCTTCCTAAGAAAAGTAATAAAGCCAAATCAGAAAAGGAAATGTCAAATTGACCATATCAATCCAGGATACAGCCTGGCTGAAATTTGCTCACATGGCAGAGAAAGAGCCACATAGCTGACAGTACTTACATATGCACAACAAAATAATGTACAACAAGATGTGGAAATGTTCCTACAAAGTGTAGGTTTGATGAGTGCAATGTCAGCTGTGCCATGCTCTCTGAAACATCACATATTTCTTACCATATCACAACTTGATTATAATGTGTCAAGGCCACTGTAATAATTTTCAAAAAAAAAACAGTTGTATTGCATTAATTTTAGAATGGATAGACACCACATATGGGACAATACAATTATTTACATAATTAATGCCGTTATGTTGTTGCCTTTTTTTAGTGTGGAACAGACAGGTGTCAGTTTTCTAAGTGTGTTCCTCCCAACAAAAATTTGCCCGAAGCTAGGCTCCAGGTGACCTGTAGTACATATCCCTCTTCTTCCATTGCTTCATGATCATATCTTCCATGTAATATTATACCCTTTTAATATTAAAATGTGCCAAATCCTATTTACTATAATCCAATTTTTAATAAGAAAGTAACCACTGTAATGCTCATCTTTAAGAAAGAAAGCATAATTTGTAAGTAAAAGGTAGAATCACATTTTAGAAGAATCTCCATTGAAGAACAAAAAACATAGTTTAGAAAATATTTTATTTTGTGTGCAGATTCTTTGTCTAACAAATGTATCATTGTTGTTTTAGCAAGAACTAAGTCACAAATATATATTAATGACAGCACTAGCCACTGGCAAATATTGTTGCTGTGATTAGTAATAGCTTAATAATGTTATTATTGTATTGGGGCAGTTTCTGTCAGGATGCAGATGATACTCAAGGGTAGGGATACTGTATTGATGTTGTGTTACCATTGATGGAAGAGATTTTGCTACATATGTTAATTTTCTATCTGAAAGGGGTGACAAAAGTGTTAGAGGATAATGTGTAAGGCATATCCCATGTGATAATGGAATATGTAATACATATCCCATATTGTTGGAATAACATGTAAGATATTTCACATGTGATACCGACCAATAGAACATTATGCACGTAGAATATATCACATGTGATGTTGCATGAATGAATTAAGTTCACTGATGATATAAAATATAAATTTTTCTCTGTGTTTTATTAAAAAATAATTTCCAGGAAATAAACAGTTTTATGCTCACAAAGCAAAGATAAAGACATATCTTTTAAAAATAAGTTCACTTGAAATAGCTTCATATCATTCATGGAAATGATAAGCTTTAAATTTAACCTGGTGAGAGGAATGAACTGGACACAGTTATGTCCAGTCACGAGTGTGTACATAGGAGGAGCACGCTGCACTGATGAGTTAATGTGTCGTGCTCAGGATTTATTGACAGTTAGATAGACAAAGTTGATAACAACATGGACAATCTAAATATTGTTTTATGTCGATTAATGTGTTGTCGCACTTCCTTTATTATGAATGAGTGTTGGTATATTGGTTACATTTTTAGAGATGTAGAATTTTTTTGTTTATGAGATATCTGCGATGTTCTGCAATTTTTTAATCAGAATAATATAATTGTTATGTACCAGTGTTTTGTACTATATAAAAAGAAATATCTTGACTGAAAAGATATTTTTGTGCAAAGAGCAAATGATTTTATCTAAGCCAATGGTGGTATTATTACATAATGTGTACTGATAAAATTTGTCCCATTAATGCAAAGCACCAACATAGTGTAGCCCTGTCTCTCTCTCTCTCTTGCACCTATACATCGTTTGCTATGTTGTCAGTTGGTTTTAACACAATGCACTTTTGTCTCTCCCTTAAATGGATACCCATTTCCAATGAGCCTAATATTTCTAGAGAGGTTACTATTGAAGTGGTCTTCTGCTTGAACTTGCTGGGCTTTAACTCTTCTTTTTTCCCCAGAAGACAAATCGTGTTAAAAGTAAAACTTTCTATGAACCAAATCACAGCACTTTCAAGGCATTACATAATTAATACAGAATTATTAGATGTTCATTATGGGTACCTATTTAAGATTTCTTCCTTTGCATAGAATGTTTAGACACTAGGTAGATTAAAGAAGTTTCCAGATCTATTAGGCAAATAGTTTGCGTCATGATGCATAAAATATTAATGGAAGGAGAAAAAAGATGACTTTTATATTCCAGTTGAGCTTAAAAGAGTACAGTTGAAAATGGGTTTATTTTTTGCCTGTTTAAAGATTTCTTCAGGTGCAGTGATGGCACAGGAGGTCAGGAAACCTTTTTTCTCCTCCGTATATATATTTATGTCAGTAATGTTGTACTTCATTATGTATCTCATTAGTGATTCCACCACTGTTAATGGCTGTGGTTTCGGATAGGTAACAAAATATTACAAACTCCCTACTTTTTTTTTGTGATGAGATTAAGAGTCAGTGGTGAAGTCTCTCAGGACCTTGTCCCCGTGACATGAACATCATCCATTTGTCTAAGGCAAAGAAAACCGGTAGATGCCCATCCCTCTGCCCCCCTCGTTTGTGTTCTAGCCAGTGAACTGGTGTGAAGACAAAATATTGTGCCCTTACCCATGACCTTTCTGGACAGACCTGGTGTCATCATGATTGGCAGAATGTTTCCAGCTTAGTCACAGGATACTGGTGGACTTGGAAACAATCTGTGTGAGGCCAGGATAACCTTCTATGTGGCATATCCTTGTTTCAGTTTAATTTTCAGTGCAGGGAGTAGTTTACAATTGAGCTCAGAGCAATAATCAGAAACTATTTATTATATGTATCTTGATTTCAGTGAGAGTCAGATGAATCAGAAGTGATATATGTCATGGAGCACAGGGGCCTTAACATTAATTCTATGCTGACAAATTTTTTAATGAAAGAAATGGAAAAATTTTCAGTTTTTTACATTTTGTTTTTATTTGAATGTAAGCCCATTTGGACATTGTATGCAAGGCAATCAAGTAATACAATACTAATAACTTAACCTTTTTTCCAAAGAGAATAATCCTTAAAAATATCTAACAATGTTGATTCTTTAGTAACAATATAAAAAGCTGTTTGTATTTTAAACTGTTCTCTTAAGGGAAGCTTTGTTAGTTTGTTATGAAATCTGTACATTCACTCACTGCTGATAATAAAACAGAAGATTATGTAGTTACTGAATCTTGTTTACAAGTTTGGACATAAGAGTGGAACACTGGCCTTCAGTTTTGAGGCAGGTGCTATGTTTGGTTTTAAGAGAAATCTAAGGGACATGGAAAGAGACCATTGATGCTACTAATTATTGGATAAAACACTGCCTAACACTGAACATCATTTTTGTAGGAGTTGTACATAATATGTTTCTTTATTGATGCAGTGTTCAACTTGTAAATGATACGTAAGTCAAATTGTTAGATTCTAGTGAAGCTAATCTTGGTTGGCTCCATATAGACCTCATTTGGCTATAATAAATGACTTGTTACTAACTGCATGACTCATTACACATGTATTGACAAAGAAATTGTTTTAAAACACTGTCAGGTGTCTGCTTTACCATGTAATTACCATCTTTTATAAAAATGAAGTTAACACCAGTTTTAATATACTAATTGTTTGTTTTGTATATTCAAGGTGGCTGTGAAGAACAACTTAAATACATATCTCATTTTCAAGATGCGTTAAGGTCTTAGGTTATCATTCTTATTCTTAAAGTCAGCCATTTACATACAAATGATGTATAATGTAGCTTTTATTGGTATCCCTGCATCATGCCAGACAGTGGTCTCCAGAATGAAGCTATACCAAGTTTTGCCACTAGAAGATGTTTCCTTCTGTTCAATTTTGATACTTCGGTAGATTCCCTTGTTACGGAGTCTTTCAGGAGATTGTTTGGCACGCACTGTTTTTCTGACGAGACAGGTTCTGCCTATGGCACACAGGTGATGGGCAAAACCTAGAGGTTTGCAAGTCAAATTAATGTGCCAAATATTTGTAAATTGAAGTTTGTGCCAATATTTTGAACCACTTCACCTGATGTGTGGTAGGACCTGAATCATCAGGTTGTAATGTTAAAAATGTATAGCTCAGGAAACTGATTGTACCTGTTGCACTGCTGACCTCTGCAGTCTTTCTTCTATGTCAGGTTCATGAAGATATTTACTGTATTGTCTCATTTACTTGCTGTTGCATAAATCCTACTGACAAGAGTTTCAGTGAAGTGTGTAATCATGAAGCCAAACATTCAAGTCTTCTAGGATGTTATGTCATGCCTGCTGGTAAATAGTTACTGTTGTTTCAAAGAAACAGAGTACCTTCATCTTCAGGGCCTAGTAGCCCAAGAACACCTGGCCTGTCAGACACTCAAGATGGAAGGCAGCATTATCCTCCAAAACATAGGGAACTATTTGCCCATTGACAGGATAACATTGCCTAAGACTTGAACTTCTAGCAACATTGCTCTGAGAATGTTAAATCTTGCATAATTATGAGTGTGTTTTTAGCTGTTACTACATGGATGAATTTATGTGTTAAACAAATATACTGTGTTCTATGAGATGGGGGATGTTCACTAATGTATTATATACCTTGTAGTTTTATGGCTTCAAGAAAAATTGATCTCCCCACTTTTTTGATATCCAGTTTAGTATTTGCTGAAATGTGGGGAGATGGATAAAGGGTGTACATGTGAGCAGAGGGTGTTTTCAGTTCCAGTCATTAGAAATGTACAGAATACACCCATCAGCAGCTCTGAGACTAGTGTAAGACATATAGCTTGAAAGATAAAACAAATGTTATATTGATTTTGACATAACATGCCTGACGTAGGAGTAGATTGTACTGAAGTCACAATATTGAGATGCAAGAGTACTGAATGTTAATAGACCTCAAAAACCCTCCTGAAATATCCAACCATCTGATCATAAAAATGAGAAACCCTATTGAAAACCCAAACCAAGGCTACCACAGTGCATGTGAGCGAAGAGAAGATTTTTCTAGCCTTTAATGAACAGGGTCATAACTAACATATTTAAATAAGTAAATAATTAAAACATAATAAGTAGTTGTGTAAGAATGAAACTGCATATGAGAGCATGGTTGTTCAAATCAGTATTGTTTTTATGTGTTTTTAATATTTTTTGACTGGGGAGGGTAGAGGACTAGTGTTCTAAAGGTGCCAAATTTTTATGTATTCGAACAGATGCAGCTGTCTGTAATACAAAGTTGACCAGAACAAATGTGGTACTTTGTGATTAGAACAAATAAGTGATTCTTTTATTGAATTTGTTTCTGGTTGGAAATCTCGTAAGTGACTATAAATGAATGCTATCTCACATGAGACAAGCTAGTCATGTTTTTTTATTCTCTTGTCTCCATCAATCAGGGATGGCAACATTTGGTTAAAACATTATAGGGAGGGGAAGAAGGATGGGGAATCTTTGTAAATAGATATTATTCAGGGTGGTGCTTTTATTATTGTCATCACATGGCAAATCAAAAAGAATGAACCAAAACAAGTAAACTATGAATAAAATTATGTGTTGTTAGTGCTTCTTGCTTGCTATTAGAGTGAAACATGTACACATTTCAGCTTGTTGGTGAGCAGATTTCTAATGGGAAAAGATGTTCAAATGATTTGATGGTCAGTACACCAATAATCTGGCTGATAGAGAACTGTTGAACACTATCAAATACCTGAAGTGTATGATGTTGCATGTCAACTTCATTTCAAGGAAATAAGAAGTAGTTATGATATTATAATTGTAGATCTGTGTAAAAATTAGTAATACAATTACTAGTAATTTAGTGCAAACACAATTCTGGTGTGTAATGTAGTGGAAGTGATTTAATAGCCAACTGAAATAATTTTATCCCAGTATTTGTAAAAGACAATAGGACACAATGGTTCATTGTCTTTAGTCATGTTTAACTGTCTCAGCGTGGCATTTACCTCTAGGAAGAGGATTAAAAATAACACCTCTGTTTCACTTTTGTTACAAAGAAAATATTAATTTTTTCCACCAGGCTGAGCCAATTTCCAAGAGGATGAAATGTTGCCTGTTAACTCTTTCATTAGCTTGGTATGACAGTTGAGATGGTGCTCACATACACAGTTCCTTCAGTACATGCATAATATGCATGATACATTTGAACACGGCAGTGAATGCAAGTTACTGGATGAACAGCAACCATTTAGACAGTCTAAAGGGTTATGGAAACAAATTTGTGCATTCATCAGGAAGCTCTCAAGCTGAAATGGGTAAGGAGATACATTTGTAGGTTATTCATTTGGAAAATTAAAAAGGAACCAAAAACCAGATGTTTTATTACTGCTATTATAATAGTGTTAAAAGTAAAGGGCAATAATACTGAAGTAAAAGAAATAAAAAATGAGGCATAAAAAGACAAGTTTAGAATGCACATGTACTGCTGTCTTGTAACTATTAATACATTGTGTACTGTTTGTTTTGTTTATTAAAGTGTGTATATTTAGAAAAGAAATGGTCTGACTGATGCTTGAAATAAGTCATACCTTAGTCCAGAGACCTCCTGGTAAATGGAAATCCTTCCAGCATTCACATTCATACCACACAGTTATGGTTCACGAGTCACTGGCAATTGATATGTAACTACGTACAGATAGCTTCATAGTATATGAGCATCCTCTTGCAGTTTGCACAGTTACTATTCATTAGTTTTTGACAATATTTTTGTGTCATGGTCCAGGGATATAATCGAGTAACTAATGTCATGTACGAGTAGTAGTGATAAACACATTTCAGCTACTGATGGTTGTATTATTGACAGCTTGGTTGTTTTGGTTCTGCGAAACTTTCATAAATACAGGAGCAATCATCTGGTTAATCTGAAGACTTAGGTTACATTTTGGTGACTTGTATAAAAATATTCATATTTTTCACTTGCATGTTGTGTCATTTTTGTCATTGTCATCCGTATACTTTTCATTGTAATGGTGAGGAAGCAAAAGACATTGTGATATGACTGATGTAGAGCTATAGACCATTGTTGTATTATGAATTACTAAGTATCCTTTCTCTGTTTGAAAGGGTTACACAGAATATAGGAGAGGGATGTTAAATTTAAAAGTAGTCGAGATCAGTCATTTAATACGTGAGGCTTGTTCCAATGAAACCCATCTAGAATGAAGGAGTTGAGGCCATTGATACACCACTTTATGCGTCCTGTCCACAAAGAATTCTATACTGGAAACATTGCACCGCCATGGCATTGACATCTCTGTTTGACCAGAGTGTATGGCCTCTAGCACTTTGTTTAGAGGCCCCAACACATGAAAACCACACAGTAAAAGGTCCAGGCTGTATGAGAGATCTCAACCCATCACAGTTTATAGACAGCAGTGTGTACTAAACAGTGTGGGTCGTCTGTTGTGTAACATGACCGCGCTCCTTGTGAGCATGACACAACATGCCAGAACACTTTTACTTGGTGGTGTTAAGCTCTGAGTTCAACAGAAGTGATGTGGAGAGATGGTGATGTTAGGGTTCTTGAACACAGCATAAACAATCCACTGATGTAAAGACAACAATTAGAATGACCTTCCCTTCAGATGGTTTGGATTTGAATTTCCTAGTGCAGGTAGAGGATGAATATTCCTAGTGCATGCTCTCAGCTTTTGCCTTTGCTTGAAAATGGTGACACTACATGTTATTACCTGGCACAATCCATCAGAGAAGTGCATCTTCCTCAGCCTGATAGCACTGCTGATACTCTGGAAATAGTACCATGTGCTGTCGCCTGTGACTATATGTTTTCATTTGTGTGAATCATTCTGTGAACATTTGTGATGTCCTGGGTGTTACATGATTTTATGCATAGTGCTAACACTCCTATTGAATTGCACTGCTAGTGCAGGGATGCTCCAATACCCCTGCATGAACAGCTTTCTTCACTTTTGCAACATTGTTGGGCGTCATATCAATGTGGGCATTGCCTGGCCATGTCTAATTATTCATTCCTTGCACACCAGAATGATACAAATCCTTGGATGTCATGTTACCACTATTGACAACCCTCAGCACGAAAGCAGTGGGTGACTGTTGGTCATATTTGGACTGATTCTGCTCCTGCACTTTTCTCGTTTGTTCTTTTTCAACCATTCTGTTGCACAGCTTAAGGTCAATGCTCTTGTGTTGCATGCAACACAATGTGCTCACGTACAACTCGCTGTATTGCCTAGTAGGGGTGTTGGAAATGGGTTGCTTTTTACAAACTTCATGCCACTCATTAAAAAAACTAAAAGATTTATGTAACTGGCAACACCAGAGACTTTATTAGAGTACCACAGCAATCTGCGTGAATCCATGATATGCAATCCTTGTGTTCAAAATAATCCATAAAATTTTGAGTTTGAAGGTGGCAGAAGCAAGGAGGGTTCTTCTGGGGGATTTCAGGGCTCCATTCCATGGTAGGTCAATAAAGTTTATTCTCAGAATAGGAGGCAGGAGGAGGAGAAGAAGACCCTGAAATAGGCAATTATATAAGGGTTACTGAGTGAGGAAAGCCAAGTTCAGCATGTCCTTTAAAAGAGCCTTCTAACAGTCCTTCAGGATGTGATTGATTGATTAGCAATTGAGTTCAAACCCTTACAGTCCCGATGTGCCTAGGCTTTAAAAACGGACCTTTTGTGCCCCATAATGTGATTCTAGTTCAGGGGAGCCCTGTTCCTTTGCTAAAGTTCCAGATGGTCCCCAGACTTCAAGCTTGTAATGTCCCAAATATACATGTCTGAGTGCAGCCACAGCTTCACACTCACAGAGAATGTGGGCTGAGGTTTCATCCTCTGTTCCATCCCTCCTACACAACGGACTGTTAGTTACCTCTATTAAGTGAAGATGTCTTCTCAGGGTGTTATGTCCGGTAAGAAGGACAGTAATGACCGTGGACTGTTTTTATATAAAGGACAGTAGCCTGGTCATAGCAGTCGGACTCAGGCCCGAAATCAATTCTTGAGCCTGTCTCATAGTACTACTAAGACCTTGCCACCTTATCATATGCTGGTTATCCATACAGTGTTTTATTTTTCTTCTATTTATATTCTGCCTAGATACCCCCAAAGATGGCTCAGGTCCAGCAGTCTTTTGAATAGAACTTGCAGGACATGAATGAAAATCTTCCATGTACTTTTGGGGAGGGGGAGTTGACATTATCCCTGTCCACATTGATGGGCTGATGTGTGTAGCTTACTTGATTTTTCTATCCTTGAAAGGAATTTGTGATTCCTGTTGACCTTTCGCTTTCCAGCCTCTGATTGACCACTTGCCCTCTGCAGGTCATTTTCCTCCACTCTAATGTAATGGGACCCTTTCCCTTTTTTGTCCACTTGGATCTAGATATTGCAGAGCACAGTTTTTGTCATAAACCAAAAGACCACTCTGTGAAACTTCACTACAATAAAAGGCTTAATTCTCACACTTATATAGTTAGTGTCCAGTCTCTCACAAATTATTATACCATTATCTTAAACTGTTCATGTACTAATGTCTGGTGGACCACATGTATGCAGTTTATTCATTTGACAGCACGTGAGCTGTCATACACACTTGAACCTTGTAACATATTTGTAAAAGTCAGGCCTGTCTTGCATTACACTGTTGTGTCACAGCATAATGTGCATATGTGTATCCTTCACACATCCATGTATTTTAAAAATCCCAATTCTTGTTTTTTGCTGTTCATTTGCAGATAGTTTTGTTGTTGGTATTCTCTTTCCTTGTTCATAAAATGTTTTAATAGTAGTTAATATTGATCACATAACTAAGACATTAATGGTTATTAAGAACAAAGCTCAGCACAAATTAAAGATGTCACTAAAACAATATGGGGGGATTTGTGATAAAATTGTGATAGATATGTTTAATACAATAGAAAAAGAAAGTACTGTAACAGAGGAAAGGAATATGTCATATACAGAAAGTTAAGATTGCAGATGAATTGAGTCACGAACAAAATGGATTTAAAATTTCACAAGTATGTTTATATAATAGATTGTGTATGAAACAATTTATCACCATTTCTTCTAATTTCCAGTTCTTTTGTGTATGTTTTACCTTCCCACAACACTGTCAATATCATCATTCATTTATTATGTCATGTGATAATTATGTAACATTTTTATTTGAAATTTTAATTTAGATAATCATTTGTTTCCTGTTGCACCAGTAGAGAGCTATCTCTGTGGCCCTACTGCATGTCTTCTGATGCAACTTACATATATTTTTTTGCAGGCAACACGAAAGCAAAGCTTGAGGATAGCCTTCCCACTGCCCTCTTATGCATGTTTCAATGTGTAATCCATACCATAATTACAAACATATTTTGCTCAATATGGGCCTATTTTGCATACACATGTCAAGAGCTGAATGCGACTTGTTAACAGATATTAATTCATTTAGTTTTGTTTATTGCTGCCATTAGTCTTAATGTGCTGCAGCATTTTGCTTCTTTCCATGCATCTTGTTCAGTGTCATATTTTGTTGTTGCCAAGAATTACATATGGTTTTGTGTTTGTTTGTAAATGCACATAGTTGGTATTTATTATATTCATGTTTATGTTTGTCATTAATTGAAACATTGTTAATGAAATGAAACTTATTAAGATTTTTAAACATATCAATCATTCAAGTACACTGCAGCACATACTGCTATTTTGTTCATTTTATTTCACATGTAGGAAAAAGTATGTGCTATGTATATGTCAATATACAAAGTGGATGTATGTTTTCACACTTAGATCAACATAGGGTTGCTTCATGCGAATACAGAACATCAAAAACAAGTAACTACCATGACAGACATACATATTGTGACTTAACTGTTTGTGACTGTGTGAAATGTTAATACACTAGTCATATAACTTGTGCATTATGAGTAGGAGGAATGTAATTAAATAGACAACTGCATTACATGTCATAGTGTTCTTGAGTGTTGTACATGTTTATATTTCTAATAAGTTTAATTTTTTTAACAGTGTTTTAATGAATGACAAACACAAATATAATAAATAAAAAAACTAACATAGTACATATAAATGCACACAGAATCACATGTAGTTCTTCTAACAAAAAGAAACACTGAAGATGATGCCTTGAAAGGTATAAAAATGTATTGTTGGTGGTAAAAAGTGAAAAGGGGTTGAGTGTATGAAGGCTCTTGTAGGAGATGAGTTAAGTGAATTAATTGAATCCATGGCATGGAAGGAATTAATTTATTATTACTACCATGTGAATTACATCTGGATATTTTCTAATCCATGAATTGTTCTTATTAAATCAGGTCAATGTTGTCACCTGAAGTCAAGTTATATTGGTGTGAGATCCTTGCTCTTGAATTCATATGCTAATTGGCCTTTGTTATTCAAATTGTAGGGAAGCTATTGTTCCTGTACTTCATATCATTATTAAGAATACTCAGTGTTACACAACTTGCATGAATGTTATAAAAGTGATATTAATAGTTGAACATAGTAAGGTGCTGCTTCATTTATTATTTAAATGCTACAGAGTGTTTCTCATTACTGGTAAGTGTACTGAAGAGTGAATGCCACCTGTTGTTCATGTCAGGTTTGTCTTATGGTTGGGAAGCTTTAATGCATGTAACATGAAAGGGTGAAGTAAAAGTAGTGTCCTGCAGCGTACACTGCTCTGAATTCTACATAACAGTAGCATTATACTGAACTTGTGCGTTTTATATATGTTTATTGAGGTTTTGTGATGTAAGCATTTCATGATTGTGACATCAGTCATAGTCTGTGTAGCAGCAGCTTCAAATAATATAATATTTCATATATAAAAGGCACAATTTCTCTGCTGTCATAAAGAAAATAAGGCATTTTTGTGGAGGCTTGACTATGATACTGGTCACTGTGTAGTTACTGCTGATTTTGGGGATAGCAATACAGCAAAAATATATTATATGAACTACCTGAATTTAAAAACACATTGTAAGTAGATGTTCCAGGGTAGTACCGGATGACAGTCTTGCAAATTTTGCAGATTTAGAAGATTTAGGACAAAAATGTGAAGTATGTAATAACCACAAAATAACCCTGATATTACAAGGTGTCTTGTTCATGTAGAAAAGGAAGGATGTTAACAACATTTTACTGAATATACCATGATTACATGAAAAATTACATTCATTGGTTGAAGAAAGGAACTAGGATGTAGAGGGTGGAGGTTTTTTATAAAGTAAATAGAGGTAAGAGTAGTACTGTAAAATGTTGACCTAAATTATGTTTAAAGAACAAGTAACTTGAGGTGTATTTGACCATTTACCTTCATCTAGTGTAGATAGTAAGAATTTGGTGGAGCCCACAGTCACCTGCAATAACATCTTCATGGCATAATACTAAGTAACAAATGGCACAAAACTATTTGAGATGGAAAGAAATGGTAAAAACAAAAATATCATGCAAAAATGATCCATATGGTGATCATTGGGGTTGTAACTAATCTTAGTTTTGTAGATGTAAGTCAGTGTTTTGGGTGAAATTACTGCATTCATCTTCAGGTTTGGATTATATTCAAGTCTGATACTGAAGGGATTAGGGTGAAGAAGTAGCTTGGTAATATGGAAACACTATAAAGACAGGACAGTCTTGTGCACCTGATGTGACACTTCCTTACACATAATGCATATCAGTGTATTCTCCAAAAGACACTGGTATGTTTACAGTTACTTCTCATTGCACACTTACCACAGCACAAAATGCACTGTTTGCTACTTGATATACTAATAGCCTTTTTATCGGTTGTTACAATTACATGAACAGGCCTATGCCTGTGCACTTTCCTTATGCTTCATTCAACTGCTGCTAACTCCGTAACCATTGCCAGTTGGACACATGACATTTCAGACTTAGAATTAGCTCTGGAATTAAATTCTGAAGTATTTACTTTAAGTCTTCACACATCCTGTTTGAATTTGTTAGTTGAGCACAAACTTCGTAATAGAGATCTACTTGTTGATTCATACAATATTCTAAAAACTGTATGTGGATGAATTAATGTAGTATAGGTAGGCTACTGGCTACTTTTGTAGCTGATGTAGACACCATGCAATGCTTAGTGCATACCCGTCAGTTTCAGAGTTGAATTTTCACAGAGTTAAGTAATGATTAACTGTGGTACAATTAAATGGTGCCAGTACAGGGAATGTAATGTTTATTTGCAATAGAGAGTTGACACAACAGCAGAAAGACATTGTTCCACACCTATGTAAAGAAGGATCATAATACTTGTATCATTTTCTCGGAAATCTCATTTCTGTTAATTATTCCAAGCAAACTAGCATTTTTCTGGGAAGATTAAAGTTATAAAACAGATTAGAAAATTTTCGTAACTTCTATTAAAGAGTATTCATAGTTCTATTTTCAAACATTTTATGGTCATAAGATCTTATATGTTTCACCTTAATGCCTCTTTGGTTTTGTAATTTACCTTCCAACATCCTTATGTCCTAAGCATAGGTTACAGTGTTAAATGAGAAATTACAGATTGACTGTAAAGGTTGCCACTATTTGGAGGAAGTGGTTTACTCATGGGTAAACAATTTATGCTGGAACAGGGTAAATAAATATGCAGGATCATAGGCATGACTTGGTGGGAGGGGGAGAGGAAGGGGGGTGGAACATGCCCCTCTAATATCTTTTCTACTTAATAGTTTTTTGCTACTGAGTTGTTGAGGTCAAATAAAAAAATTGGGCTGAGAGTGGGGAAGGGGGTGTGTGTGTATGTTAAGGAATTGTTCAAACCAATCTTCTAAGTTACTTACTCTATGTGCAGGAAGTATGTGTTATTAGAAAACTGGTGCACAAGAATTTGTTTTACACCATAAGTTTCGAGAGATTATGAGCATGAAAGTAACTTGCTTAGAGGTAGGGAAGACTATGAGTAGCCACAATGATGTTAAGAGATAAGGTGAAAGAAACCAACTTGAGAGTGAACAGGAATAACATCTACTACAGATTTCAACAGTTCTAAACACAGCATATTAAAATATACTTCTACCTGTATTATATCATAAAAATTACAGGACTATAACAACCAATAACTTTGCATCTTCCAATTAACTGTATCAGTTGCCTAAACTACCACATCACCACTTTCTTTTAATTAAATTTTAACATATAATGTAATAATGTAATGAATTTGTAAATTGAGATCTAAATGTTCACAGACAGGTATGCATACTGCCTTTAAGTATTTTTACACGTATTTAACCTGAAGATGACCCATGTCGGTCAAAATATGTTGCCTTAATAAACACCGAAACTTTGTTGTGTTAACACTTATAATTTATTTAGTTATCATACGATCACACCATTGGATGTCCACCCTAAGAAGACAAGAACATTTACTGGCTGTAAGGTAGTAGAGGAATGTGACTGAAGTGTGTGTGTGTGTGTGTGCATGTGCGCGCACATCATCATAACAATCTGAGTTGCCATGTTTGTGGATTAGACGAAGGAAACAGAATATCAGGGTACAAGATATTCAGGGGATGTGATTGTAGGATTTCACATGAGTGACAAGCTTTTGGCTGTATTGTGTGAGATTTGAGGTTCCCACAGTAGTGCTATTGCAGTTTCAGTCTTCTGGGGTGACACTTTGTCATTGGGTGAATAGTTCCTGACATTCTGATGGATCATAGTGCCTTCAAAATGTTAAGAAGTACTCTATGACACAGTATCATATCCTAGAAGATTTTAATCTGTAGGCTGTCTTGTTTTTCAGAACTAAGGTGTAAGGGTGGATAGCTAGAAACAACAGATGTGGTAGTTAGTAGTTTTCCTGGTGTAGTTGTCATTCTAAGAAGGCATGATCCATTGGCAGAAACCGAAACTCATTTGGTGTAACTCCTGGGACTTTTCACAGCCGGATAGGCATTGTATAAACATGGACAAACAACATTGATAAACATGCTACATCATTCACCTTGTACAGCAGTAACATCAACTAAATAAATAGTGTGCAGTATGATTGTAAGTGTGTGGATGTGTGCATCACATGTGCAGCCTTGCTTGCCTGTATGTGGGATCATATTTAATAAAGGCTTGCACAATTTGGGGTTTGTAAAGCAGTGTTATCAGAGATTTAAATCTTCTGGGATGTGGTGCTGTGTCATGGTGCAAGTAGTTCTGAACATTATTAAGGCACCATGAGCCTTCAGAATGTCAGGAACTACTCACCCAACAACACATTGAGGGAGGAAAGGAAGCTGAGGCTGTTTGAGAATATGGTGTTGAGGAGAATATTTGGACCTAGGAGGGACGAGGTAACGGGGGAATGGAGGAAACTACATAACGAGGAGCTAAGTGATCTGTACTCCTCACCCAATATTGTGCGGGTGATAAAATCGAGAAGAATGAGATGGGCAGGGCATGTGGCGCATATGGGGGAGGAGAGGGGGGCGTATAGGGTC
>Ga0123353_10006264_pt1 | contig 15821 bp, 16 predicted proteins | sample TergutLab28metaG_3_FD_92763 | JGI IMG/M metagenome (GOLD analysis project Ga0123353, IMG submission 92763) | Labiotermes labralis P3 segment gut microbial communities from Petit-Saut dam, French Guiana - Lab288 P3 | ecosystem: Host-associated > Arthropoda: Insects > Digestive system > Gut ... | reverse complement strand
TGCCCGGGCCAGGGTCTCGTCGCTGGTCTTGTAGCCGCGCACCAGCTCGCACAGCTGCATCAGCGGAACCGGCGAGAAGAAGTGGGTGCCGACGACCCGTTCGGGGTGCTGGGTGGCGGCGGCGATCTTGGTGATCGGGATCGCGGAGGTGTTGGACGCGAGCACCGCGTCGTCCCGCACGATCCGGTCGAGGGTGCGGAAGATCTCCTGCTTGACCTCGATCTTCTCGAAGACCGCCTCGACGACCAGGTCGGCCTCGGCGGCCGCGTCCAGGTCGGTGGTCGTGGTGATCCGGTCCAGCGCGGCGGCCGCCTCGTCCGCGGCGAGCTTGCCCTTGGCGACGAACTTCTCGTAGGACGCGGCGATTCCGTCCCTGCCGCGCGCCAGCGCCTCGTCCGTGACGTCCCGCAGGATGACCTCGTAGCCGGCCTGGGCCGACACCTGCGCGATGCCGGCGCCCATCAGTCCCGCTCCGATGACGGCGAGCTTCTTCGCCACGTCCCACACCTCTCCACTGGGTAATCCCGGGTATCTGGCCGGACCTTAACGCCCGTTCACCATCCGGCGCGACAGGATGTCAGCCGCGTCACCGTGTGTCCTTGGTCGCACGGACCACCGGTGACGAGCCGGGCGTGAACGCGGCCCCCCGCTGCGGGAGCTGGGGCCGCCGGGCTTTATAAGCTCTGCGCATGGTCAACCTCACCCGCATCTACACGCGCACCGGCGACGACGGCACCACGGCGCTGGGCGACATGAGCCGTACCGCGAAGACCGACTCCCGGATCGCCGCCTACGCGGACGCCAACGAGGCGAACGCGGTGCTCGGCGTCGCCCTCGCCCTCGGCGTGCTGCCGGAGGACGTGGTGACGGTCCTGGTCCGCGTCCAGAACGACCTCTTCGACGTCGGCGCGGACCTGGCCACCCCGGTGGTCCCCGACCCCGAGCATCCGCCGCTGCGCGTCGAGCAGTCCTACGTGGACCGGCTGGAGGCCGACTGCGACCGCTTCCTGGCCGACCTGGAGAAGCTGCGCAGCTTCATCCTCCCCGGCGGGACCCCGGGGGCCGCGCTGCTGCACCAGGCGTGCACGGTGGTCCGGCGGGCCGAGCGGTCCACCTGGGCGGCCCTGGAGGAGCACGGGGACACCATGAACCCGCTGACCGCCACCTACCTCAACCGGCTGTCCGACCTGCTGTTCATCCTGGCCCGCACCGCCAACAAGGAGCGCGGCGACGTGCTGTGGGTACCCGGCGAGAACCGGTAGCGGACGGGACTCAGGCCACGTTGACGCGCTGGCCGGGCGGTGCGGCCTCCAGCCACGCCAGGAACCCGGTCAGCGCGTCGTCGCTCATGGCCAGCTCCAGCATGGCGCCCTTGTGGGCGCAGGAGAGCACCACGGCGTCCGACAGCAGCGCCAGCTCCTCCGAGCCCTGCGGCTGGCGCCGGCCCAGCACCTCGATCGAGGGCCGCTCCAGCACCCGGCGCGGGCGCGGCGCGTACGAGAAGACCCGGAACCACTCCACGCGGTCCCCGCTGTAGCGGGCGACGCCGTACACCCAGCCCTTGCCGCCGGGATCGACGTCCTCGGGTGGGGCCGGGCGCAGGCTGCAGTCGAAGGTGCCGCCGGGCCGCTGGATGAGCCGCCGGCGCAGCCCGAACACGAAGAGGCCGAGCACGGCCACCACGATCACGGTGATCAGCACTTCCACGGAGACGATCACGTTCACCGACCTCCTCGCGTAGAAATGGCTGCCGCCCCGTGCCGCCGCCCTGTTACTGCCTGGTCACTACCGGTATTGCCGGAGCCGCGGACCGCCCCCGAGGGGCAGTCCGCGGCACCGTTGGTCCTGCGGTGGGGTGCGCCGTTCAGCGCGCCCCGGCCGCCGCGGCGAGCCGGACCTCCGCGCGCCGCTCGGCGGCGGCGTCGGCCTCGGACTTCGACCGCTGCAGAGCCCGCTCGGCCCGGTCGACGTCGATCTCGTCGGCCAGTTCGGCGATCTCCGCCAGGATGGAGAGCTTGTTGTCCGCGAACGAGATGAATCCACCGTGCACCGCAGCGACGACGGTGCCGCCGTCGTTGGTGCGGATGGTCACCGGACCCGACCGCAGCACCCCGAGCAGCGGCTCGTGGTTGGCCATGATGCCGATGTCACCCGACATGGTGCGGGCGACGACCATGGTGGCCTCGCCGGACCAGACATTACGGTCCGCGGCGACCAGCTCGACGTGAAGATCGGCCAAGACGGCTCCTCGGGTTGGCACCCACCGCCTGCGACGGGTGCGTAAGACACAGAATAAAGGGTGCGAGAGGGGGGCGGCGCCAATGGGCCGGGCCGCCCCCCGTCTCGCGTGCGCCGAGCGCCCGGGTCAGTTGACGCCGAGCTTGGCAGCGTTGGCCTTGAGGTCGTCCAGGCCACCGCACATGAAGAACGCCTGCTCCGGGAAGTGGTCGAACTCACCGTCGGCGATCGCGTTGAACGCCGAGATCGACTCGTCCAGCGAGACGTCCGAGCCGTCGACACCGGTGAACTGCTTCGCCGCGTGGGTGTTCTGCGACAGGAAGCGCTCGATGCGGCGGGCGCGGGAGACGGTGAGCTTGTCCTCCTCGCCCAGCTCGTCGATGCCGAGGATGGAGATGATGTCCTGGAGGTCCTTGTACTTCTGCAGGATCCCCTTGACGCGCGAGGCGCAGTCGTAGTGCTCCTGCGTGATGTAGCGCGGGTCCAGGATGCGGGACGTGGAGTCCAGCGGGTCCACCGCGGGGTAGATGCCCTTCTCCGAGATCGGCCGCGAGAGCACGGTCGTCGCGTCGAGGTGGGCGAAGGTGGTCGCCGGGGCGGGGTCGGTCAGGTCGTCCGCGGGGACGTAGATCGCCTGCATCGAGGTGATCGAGTGACCACGGGTCGAGGTGATCCGCTCCTGGAGCAGACCCATCTCGTCTGCCAGGTTCGGCTGGTAACCCACCGCGGAGGGCATACGGCCGAGCAGCGTGGAGACCTCGGAACCGGCCTGGGTGAAGCGGAAGATGTTGTCGATGAAGAACAGCACGTCCTGCTTCTGCACATCGCGGAAGTACTCCGCCATGGTCAGACCGGCCAGCGCGACCCGGAGACGGGTGCCCGGCGGCTCGTCCATCTGACCGAAGACCAGCGCGGTCTGCGGGAGAACGCCGGACTCGGCCATCTCCTCGATCAGGTCGTTGCCCTCACGGGTGCGCTCGCCGACACCGGCGAACACGGAAACGCCCTCGTGCAGCTTCGCCACACGCATGATCATTTCCTGGATGAGGACGGTCTTGCCGACGCCGGCGCCGCCGAACAGGCCGATCTTGCCGCCCTTGACGTACGGGGTCAGCAGGTCGACGACCTTCAGGCCGGTCTCGAACATCTCGGTCTTGGACTCGAGCTGGTCGAAGTCGGGGGCCTTGCGGTGGATCGCCCAGCGCTCGGTGACCTCGGACTCGGCCTCCGGCTCGTTGAGGATCGCGCCCAGGGTGTTGAAGACGCGGCCCTTGGTGACGTCGCCGACCGGCACGGTGATGCCGTCGCCGGTGTCGGTCACCGGAGCCTGGCGGACCAGGCCGTCGGTGGGCTGCATGGAGATGGCGCGGACCACGCCGTCGCCCAGGTGCTGCGCGACCTCGAGGGTCAGCGTCTTGACGGCGCCGTCGGCGGACGGGTCCGCGACGTCGACGTGCAGCGCGTTGTAGATCTCCGGCATGGCGTCGACGGGGAACTCCACGTCGACGACCGGGCCGATGACCCGCGCCACCCGGCCGGTGGCGGTGGTTTCAACAGTGGTGGTCATAGTGGTCAGTCACTCCCCGCGTTCGCGTCGGCCAGGGCACTCGCGCCACCGACGATCTCGCTGATTTCCTGGGTGATGTCGGCCTGTCGGGCCGCGTTGGCAAGCCGCGTGAGCGACTTGATCAGATCTTCCGCGTTGTCGGTCGCCGACTTCATCGCCCGGCGGCGGGCCGCGTGCTCGGAGGCAGCAGCCTGCAGCATGGCGTTGTAGATCCGGCTCTCGACGTAGCGCGGCAGCAGCGCGTCCAGCACGCCCTCCGCGGACGGCTCGAACTCGAACAGCGGCAGCGCCTCGCCCTTCTTGCGCTCGGCACCCGCCTCGTCACCGACGGTGCCCGCATCGTCGAGGCTCAGCGGCAGCAGCCGCCGGCCGACCGGCGTCTGCGTCATCATCGACACGAACTCCGTGAAGACGATGTGCAGCTCGTCGACGCCGCCCTCGGCCGTGTCCGCCAGCAGCGCCTCGATCAGGGGCGACGCGACGGCCTTGGCGTCACCGTACGTCGGGCTGTCCGAGAACCCGGTCCACGAGTCGGCGACCGTGCGGTTGCGGAAGCTGTAGTACGCCACGCCCTTGCGGCCGACGATGTACGAGGAGACGTCCTTGCCCTCGGCCTTGAGCCGCTCGGCCAGCCGGTCGGCGGACTTGATGGCGTTGGACGAGTAGCCGCCGGCCAGACCGCGGTCGCTCGTGATGAGCAGGACCGCGGCACGGCTGGGGTTCTCGGCCTCGGTGGTCAGCGGGTGCTTGGTGTTGGAGCCGGTCGCCACCGCCGTCACCGCACGAGTCAGCTCGTCGGCGTACGGAGAGGAGGCCGCCACCTGGCGCTGCGCCTTGACGATGCGCGAGGCGGCGATCATCTCCATCGCCTTGGTGATCTTCTTCGTGGCGGTGACGGACTTGATCCGGCGCTTGTAGACCCGAATCTGTGCGCCCATGGGATCAGCCCTCGACCAGCAGCGCGCCGGAGGACGTCTCGAACTGCTTCTTGAAGGCGGTCAGGGCCTCGGTCAGCGCGTCGACCGTGCCGTCCTCCAGCTTGCCGGTCTCGACGATGCCGGTGAGCAGCGACTTGCGCTCGCGGCGCAGGTAGTCCAGCAGCTCGCGCTCGAAGCGGCGCACGTCCTCGACCGGGACGTCGTCCAGCTTGCCGGTGGTGCCGGCCCAGATGGAGACGACCTGCTCCTCGATCGGGTACGGCGCGTACTGGCCCTGCTTGAGCAGCTCGACCATGCGCTGGCCGCGCTCCAGCTGCGCCTTGGACGCCGCGTCCAGGTCGGAACCGAAGGCCGCGAAGGCCTCCAGCTCACGGAACTGGGCGAGGTCCACGCGGAGCCGGCCGGCGACGCTCTTCATGGCCTTGATCTGCGCGGAACCACCGACGCGGGAGACCGAGATACCGACGTTCAGCGCGGGCCGCTGGCCGGCGTTGAACAGGTCGGACTCCAGGAAGCACTGGCCGTCGGTGATGGAGATGACGTTGGTCGGAATGAACGCCGACACGTCGTTGGCCTTGGTCTCGACGATCGGCAGACCGGTCATCGAACCGGCGCCCAGGTCGTCGGAGAGCTTGGCGCAGCGCTCCAGGAGGCGGGAGTGCAGGTAGAACACGTCGCCCGGGTAGGCCTCGCGGCCCGGCGGGCGGCGCAGCAGCAGGGAGACCGCGCGGTAGGCGTCGGCCTGCTTGCTCAGGTCGTCGAAGACGATCAGCACGTGCTTGCCCTGGTACATCCAGTGCTGGCCGATGGCCGAGCCGGTGTAGGGGGCCAGGTACTTGAAGCCGGCCGGGTCGGACGCCGGGGCGGCGACGATCGTCGTGTACTCGAGGGCGCCGGCCTCCTCCAGCGAGGCGCGCACGCCCGCGATGGTGGAGCCCTTCTGGCCGATGGCGACGTAGATGCAGCGGACCTGCTTCGTCGGGTCGCCGGACTGCCAGTTGTCGCGCTGGTTGATGATCGTGTCGATCGCCAGGGCGGTCTTGCCGGTCTGGCGGTCACCGATGATCAGCTGGCGCTGGCCGCGGCCGATCGGGGTCATCGAGTCGACGGCCTTCAGGCCGGTCTGCATCGGCTCGTGCACCGACTTGCGCTGCATGACCGTGGGGGCCTGCAGCTCCAGGGCGCGGCGACCCTCGGTCGCGATCTCGCCGAGACCGTCGATGGGGTTGCCCAGCGGGTCGACGACACGGCCCAGGTAGCCTTCGCCGACCGCCACCGAGAGCACCTCACCGGTGCGCTGCACCGGCTGGCCCTCCTCGATGCCGCTGAACTCGCCGAGGACGATGGCACCGATCTCGCGCTCCTCGAGGTTGAGGGCGAGGCCGAGGGTGCCGTCCTCGAACTTCAGCAGTTCGTTCGCCATCGCCGAGGGCAGTCCCTCGACCTTCGCGATGCCGTCTCCGGCAACGCTGACCGTGCCGACCTCCTCGCGCGAGGCGGCGTCCGGCTGGTACGACTGGACAAAGGTCTCCAGCGCGTCCCGGATCTCCTCCGGCCGGATCGTGAGCTCCGCCATCTGGGTTCCCTGCTCTCCTTGTTGGGCCCGAAATTCTGGGGGGTCTGGGGGACTCCCCCAGTGGACACTGTCGGCCCAACTCGGGGCCGCGTTCATACCTGTTGAGTTGGTGGCGGTCAGCCGGCCAACCGCCGGGCCGCCTCGTCGAGGCGATCGGCGATGGAACCGTTGATGACCTCGTCGCCGATGCGCACCCGCACTCCGCCGAGGACCTCGGGGTCCACGTCGAGGTTGAGGTGCACACGCCGGCCGTAGATCCTGGCCAGCGCGGCGCCGAGCCGCTCCTTCTGCTGGTCGGTCAGCGGCGTCGCCGAGACGACCTCCGCGACCATCCGGCCCCGACGTGCGGCGGCCAGCTTGGACAGGGATTCGATCCCGCCATCCAGGCTACGTCCTCGCGGCGCGGTGACCAGCCGGATGACCAGCCGCTCGGTGGCGCGGTGGACGCGGCCGCCCAGCAGCGTGCGCAGCAGCTCGGCCTTGGCCTCGCCGGTCGCGACGCGGTCGGTGAGGGCCGAGCGCAGCTCGCTGCTGCCGCCCAGGATCCGCCCGAAGCGGAACAGCTCGTCCTCGACGTCGTCCAGACCGCCGGCCCGCTCCGCGGCGATCAGGTCGGCGTTGTCGGCGAGCTCCTCGACGGAGTCCACCAGGTCGCGGGACTGCGACCAGCGCGACCGCACCATGCCGGTGATCAGATCGAGGACGTCACCGCTGACCTGGCCGCCGAGCAGCCGCTGCGCGAGTGCGGCCTTGGCCTCACCGGGCTGCGCCGGGTCGGTCAGGGCCCGCCGCAGCGTGCTCTCGCGGTCGAGCAGCGCAGTGACGGCGGCCAGCTCGTCGGCGAGCTTCGTCGCGTCGACCGACGTGTTGTCGGTCAGCGCGTCGAGCCGCTCCCGTGCCGCGGCCAGCGCCTCGCGGCTCGCTCCATTCATCGCGCCGCCTCAGCCGACGCCGTCTCCTCGAGCCCGTCGAGGAAGCGGTCGATGGTGCGGCTCTGCCGGGCGTTGTCCTCCAGCGCCTCACCGACGAGCTTGCCGGCCAGGTCGGTGGCGATGCGGCCGACTTCCTGCCGCAGCTGCACGGTCACCTGACGGCGGTCCGCCTCGACCTGCGCGTGACCTGCGGCGATGATGGCATCGCGCTGGCGCTGCCCCTCCTCGCGCATCTCCGCGATGATCGACGCACCCTGCTCACGCGCCTGCTCGGTGATCCGGGCCGCCTCGTGACGGGCCTCGGCGAGCTGCGCCTTGTACTCCTCCAGCGTGCGGTTGGCCTCCGCCTGGGCCTTCTCCGCGCGCTCCAGGCCACCCTCGATCGCGTCGTGCCGCTCTTCCAGGGTCTTCTGGATGTTCGGCAGCAGCTTCTTTCCGAGGATGCCGAAGACGATGAAGAAGCAGAGCAGACCGACAATCAGTTCCGCGGTATCGGGGATGAGCGGATTCTGCGCCCCCTCTGCCGCCAGGAAGGTCATCATGTCTGAACCTTTCGTCGAGTGTGGCTACCGGCCGTAGCTGGTCAGGCCGAGAAGATGAACGGCACGACCAGGCCGAGGAGCGCGAGCACCTCACACAGTGCGAAGCCGAGGAACATGTTGGTACGGATGATCGGCATCGCCTCGGGCTGGCGGGCCATGGCCTCGATGGAGTGGCCGAAGACCAGACCGATACCGACACCCGGGCCGATGGCCGCGAGGCCGTACGCGACGGCGCCCAGGTTGCCCTTGATCGAGATGGAGTTGGCAGCGAGGTTGACAAGCTCGGCAGACATCTTCCTGTCTTCCTTTGTGATGCGGTCCGCTGGGGGGCTTCCCAGAGGAGGTCTGATGGGGAGGAGTGAAGGCCGTGAGGTGACTCAGTGACCTTCTTCAAGCGCTCCGCTGATGTAGATCGAAGCGAGCAGCGTGAAGATGTACGCCTGGAGGAACTGGATCAGCACCTCGAAGGCGGTCATACCGGCTGCCAGGACGAACGAGCCACCGGCAACGGCCGACAGGAACGAGGGGGTCAGCAGGTACCAGCTGGCGACGCTGAACATGACGATCAGCATGTGGCCGGCGAACATGTTGGCCCACAGCCGCACGGCGAGCGTGAACGGCCGCGTGATCACGTTCTGGATGAACTCCAGCACCACGATCAGCGGGACCAGGAACTTGGGCAGTCCGTCGATCCAGACCAGGTTCTTGACGCCACCGCGGAAGCCGTGCGTCTTGAACGTCAGGTACATGTAGGTGATGAACACCAGGGCGGCCAGGCCCACCGGGAACGCGAACCGCGAGGTCGCCGGGAACTGCGCGAGCGGGATGACGGACATCACGTTCATGATCCACACGAAGAAGAAGACCGACGTGAGGAAGGGAACGTACTTGTCGCCCTTCTTGCCGATCACTTCGCGCGCGATGCTGCGGGCGACGAAGTTGTAGCCGATCTCACCGACCAGCTGCAGCTTGCCCGGCACCAGCTTGGGCTTGGCGAACGCGGTCCAGAAGAACCCGACGACCAGCAGCATGCAGATGAGCGCGAGCAGCATCGGCTTCGTGAAGTCGAAGCTCCCGATGCTGAAGATCGGCTTGAAGTGGAACGAGTTGAGACCCGGAGCGGGGAATGCGCAGTCGTGCTGGATGTGACATCCAGCCTCAGCGAGCAGCGTGTGGGCACTCACCCGTGACTCCTTCGTCGTGACGCATAAGAAACGGCAACCTTGTGTGTCAGCGCGGCTGGTGGGGCCGCTGGTCGGCACTGCGAACGAGGCGTGGCGAAGCCACGGTCCGCTGGGAGCCCGCATCGAAATCCGGTCACCCGGGCTCCGCGCCGCATCCGCGGCCATGGGTCCGAGTACACCGATGGGCGCGGGGGCAGCACCGTCCTCAAGCGCAGGGGGCCTCCACGTCCAGATGCGATTCCGGACGATAGCAGATCAGCTTGAACGTTCTTTACCCGCCCCTTAGACACCATCGGGGGACCCCGTTTTCACCGGGGTCGCCTCCTCCTGGGGAGGCACGGACGGCTCGGGATCCACGTACAGCATCCGGCTCGTGAGCGTCTGGCGGATCTGTCCGCCGACCCAGGCGAGCGCGGTGAAGAGCAGGGTGAAGCCGAAGGCGCGGCCGTTGAAGAGCGTGGTGCCACTGAAGGCGACGATGAAGACACCGATGAGCAGGATCTGCACCACGTAGACCAGCATCCCCGCCGTCATGGCGACCTGGGGCTTGTCCTGGGTGATCCGCATCAGGGCCCACGAGCCGAGGCCGAAGAACAGGGCGACCACCGCGATGGCGACCAGGCCACCGGTGAGTCCCTTGCCACCGGCGGCGATTGCGCTGATCACGGTGGCAACGACTCCCACGGGGGCGGCGATCGTCGCGGCTCCCCGGAGAATCCGGGCGTCGTTCGGCTGCATACGGCTCCTCCGGCGGGAGTTGGGCGAGCGGGTGTCGTCGGAGACGAGCGTAGTCAGGGTCCGTGGGTGTACCTCGCGCCGGTGGACCGTCGTTCCGGTCCATCGGCGTGGTCCCTGCTTCGTGAACGGTATCACAAAGTATTTGATGCGGTCTTTACCATGGACGTGTGCTGCCTGTCACATGGGTATGGCTCCGACACGCCGTCCAATTTAGGGGGTTCGGGCCTTTCACGGGCCTTGTCAGGGTGTGAGGCGGATAACTCCTGTTGCGCACCTGGTCAGCGGCGGGTGTCCACCGGGCTCCGGCGCTCGGGCAGCCGGGACCGGTCCCCGATCGCGGTCGCGCCGTTCAGCGCGGGCCGGTCCGCGGACCGCATCTCCCGCTCGGCGGCGGCCGCCGCGGCGGCCAGCCTGCGGCGGCGCCGGCGGTAGCGCGGCGGGACGATCGACTCCGCCCACCGGGGCGCCCGCGGCCGCACCCGCGGCAGCAGCAGCGCGACCAGGCCGATCGCGCTGAGCGCGACGATCACCAGCACGATGCCCAGGCTGGAGGACCGGACCGAGAAGGCCACCGCGGAGAACGCGATGAGCGCGGACCAGAAGTACATGATCCACACGGCCCTGGCGTGCGAGTGGCCGATCTCCAGCAGCCGGTGGTGCAGGTGGCCGCGGTCCGCGGCGAACGGCGACTGGCCCTTCCACGTGCGGCGCACCACGGCGAGGACCAGGTCGGCGGCCGGGATGGCGATCATCGTCATCGGCAGCAGCAGCGGCATGTAGACCGGCACCATGAAGTGCACGGTCTCGCGGGTCGATCCGGTGAACCCGGTGATCGCGTCCGGGTCGACCTGGCCGGTGATGGAGATCGCACCCGAGGACAGCACCAGGCCGATCAGCATCGAGCCCGAGTCGCCCATGAAGATCCGCGCGGGGTGGATGTTGTGCGGCAGGAAGCCGAGGCACATCCCGATCAGGATGGCGCTGAACAGCGTTGCGGGCGCGGCCGCTTCGATGCCGTGGCCGTACCAGATGCGGTACGCGTACATGAAGAACGCGATCGACGCGATGCACACCATGCCGGCCGCCAGGCCGTCCAGGCCGTCGACGAAGTTCACCGCGTTGATGGTGATCACCACCAGCGCGACGGTCAGCAGCGTCGACTGGATCGGCGTGAGGGCGACGGTGCCGACTCCGGGCACCGGCAGGTACAGGATCGTGAGGCCCTGCAGGACCATGACGCCGGCGGCGATCATCTGCACGCCGAGCTTGATCAGCGCGTCCACGCCCCACTTGTCGTCGAGCACGCCCAGCAGCCAGATCAGCCCGGCCCCGGACAGCAGCGCGCGCGGCTCGTTGGACAGCGTGAAGGCGTCCCCGAGGTTGCTCAGGTGCGAGGCGACCAGCAGACCCGCGCACAGCCCGCCGAACATGGCGATGCCGCCGAGTCGCGGGGTGGGCTCGCGGTGGACGTCCCGGTCCCGGATCGGGGGCATGGCGCCGGCGGCGATGGCGAACTTCCGCACCGGGCCGGTCAGCAGATAGGTGACGGCCGCGGTGACGAAGAGGGTCAGCAGATACTCGCGCACGAGCCGCCTCCGACAGTTGCGAAGGCGCAGGATGCCTGCGCGGACGTCCGGGGGTACCTCACAGCGTCACACCCTAGTGGTGGCCGGGCCGGGACGGCGAACACCTTCCGAGACTCACAGGGAGCGGGAGCGGTTGCACGCGGTCCGTAGCGGGAAGGTAACAGGGCTGGATGCGCGCCCGCGCACCGGGGCCCGACCGGCCCCGGAATCAGCGTCCGGGGTAGGACCCGGGGTACGGCGGGAAGCGCCGCACCAGCTCCGCCACGTCCGCGCCGGTGCCCCGGTCCTCCCGCAGCGCCCGCCCGATCAGGCCCGCGACCTGCGGCATCTCCCGCTCCCCCAGGCCCTGCGTGGTGATCGCGGCGGTGCCCAGACGGATTCCGGTGCAGCCGTCGGCCGGCCGCGGATCCTCGGGGACCGGGCACTTGTCGACGAGTATCGCGGCCGCGGTGCAGCGTCCGCGGGCGGTCGCGCCGTCCAGTTCCAGCGGTCCGACGCCCGCGGTGATCAGATGGGTGTCGGTACCGCCGGTGACCACATCGAGACCTTCTGCACACAGCGCCTCCGCAAGGAGGCGGGCGTTGGCGACGACCTGGTGGGCGTAGGCGGCGAAGGCCGGGGTGGCCGCCTCGGCGAACGCGGCGGCCTTGGCGGCGACGGCGTGCATGTGCGGGCCGCCCTGCGAGAACGGGTACACGGCCCGGTCGACGCGCTGCGCGAGGTGCTCGCCGCACAGGATGAGCCCGCCGCGCGGCCCGCGGAGCGTCTTGTGCGTGGTGGCGCACACCACGTCGGCGTACGGCACCGGGCTGGGCGCGGCGCCGCCGGCCACCAGCCCCAGGGTGTGCGCGGCGTCCGCGATCAGGTAGGCGCCGACGTCGTCGGCGATCTCCCGGAAGGCCGCGTAGTCCAGGTGCCGCGGATAGGCGATGGCGCCGCAGACGATGGCCTTGGGGCGGTGCTTGCGGGCCAGGTCGCGGACCTGGTCGTAGTCGATCAGCCCGTCGGGCCGGGTGCCGTAGCCGACGAACTGGAACCAGCGGCCGGAGAAGTTGGCGCGCGAGCCGTGGGTGAGGTGGCCGCCGGCGGGCAGGGCGGTGGCCAGCACGGTGTCGCCGGGCACCAGCAGGGCGGCGTACGCGGCGAGCACCGCGGAGGACCCGGAGTAGGGCTGGACGTTGGCGTGCGCGGCGCCGAACAGCGCGGTGGCGCGTTCCACGGCGAGCCGCTCGGCGAGGTCCACCAGCTCGCAGCCGGCGTGGTGGCGGTGTCCGGGGTAGCCCTCGGCGTACTTGTTCGCCAGCGGCGAGCCGAGGGCGGCCATGACCGCGGTGGAGGTGAAGTTCTCCCCGGCCAGCAGTTGCAGGCAGCTGCTCTGCCGGTCGAGTTCGGCGAGCAGCACGCCGGCCAGCTCGGGGTCCTGCCGGCGCAGCGCGGCGAAGTCCGCGGGCATCGGGGTGGCGGCGGACGGGCCGCCCGGTGCGGGTGGTGCGTCGGCCGCCAGGGCTGGCGCGGAGGTCTGGGTGGTGTCGGCGACCGGCATGGTGCACTCCCTGCGGGAGAGGCGATCTCGCATCCCACTGTAGGGGTGGGGGCGGCCGGCCGCGCTGCGGATGCGCCCCGAACGGTGGCAGGGATTCGGCCGCCACGGTGGCGGGCGTTCCGCCAGTCCGGTCTAGACGGTGGCGGTCACGCCGGTCAGCGCGGTGACCACCGGGTCGAGGGCGGCCTGGATCTCCTCGCCGATGCTGCGGAAGTACCCCACGGGCGCGCCGTAGGGGTCGTGCACCTCGTCGGCGTCGGGGCTGGGCGCCAGCAGCCAGCCGCGCAGCGCGGCGGCGGCCTGCACCAGGGCGCGGGCCCGTACGGTGACGCTGCCCTCGGGCAGGGTGGCGGTGTCTATCGCCCGGACCAGGCGGGTGAACTCCTTGAGCGTGAAGGTGCGCAGGCCCGCCGCATGGCCCATGGAGATGACCTGCGCGCGGTGGTCGCGAGTGGCGGTCAGCACCAGGTCGGCGTCGATGACGTGGTCGTCGAGCAGTTCCCGGCCGACGAAGCCGGCCGGGTCGGCGCCGAACTCGGTGAGCACCGCCGCGGCGTGCGCCTCCATCGGCGCGCCCTCGTGGCCCCAGGTGCCGGCGGACTCCACGACGATGCCGGCGCCGGCCTTGCCCACCCGCTGGGCCAGGCCGTGCCGCATCAGCCGCTCGGCCATCGGCGAGCGGCACACGTTGCCGGTGCAGACATGCAGGACGCGAAATACGTCGGCGGGGCCGCCCGGGGTGCCCGGGACGCCGCCCGGTGCCGGGACGGACAGCGCACCCTCGTACCCCCGTATGCCACGCCCGTCGGGCGTCAACTGCGCTCCTGCAAGTCGGGTACGACCTTGCGCAGCTCCTCCGCGCTGATCGCCCCGGCCCGCAGCAGCACCGGCACCTTGCCCGTGACGTCCACGATGGAGGACGGCACGGCGGCCGGGGTGGGTCCGCCGTCGAGGTAGATGGCCACCGAGTCGCCGAGCATCTCCTGGGCGGCGTCGCAGTCCTGCGGCGAGGGGTGCCCGGTGAGGTTGGCGCTGGAGACGGCCATCGGCCCGGTGGCGGTGAGCAGTTCGATGGCGACCGGGTGCAGCGGCATGCGCACGGCGACGGTGCCACGGGTGTCGCCGAGGTCCCAGTTGAGGGACGGCTGGTGCTTGGTGACCAGGGTCAGGGCGCCGGGCCAGAACGCGTCGACCAGTTCCCATGCCTGCTCGGAGAAGTCGGTGACGATGCCGTGCAGGGTGTTCGGCGAGCCGACCAGCACCGGCGAGGGCATGTTCCGGCCGCGTCCCTTGGCCTCCAGCAGGTCGCCGACCGCCTCGGCGTCGAAGGCGTCGGCACCGATGCCGTAGACGGTGTCGGTGGGCAGCACGACGAGTTCGCCGCGCTTGATCGCCGAGGTGGCCTCGCGCAGGCCGGTGACCCGGTCGGTCGCGTCGGAGCAGTCGTATCGCCGTGCCATTAGCTGACCTCCAGAAGCTGCTGAGCTGGTGCCGTTGTCACGGCGTCGCCTTGCGGGCGGTGGTGAACCGCGGCCGGTTGTTGAGATCGGGATGGTCGGCCGCGTCCGCCCAGCCCGCGTCCTCCTTGAAGATCCACGGCACCTGTCCGCCCTGCGAGTCGGCGTGCTCGATCACGACGACACCGCCGGGCCGCAGCAGCCGGTGCGCGGTGCGCTCGATGCCGCGGATGGTCTGCAGGCCGTCCTCGCCGGAGAACAGGGCGAGTTCGGGATCGTGGTCGCGTGCCTCGGGCGCAACGTACTCCCATTCGCCGAGCGGGATGTACGGCGGGTTGGAGATGACGAGGTCCACCTGGCCGTTGAGGTCGGGGAAGGCGGTCAACGCGTCGCCGTGCCGCAGGTCGACCTTGCTCCCGGCGACGTTCTTGCGGGCCCAGTCCAGGGCCTGTTCGGACAGCTCCACGGCGTGCACCCGGGACCGGGGCACCTCCTGGGCCAGGGCCAGCGCGATGGCGCCCGAGCCGGTGCACAGGTCGACGATCAGCGGCTCGGCGACGTCCATCGCGCGGACCGCGTCTATCGCCCAGCCGACGACCGACTCGGTCTCCGGCCGCGGCACGAACACGCCTGGTCCTACCTGCAGTTCGAGGTAGCGGAAGAAGGCCCGGCCGGTGATGTGCTGCAACGGCTCGCGGGCCTCGCGGCGGGCGACGGCCTCCCAGTAGCGGGCGTCGAACTCCGCGTCGGCGACGCTGTGCAGCTCGCCGCGCTTGACGCCGTGGATGTAGGCCGCCAGCTCCTCGGCGTCGAACCGGGGCGAGGGCACGCCGGCGTCGGCGAGCCGCTGGGCCGCCTGTGCCACCTCGGCGAGCAGCAGGTTCACGAGCCGCCCCCGCTCAGACCGTGTCGCCGGCCGCGGCCAGCTTGGCCGCCGAGTCGGCGTCCACGCAGGCCTGGATCATCGGGTCCAGATCACCGTCGAGCACCTGGTCCAGGTTGTAGGCCTTGAAGCCGACCCGGTGGTCCGAGATGCGGTTCTCCGGGAAGTTGTAGGTGCGGATCCGCTCGGAGCGGTCGACGGTGCGGACCTGGCTGCGGCGGGCGTCGGACGCCTCGCGCTCGGCCTCCTCCTGCGCGGCGGCCAGCAGCCGGGAGCGCAGGATGCGCATCGCCGACTCCTTGTTCTGCAGCTGGCTCTTCTCGTTCTGGCAGGAGACGACCAGTCCGGACGGCAGGTGGGTGATGCGGACCGCGGAGTCGGTGGTGTTGACCGACTGGCCGCCGGGCCCGGAGGACCGGTAGACGTCGATCCGCAGGTCGTTGGGGTTGATCTCGACCTCGACCTCCTCGGCCTCGGGTGTGACGAGCACGCCGGCGGCCGAGGTGTGGATGCGGCCCTGGGACTCGGTGGCCGGGACGCGCTGCACGCGGTGCACGCCGCCCTCGTACTTCAGCCGCGCCCACACGCCCTGGCCCGGCTCGTGGCTCGCGCGGGCCTTCACCGCGACCTGGACGTC
>Ga0123353_10006263_pt1 | contig 15821 bp, 14 predicted proteins | sample TergutLab28metaG_3_FD_92763 | JGI IMG/M metagenome (GOLD analysis project Ga0123353, IMG submission 92763) | Labiotermes labralis P3 segment gut microbial communities from Petit-Saut dam, French Guiana - Lab288 P3 | ecosystem: Host-associated > Arthropoda: Insects > Digestive system > Gut ... | reverse complement strand
TCATCCGCGAGGGAGGAAGTACCCACATGAAACGCATCCTATCCGCAACGCTGGTTCTCGCCCTTGCCCTGGCCCTGTGCACCGCCGCGAGCGCCGAGGTGTACACCCATCCCGAAGCCGGCTATAGCTTTACCGTGCCGGAAGGGTGGATGGTTATCGACGGCCAGACCGCCGGATCCGCCATCGACTTGGGCATCGCGCTCACGGATTTGCCCGACGACACGAAGGCAATGATCGAAATGGTGAAAGGCACGCCCCTCGTCATTTTGGTTGAAACAAGCACGTTTGGCGGCGCGATCAATTTCACCTCGCAAGATACCGGCATGGCGATGTCCGTAGCCGATCTTTTGCCCCTCGCCAACCTTTTTGAGGCGCAGTTCGAGACCCAGTTCACCAATTATGCCACCACGCTTCCCATGTCCGCGGTGACCTTTGGAGAATGGGAAGCCGCTTTGATGGGCGGAGAATTCACGCTGGGCGGCCTCCGGCAAGAGATGCGGCAGGTGATCATCCCCGTCGGCACCGTGTGGTACATCGCTGTGCTTACCGCCGAAGCCGGCGAAGCCGCCGAGTACGAGCCGGCCCTTGCGGAGCTGCTCTCCACCTTCTCCGTGCCGTAAGAACGGGCGCCCACAAAGCAGGTCTCAATTCACCCCTCCGCACATATCCATGGGCGAGGGGTGAATGCGATGCTCGTGTCCTGGGCGTGGGTGGCCATTCTGGCGGCGCTGATGGCGGCGATGTTCGCGCTGGGCCGCACGCTGATCGGCGGCAAGGGCTGGCGGCGGCTGATCCACGCCGGGCTGGGCGTGGCCGCTCTGCTGGCGATGCAGGCGGCGTGGGGCAACGTGTCGGTGAACCTTGTAACGTTGGCGGTGTCCGGGGCGCTGGGGTTGCCCGGCGCGGTGCTGGCGCTTGTGCTGGCGGCGATTTAGAGCGGTTTTTTGAGAACGCGCCTTGCTAAAAAATGCGCGCCGTGGTATCCTATGCTACAGGATATGCGGCGTGTTTTGTTTGTGTTTCCCCACATGCATGCAAATGAAAATCATTATGCGACGTGAAGGAGTGTGCGTCATGGCCAAAAAGAGTATCGAGGACGTTTCCGTATCCGGAAAGAGGGTATTGGTTCGCTGCGACTTTAACGTGCCCCTGGATGCGAGCCAAAACATCACCGACGAAAACCGGATCGTGGGCGCGCTGCCCACCATCGAGTACCTGATCAAACACAACGCCAGGGTGATCCTGTGCTCGCACCTGGGCCGCCCCAAGGGGGAATTCAACCCCAAGTATTCGCTGGCCCCCGTGGCCGCGCGCCTCTCCCAGCTGCTGCGCAAGGACGTAAAGCTGGCCGCCGACGTAGTCGGCCCCTCGGCCAAGGGCCTCGCCGCCTCCCTGCAGGACGGCGAGGTGATGCTGCTGGAGAACCTGCGCTTCCACAAGGAAGAGGAGAAGAACGATCCGGCCTTCGCCAAGGAGTTGGCCTCCATGGCCGACCTGTACGTCAACGACGCGTTCGGCACCGCGCACCGCGCCCACGCCTCCACCGAGGGCGTGACCCACTACCTGCCCGCCGTGGCCGGCTACCTGATCCAGAAGGAAATCGAGATCATGGGCAAGGCGCTCAACAACCCCGAGCGCCCCTTTGTGGCGATGTTGGGCGGCGCGAAGGTGAGCGACAAGATCGGCGTGATCAACAATCTGCTGGAGAAGGTGGACGTGCTGATCATCGGCGGCGGCATGGCCTACACCTTCCAGAAGGCGCTGGGCGGCCATGTGGGCAACTCGCTGCTGGAGCCCGACAAGGTGGAGCTGGCCAAGGAGCTGATGGCCAAGGCCGCCTCGAAGGGCGTGCGCCTGCTGCTGCCGGTGGACAACGAGGCCGGCAACGCCTTCTCCAACGACTGCCTGCGCATCACCGTGCACTCCCAGGACATCCCCGACGGCTTCGAGGGCCTCGATATCGGCCCCAAGACCCAGGTGATATTCGCCGCCGAGGTGGCCCGCGCCAAAACGGTGATCTGGAACGGGCCCATGGGCGTGTTTGAGTTCGATAACTTTGCCGAGGGCACCCGGGAGATCGCCCGCGCCATGTCCGAGTGCCAAGGGATCACCATCGTGGGCGGCGGCGACTCGGCGGCGGCCGTGGAGCAGATGGGCTTCGCCAAGAAGGTGACCCACGTGTCCACGGGCGGCGGCGCGTCCCTCGAATTCCTGGAGGGCATCGAGCTGCCGGGCGTGGCCGCGCTGAACGACAAGTAGGAGTGATCGACATGCGAACCCCCATCATAGCCGGCAACTGGAAGATGAACAAAACCCCCGCCGAAGCCAAAGCCCTGGCCGAAGCCCTGATTCCCCTTGTAAAAAATGCCCCCTGCACCGTGGTTCTGTGCACGCCGGCGGTGGATTTTGCGGCGGTGAGCGAAGCCATCGGCGGCGCCAACATCAAGCTGGGCGCGCAAAACATGCACTGGCAACCCGGCGGCGCGTACACCGGCGAGCTCTCGGCGGACATGCTGTTGGCCGCCGGCTGCGCCTATGTGATCCTGGGCCACAGCGAGCGCCGCCAGTACTTTGCCGAAACCGATGAGTCGGTAAACCGCAAAACCCTGGCCGCGGTAAGGGCCGGGCTCATCCCCATCGTTTGCGTGGGCGAGACCCGCAGCCAGCGCGAGGAGGGTTATACCGATACCCTGGTGGCCTACCAAACCCTCACCGCCCTCACCGGCCTTACCGCCGCCCAGGTGGCACAGGTGGTGATCGCCTACGAGCCGGTGTGGGCCATCGGCACGGGCCTCACCGCGACAGACGAGGAAGCCAACGACACCGTGGGCGTGATCCGCGCCGCCATCCGCCGGCAGTACGGCGACGCCGCGGCGGGCGCGGTGCGCATCCAGTACGGCGGCAGCATGAACCCGGCCAACGCGGGCGGCCTGATGCGCCAGCCCGAGATCGACGGCGGCCTGATCGGCGGCGCGTCGCTCAAAGCGGCCGATTTCGCAAAAGTAGTCCACTTTGAAAATGGAAAATGGAAAATGGAAAGTGGAAAGTGAAGGAACGGCAAGCGTTATCTGCCCGATCGCATCCCCCCACTCTCCACTCTCCATTTTCCACTTTCCACTTTCCATTTTGCATTGAATAACAAAGGAGCATCGCATGCAAAAACCCTTCACCGCCCTGATCATCATGGACGGCTTTGGCGTCAATCCCGATCCCACCTCCAACGCCATCCTCCAGGCGGGTACGCCCACCCTGGACGCGCTGATGGAAACCTACCCTCACACCACGCTGGGGGCCAGCGGCATGAACGTGGGCCTGCCCGACGGCCAGATGGGCAACAGCGAGGTGGGGCACCTGAACATCGGGGCGGGCCGCGTGGTGTACCAGGAGCTCACCCGCATCACCAAGGACATACGCGACGGCGAGTTCTTTCAAAAGCCGGAGCTGCTGGAGGCGGTGGAAAACGCCAAGCAGGAGGGCCGTTCCCTCCACCTGATGGGCCTGCTGTCCGACGGGGGGGTGCACAGCCACAACACCCATCTGTACGCGCTGCTGGAGCTGGCCAAGCGCCGGGGCGCAAGGCGCGTGTACGTGCACTGCTTCCTGGACGGGCGCGACGTGCCGCCTTCCTCGGGCCTCGGCTTCATAGAAGAATTGGAAGCCAAGCTGCAGGAGATCGGCGTGGGCCGCATCGCCACGGTGATGGGCCGCTTCTGGGCGATGGACCGCGACAACATCTGGGAGCGGGTGCAAAGGGCGTACGAGGCGATGGTGTACGGCGAGGGCGCAACCGCCGAAAGCCCCGCCCAGGCCGTGCGGCAGTCTTACAACAAGAGCGAGACCGACGAGTTTGTGGCGCCCACGGTGGTGCTAGACGGCACAAAGCCCGTGGGCACGATTCAAGAGGGCGACTCGGTGATCTGCTTCAACTTCCGGCCCGACCGCGCGCGGCAGATCACCCGGGCGTTTATACAGCCCGATTTTGCCGGCTTTCCGCGCAAAAAGGGCTTCCGCAAGGTGCTGTACGTGTCCATGACCCAGTACGACGAAACCTTCACCGGCCTGTCGGTGGTCAACAAGCCGCAAACCCTGGACAACACCCTGGGCGAGCTCCTCTCGAAGCTGGGGCTGCGGCAGCTGCGCATCGCCGAAACGCAAAAGTACGCCCACGTCACCTTCTTTTTCAACGGCGGCGTGGAACTGGCCAACCCGGGAGAGGAGCGGGTGCTGATCGATTCGCCCAAGATTGCCACCTTCGACATGAAGCCGGAGATGAGCGCCATCGAGGTGGCCGAAGAGGCCGCCAAGCGCGTCCTCGGCGGCGCGTACGACGTAATGATCCTCAACTTTGCCAACTGCGACATGGTGGGCCACACCGGCGTGATGGAAGCGGCGATGCAGGCGGTGCGCACGGTGGACGCTTGCATTGCGACACTGGTCCATGCGATCCATCATGTGGGCGGGCGGGCGCTGATCACCGCCGATCACGGCAATTCCGATCAGATGGTGGATCCGGACACCGGCGAGCCCTTCACCGCCCACACCACCAACCCGGTGCCCCTGATCGTGGTGGACGACGCGCGGCGCGGCGCCACGCTGGCCGCGAATGGACGCCTGAGCGACCTGGCCCCCACCATGCTGCGCCTGATGGGCATCCCCCAGCCCGCGGAAATGACGGGCAGGAGTTTGATTGACTAAAGCGTTACACAAGGAGAAAAGAATGAACGAACCCTTGCAAAAGCTGGTTTCCTGGGCACGGCGCGTCGATGGCCGCCACCGCGCGCTGCTGCAATGGATTTGCGCGGGGCTGGGCGCCGCGGCCCTCACCCTGGGCGGCGTGTACGGCGGGCCGGTGTCGCTGCTGGGCTACTGCGCCTCCTGGGAGGAGCGCCGCACCTTTTTGCTGATGTTCGGCGCGCTGTACGGCGGCACGATGGCGGCCTATCTCCTGCTCAGAAAAAAGCAGGACTGGCCGCGCTTTTTGTACGTGGCCACCCTGGTGATGGTGGCGGTCATGATTCGCGTGGCGCTGTTTAACCAGATCACCGCCGACTACGCCAGCTTCTTGCGGCCGTGGATAGACATCTTTCGCGAGCATGGGGCGCGGGCGCTGACCATGGAGGTGGGCGACTACAACCTGCCCTATCAGTACATCCTGCTCATCATCTCCAAGCTGCCGCTCAACCCCCTGTACATGATCAAGATGGTATCCATCCTGTTCGACTTTGCGCTGGCCCTTTTGCTGATGTGCATGGTGGATCGCTTTATCGACAAGAAGCACGGCCTTCTCGCCCTCACCGCGGCGCTGCTGATCCCCACGCTTTGGTTCAACGGCGCGTTCTGGGCCCAGTGCGACGCGCTGTACTGCTTTTTTGTACTGGCCTGCGTTTACGCGATGCTGGCCGACCGGCCGGTGCTGTCGGTGGCCATGCTCACCATTGCCTTCAGCTTTAAGCTGCAAACCGTGTTCTTCTTCCCCATCGTGCTGCTGGGGCTGTGGGGCAAAAAGTACAAGCTGCGCCACCTGCTGGTGTTCCCGGCCGTGTACCTGATCACCATCCTGCCCGCCCTGCTGCTCGGGCGCTCGCTGCTGAGCGCGCTGGGCATCTACCTGCGGCAGGCCGGCCAGTACAACGACCGGCTCACCTGGAACGCCCCCAACGTGTATCAGTTCATGCCCTTCGGCGAGCTTGGCAACCAGCCGGCCTACACCCCCATCCTCCAGTTTATACCGGGGGTGGATCCCACGCAATGGAACCAGTGGTATACGCCCGACACCATACGCTACCTGTTGGCGGCGCTGCTGCCCTACGCGGGCATGCTGGTGCTCTGCCTGGTGTACTACCTGTACCTCCGCCGCAAAAAGATAGGCATGGGGCACATATGGGAACTGTCCTTGGCATTCGCGCTGCTGATGCCCCTGGTGCTGCCCAAGATGCACGATCGTTACTTTGCGCTGGCCGAGGTGTTCGCCATCCTGTACGCGGTGCGGTATCCCAAGCGATGGTACGTGCCGGTGCTGGTGATCTTCGCCTCGTTTATGGCCTACATGCCCTTCCTGGCCCGGGAGCGGCCGGTGGACATGCGCCTGGCCGCGGCGATGATGGTGGCGGCGATGGGCATCGTGCTGTATCATTTGATGCGCGGGTTGCGGGAGCCGGAAGAATCGGGCGTCAAGGGCTGATATGAAAAAACCCGCCGCGCCCCGGAATTATGACGAACTTCAGTTGACAAAGCAACGATTTTGTAATAAGATGAACGCGACAAACGCGAAAAGCCCGGCCATGTTCCGCGTATACTTTTGCGTCAGATATCTGCCGGCCCGACCGGCATTGAAGGTTTGACCGGCATTGAAATAGGGGGGATGAGACGTGAACGGACGCACGATCCGGAGCGCCTTGGGGATGGTGGCGGCAGTAGCCTGCCTGCTCACGGCACTCTGGGCAAGCGCCTCGCTGGCGGCCTATGAGCCGACATACGCGCGGTGTACCGCCAACAACCTTCGCATTCGCAACAAGCCCAGTTCCACCGCCGACATCCTGACCCATCGCCTGATGGATCAGGATTTGGTGTGGGTAATTGGCGAGCAAACGTCCAGCGGCGTTACCTATTTGCAGATAGAGTACGTGGACAACACGCAAAACCGGCGCTCCGGCTGGGCGGCGTACAAAACCGGGAGCGACGTTTACTTTCACCTGTTGAGCGAAACCGAAAAACAGAACCTGCCCTACAAAAACGGCGAGTTGCCCAGCGCCACCGGCACCACCAGCGCGGGGAGCGCCACTAGTTCTTCGAGCAGCTCTTCCAGCAGCTCCGGCTCGTCCGTCTCCTATCGTTATTTAAAGGTGGGCAGCAAGGGCGACGACGTGAAGCGCCTGCAGCAAAAGCTAAAGGACCTGAAGTTTTACAGCGGCGACGTATCCGGCTCCTTCGGCGTCCGAACCGAGGACGCGGTGAAGGCGTATCAGCGCAAGATGGGCCTGTATGTAGACGGCATCGCCGGCCCCACCACCCAGGCCAAGCTGTTTGGCACCGGCGGCTCTTCCTCTTCTTCCGGCAGCAGCGGCGCCTCCTCCACCAAGTACAGCGACCTGGGCAGGACGAGCGCCGACAAGGTGAACCTCCGCACCGGGCCCAGCACCAGCAATTCCTCCAGGGCGTCGTTGGCCAGGCATACGGTGGTTACCATCCTCAGCAGTTCCAGAAAGGGCAACGAGACGTGGTACCACGTGTCCGTCAACGGCGTGCGCGGGTACATCCGCTCCGACATGCTCCGCATACTCACCGTAGCGGAGGCGGAAGCGTACCAGTCGGGCACGGCTCCGGATCCGGGTTCCTCCTCCTCCACGCTCCCGCCGTCCACCGTGTATCGCAACCTGAAGGTGGGCAGCTCCGGCGCCGACGTACGGGCGCTGCAGCAAAAGCTGACGGAGCTGGGGTATTATTCGCGCAGCATTTCGGGCACGTACGATGCCAGGACCCAGGAGGCGGTACGGCAGTTCCAAAAGGATAACGGCCTTTCCGCCGACGGCATCGCCGGCCCCCTCACCCAGGCCAAGCTGTATGGCACTCCTTCCTCTTCCGGCGGCTCCGGTTCCAGCACCGACCCCACCGATCCCCCGGCGGCCGTTACATACCGCACGCTCAGGGTGGGCAGTTCCGGCGAGGACGTAAAGGCCCTGCAACAAAAGCTGAAGGATCTGGGCTACTACAGCGGCAGCGTTACCGGCAATTTCGGCACGGTCACCCAAGATGCGGTCAAGCGCTTCCAGAAGGCGTACAATTTGTACGTGGACGGCATCGCCGGCCCCGTCACCCAGGCCAAGCTGTACGGCACGTCTTCCGGCGGCGGAAGCACCGCCAATCCCAAGATCAACGGCGTGGAGAACATACACTGGAACGTGTTCAAGGCGCAGATGACCGGGCGGTTTAAGCCCAAGGACAAGGCGATCCTTACCGATGTGCGCACCGGCAGGTCCTTTACCCTGGTGCAGCAGTCCATGGGCAATCACCTCGACGCCGAGCCGGCCACCGCCTCCGACACCGCCGTGCTGGTTTCCATTTACAACGGCAAGATCGACTATACCCGCAGGGCGGTGTGGCTCACCATAGGCGACCGCACCTTTGCCGGCTCCATCTACGCGGTGCCCCACGGATCGAGCACCGTTTCCGGCAACAACTACAACGGCCAGTTCTGTGTCCACCTGCTGGGGAGCAAGACGCACGTTGGCGAGGCCGAGGACAAGGATCACCAGCGCTGCGTGCAGGAGGCCTACGACGCGGCCAAGAACAAGATACCCTAATAGCATATAGCCACACACACCAAGAGCCGCCTTAAGGGGCGGCTCTTGGCTGTATTGCCCTCGGTCACCGTATTTCGTCCACCTCCGACATCGAATGCCCCACCGGAATGGGAAGCACGCGGGTCTCCTCCCCCCACACGATGACGGCGTTCTCCCGCAGTTCCACATGCGACGAGTAATGGCTATAGGGTACGCGGCCGAGCTCCTCAATGGAGCGGGTGATGTCGTTCACCAGCACCACCCTGGCCTCGCTCTCCCCGGGGCGCTCCATCACCAGAAACACGAGCTGATAGCCGGAACGTCCCATGAGCATCGCGTACCCCTCCTGGCGATCGCGCAGCTCGCCGTCTACCACCCGCCCGAAGTGGTCGGCGAAGATCACCCAAACGGAGTCGGGGGTGGCCGCGGCGGTGAGGAGCGGCTCCTCTGAAGAATACAGCACGGTGGATTCATTGGCTTTCCAGGCCGGCACCGTGTTCTCGTCAAAGTCGATGAGCACGATGCTGGAATCGGCGAGCACGCCCACGGTGTTGCCCTGCACCGACCCCAATTTTTGCTTGCCCGAGCCGTCCAGCCCCATGAAGTAGAGATCGGCCCTCGATTCATCCACCGCGGTGGTGTACCAGATGCCGTTTGCGTTGCCGGCAAAAACGTCGTCCCGCCAAGTGAGGGGCAGCACCCTCGGCTCCTCCCCGGGTTTTCGGATCATCCAACTGCCGGTGCTGTCGCCTCCGCCGCCGAAGTACACGAAGTCCTCTCCGCAGGGCACGATGCCCACCGGGTTGTCGCCCTCGAGCACCACCAGGTTGTCGTCCTCGGCCTCGAGCATCGCGCGTCCTTCCCTGCCGAGATCAGCCTGGCCGAGGATTCCCCGCTCGATCCGGCCGTCGGCGCCCGCATTGCCCATGGTAAGCGTCCATCCGCCGACGTACACGATGTCGCAAATAAAGCCTTCGGTCGCGGGCAGTATGTAGTGCGCGCCGTCGGTCCAGTTCTCTATCCAACAATAATCTTCCAGGAACAGCTCGCCGCAATCGAACGGCCCGTCCTCACCCTCTTCGGTATCGCCGGCGCGCACCGTAAAATCCATGACGTAGCCGTCGGACGGAACGGGCGCATCGCCGAAGAAGGATTCGGGCTCGAAGCCCATCCAGAGCGAATAGCGTACGCCCCGCAGCGTGTGGGTGGAATCGACCCGCACCCCCCGCAGCAGCGCGGCCGGCAGATCCGCGTAAAGCGCGGGGCCCACCGCATCCGCGTCATCGGCCGTGGCATCAGGGTCGCTGGCCATCACCATCGCCCGCGACGCGTGCGCAAACACGCTCACCGCCTGGGCCAGCTCATCGGGCCCCAGCACGGCCGAGACCAGGCGCAGCGAGCAAATGGAGATGGCGGTTCCGTCTTCGCTGAACACGCCCAGGGAAACGGCGTGGTCCGGGGCCTGGGCGATGGTGAGCGTATAGCCGTGCTGCCCCGTGGCCCCCCGTTCGTACACGAACTCCTCTTCTTCCAGCGGCAAGCCCATGGCTTGCGCCGCGCCGAGGAAGCCGCACGTCCATTCTTGCGCGGTCATGGACAGGGGCGCGCCCTCGCCCGCCACCGCGGGAAAGGGCAGCGCGAGGATCAGCAGCAGGATCAGCGCGCGGGCAAAAACCTTTTTCATCGTGATGACCTTCCTTTCATAATACCTGTCGTTTTCACGTGCCTGTAGTTGTACAGAATGCTCCTTTGACGCGGGGCGACGCCCGGAAGTTCCCTCATCGCTTGGCGCGACGATGGGTCATCGCAACAAGCCGGTCAACCTGTCGTATGGAATCAGAATCTCCGCCGCGCCCGCCGACACGGGCCCAATCTCGCCCTCGTTGTAGAACACGAGCAGCCCCTCGCCGGTCAGCAAGGCGTTCTTCAGCGGCCACTCCCCCACGAGCTCCCGGGCATCGCCGAAGGCTTCGAATCCGCTGCCCTCAATCCACCGCAGCGTCTCTTCCTCCACCCGCTCGCGCAACGCCGCCGGGTCGGGTGCGAGCGCCTCCAGCGTCACCGGCATGCCGGTGGACAGATCAAAATGCTGCGCCGCCACCGTATCCCAGGGATGGGGGCCGCCCGCGTAAAACACAAAGTCGTAGCGCACGGCGAGCAAGGCGCCGCCGTCGAGGATTTCGGCTTGAACGGCCGCCTTCAGCCCGTAGTCGGTTTGCGCAAACTTTTCCGGCGCATACAGGTAGTCCGCCAGCGCGTACTCGCAGGCGTCGTCGTATCCGCCTTCGGTCAGGACGTACGTCCGGATCGCGGCGTTGACGCGCGCCATGGCCTCCTCGGCATCCGCTTTCGCCAATTGCGGAAGGGTGGCGTGCAGCGCCGCCAGCGTCGTGCCGCCCACCTCATAGGTCGCGTGTTTTTCCGCCTGCAGAATCCCGATATCCTCGGCGAGCGCCGCGCCTATCACCCCCGCGCACATCGCGCAAAGCAGAAGGACGATGGTCTTTTTCATGTGTTTCCCTCCATTCGACTATAGATTTTATTTGTTCAGGCAATATCCGCCGGCTCCGTGGCCAGGAACAGCGCGAACAGTTCGCCCTTGCTCTGGATGTTCAGCTTGCGATACAAATTGCGCATATGAAAGGATACGGTGGAAAAGCTGACGTTTAGCTTGGCCGCGATCATCTTTTGCGAATCCCCGGCCAGCAAAAGCGCCGTCACTTCCTTTTCGCGCGCCGTCAAGTCCAGGCTTTCGACGGTTTCCCGCGTGCTTTTTCGCTCGCGGCGCCCTTCGCGGATCCCTTTGAGCAGCGCGTCGGTGCGGGCGCGCTCAAACCGGGTATACAGGTAGAAGAGCGCGCCGATTAAGCAGAGCCCCACGAATAACAGAACCCCCTGCCGCGCGTTCCCCGGCAGCGCCCCTTCGATCCCCTTCTCGGTAAGCTGCGTGAGATTCAGCAGAAAATCCGCGCCGCTGGGGATGGCGAAGCCCAGGCACGCCAGCCCCGGCCTGCGCGTGGCCACCGCGTAGTACACCGGTAGGATCATCGCCAGCAGCAAGGGCGGCATCTTGCCGGCCATGGTGATCAGGTTGTAGGCGACGGCGAGCTGCCTGCTCTGTATGCCAAAGAGCGACAGCCCCTGGCCAAAGCAAACCAACAGCAGGCCGATGAGCGTGGGCGCCAGCCATCTGCGCCGGTGGTATAGCGTCACGGCCGCCAGCATCACAAAAAGTGCCAGGCTATAGAAGAACAGTTCGTAGCCGAGGGTGTGAAAGTCGTCCATGTTGTCGAAATAAATGACCGTGTTGATGGCGCTGGAAAACAGCGCGTGCGCCACCAGGAGCGCGCATACGTTCCGTGGGAACCGCCGGGGGTAGGCATGGGACGCGGGCGGCAGGGCGGGCGCGTCTTCCCCGCGCAGGCGCAGCCTCAGCGCCGCCGCGGCGATCAGCAGCCCCGCGAAGAACGCGTAGGAATAGCCCAAGTAGACGGCCGCGTTTTCCGTGGCCATCCACGAATAGTATTGCAGCAGGCCGAAAATGTGATCGAGTATAAAAGCCGCGCCGATGTAGAGGGCGGCCTTCCCCGCCTGCCAGTACAGCGCGCCGCGCCGCAGGGCAATGCCCATCGCCACCGACGGGCAGAGCACGAACAAAGCGAGCAGCGCGTAGAGCGCCTCCGGGCGCTGGAGCATGCCCCGCACCAAGAGAAAGACCGGCAGGAGGGCGAGGCTCAGCGCCAGCAGGCCGACGGTGATCCGCTTTTCCGCCCGGCCGCTGCGCAGGGCCCCCCATCTGGCCAACAGCGCGGGGATCACCGCCACCCCCAGGATCTGCACGGGATACAAAATGATGCCCGCCATCTTCGGGACGCTTTCCATCAGGGCGGCGTTCTCGGGCTGGCCGAGGATCATCAATCGCTCAAAATCGATGGGCGGAATCAAGGCTATATATACGTCGGAAAGGATAAAAGCGAGGCAGCCGGTGCGAATGCCGAACACCCACAGCGACAGCAAAAGGAAGATCCACCACCACGTACGGGAGAGCGCTCCGCCCGCAGCGGCCTGCATGGCTTCCGGAGCGGCAGACGGTTCCGCGCAGATCTTTGGGTCGGTCATGGGCGCAGCCTCCTCACGTTGCCGATGCCGGCAGATGGTGCGACAGGCAATCCTCGCAGATGTCCGGAGCGTCCGTCCCGGAGGGACGGAAGCAGTCCAAACAAACCCTTCGGCCGCATTCCGGGCAGAGGCTAAACCCGTAGATCGCCTCAAGATTCGCCCGCTCGTACGCCGCTTTGTATTGGTCGTTCCACAGCATGCGAACCACCCGCAGATCCGCCAGTAACGGCAAGCCCCCGAGGCCGAACGCTTGCGGCGCGCTGCGCCATTCCTTTGCGCACCTGTCGCAGAAGAAGCTGAACGCAAACGCCTTTTGTGTGGAGCGGTCGGTATATCTCCTCGTGATAGGGCTCAGCAACGGTTCGTTCATGCAGGATTCCAACTCCCTATGCAATCCTTACAGACATCCGACACGCCCGTTCCGGACAAATGAAAGCACGCTTTGCAGACCCGGCGGCCGCACGCCGGACAGCGGTTGAATTCAAAACACGCGTCCCGGTTCGCCCGTTCATAGGCCGCTTTGCGCTGCTCGTTCCACAGCACTTGGTAGATCGCGGGGTCGATCGGCGGGGCAAAGCCCCCCGGATTGAAATCGTATCGCGCGCTATGCCATTCCTTTGCGCACCTGTCGCAGCAAAAGCTGAACCGGAATGCTTCCATCGTGGAGTGGTCAGCGCATCTTTTCGTCACAGGATTCCATGTCGCATCCATCATATCGCATGCGCCTCCTGTCCATGGACTTACTCGGACATGGATGATAACCGCATGAGCATTCCCTGCGCGTTCTCCTCCAACTCCCGCGTGAGCGCGTCCCTTTCTTCGGGGGTGAGCGCGTCCAGCCGGACCACGGTATTTTCGGGAGGCCCGGCGGGCACGTACGCGGAGGATTCCAGGGTGTAGTGGATCGCCGCTTCCAGCCCCATCAGCCTCAGCGCAAAGGAACCCTGGGAGCGGAAGTCCTCGGCCCCCACGGCCTCGGTTTGGCTGCTCAGCGCAAAGCCCGCATCCAGCAGCGGCGCTTGGAGCATTTGGAACAGGGCATCGCCGTCCGCGCTTTCGGCTTGCAGCGAAAGCCGGATATCAAAGGTATGATCGTAGGTTTCGGCCATCGGTTCCATGGTGCGCCGTACGTTGCCCAGCACCTCCAGCTCCAGCGCGCCGGCGTCCGGCGTGCGCAGGAGCGCGCGGCCGCCGTACTCTTCGCCCAGCGCGGGCAGCAATGGGCTGGGTACTCTGTCTCGCCGATAGAACTGGGCCTGCAGCTCCGAACCCTCGCCCCAGGCGAAGGAGCCCGTGTAGGAATCGGCGCCGTGGCCGGCGTCGATGGACCGGTGGCCGTAGGCAAAGCTGCCTTGCAGCGGCCCGGGCGCATCTGCCGGGGAAGAGGCCGAAGGCTCGATGCGCACGTCGATGCCGACGATTTGACCTTCTTCACCAAAGAAGACCGCAACTTCCGCCGCATTGCCCTGGGGCGCCCCCAGAGAGCCCGCCCACTGCTGGGCCATCGCCGCCAGGAAGGCGGGCTCTACCACAGCATAGCCGATCTGCGAGGCCAGCGCCTGCTGCAACGCGTCGTCCTTCGCAAATTCCTCCGCGAGGCCGCGAAGCAGTTCCTGCCACTGGGCGTCGGTCACGCGCAGCGTCACCGACCGTGCCGCGGCGTTTCGCGTTTGCGTCTCGGGGAGGGGCTCCTCCAGCACGTCGGCGATTCCCTCGTTTTGCATCGCCCAATCGCCGATCACCGCGCCGTACCGCTCCGCCGCGCCGGCCAGCGCCTCCAGCAGCGCATCGTCCAGCGCGCTCGGGACTTGCGCCGCGAAAGATTGAGCGATCAACTCCGCGGGCGCCACCAGCGTTTTCCCGGGCAGCAGGCTGGTCTGCAGGGCGACTTCCCCGTCCAGCGTCCGCACATCCAGCGAAAGCACCGTCTCGCCCCGCAGCTCGAGCGCCGCGCCGATCACGCTCTGCTCGCCAATCTGCGTATAGCGCACGCGCAGCAGGCCGTTGCTCAGCAGGTCGCTCGCGATGGTGAAGACCGCCGCGTCCTCAGGGGCCGCCCCCAGGCTGGCCAGCAGGCCTTCGGCCTCGATGCGAAGCGTCCCCTCGATCGTTCTGCCGGTTCTGAGCGCGATGTCCGTCATCGCTTCGAGCAGTTCCTCCGCCGCGGCTGTCCAGGCGCACAGCAACAGCACGGTTAGCAAGCAGGCGATCGCCAGGCTCCCGATCCTCTTCATGGCCTTGGTCATGCGAAATCCCCCTCCTCGATTTTTCCCGGATTCACCCGAGTAAGCCTTGGCAACATAATAGCGCGCGCCGGCCTTTTGGTAAACCTGCATATTTGGATAGGTGGGGGTGAAGGCCGGATTCGGCTACGGGCAGCGGCACAAGCGCGCCCTTTGCTCCTCATAGAGCGCCAGCAGCGGCCTGAGCGTCCTCGTCCCTTCGGCAAACCCGATCTCGAAGGGCCGGTTTTCGGCGATGGCCCGGTAAAAATCGCGGATCAACAGCACATGCCCGGCGCCCCAGTGCAGCTTGCCCGGCGGATCGTACACCGGCAGCTCCTGGCGCTTCCACGGTGAATCCCCTTCGCGCAGGTACAGCGCGTCGCCCTCGATGCGCAGCGCGCCGCCCTGGCAGTGTATCTCCAGCAGCACCGGGGCGTCCATCGCGTAGCTCACGCTGGCGTGGAACAGGCCCACCCCGCCGCCGGGGAATGTCATGCGCAGCTGGCAGGTGTCCTCGGTTTCGATTTGGCCTTGCAGGTGCAGATTGTGCATGGAGCCCTCGTACCTCGCCGGCTGCCCGCAGAGCAGGCACTGCAAATCCAAGGTGTGCAGGGCCTGGTTGATCATGGCGCTGCCCCCCTCGTGGGCCCAGGCGCCGCGCCAGCCGCTCTGGCTGTAATAGGCGCCCTCCCGCCGCCAGGAAACCATGGCCCGGCTGCCCAATATCGCCCCCAGCGCGCCCTTTGCCAACAGCTCCCGGGCGCGCCGGGTGGCGGGCAAGTACCGGTTTTGCAGGCACAGGCCGAATTGCGCCACGCTGCCGGTGGCAACCTCCTCCAACGCGTCCAGCTCGGCAAGGGAAATGCCGGCGGGCTTCTCGCACAGCACGTGCAGGCCGTTGCGCAGCGCGGCCGCCGCGTGGGGCACGTGCAGGTCGTGGGGGGTGCACAGGTGCACCGCGTCCACCGCGCCGCCTTCCAGCATCGCATCCAACGAAGCAAGCGCCTGCACGCCAGCAAACTTCCCCGCGAGGGTCTCGGCCCGCTCCCGCGCCACGTCGTACACGGCGGTCAGTACCGCCGTTTGGGGGGAGGAAAATCCCGCCAGCGCCGCCGCGTGTACCTGGGCGATGCTGCCGCAGCCGATCAATCCCACCCGCAGGGGCGCAAGCTTAGGCATTGTACGTTCCCTCCGTGCT
>Ga0123353_10006262_pt1 | contig 15821 bp, 15 predicted proteins | sample TergutLab28metaG_3_FD_92763 | JGI IMG/M metagenome (GOLD analysis project Ga0123353, IMG submission 92763) | Labiotermes labralis P3 segment gut microbial communities from Petit-Saut dam, French Guiana - Lab288 P3 | ecosystem: Host-associated > Arthropoda: Insects > Digestive system > Gut ... | reverse complement strand
GTTGGTGTGTTGGAGGAAAAAATATTGAAATACATCGCATTTTACAACCAAACCGCAACACCAATGAAATGGAAATGCAAAGGAATGCCAAAAAAATACTTAATCAATGCCATTTAAGGCGGAAGGTACTAGCCGTCGACACGTCGCCACCCGTCGTCCAAAAACGCTCATGCCACTCGTTGCCAGCATCGCTTCGAACGCCCTGCGTGAGTACCTGTATTAGCCTGCCTCCTCGCCTTTGTCGTGCAAGCGCAAGTGTGTGGCAAGGTAGTCGATCAAGTCCTTGCCTCGTTGCACGCAAGTAGCGGCAAGACTGGCAAGCACCTGCCAAGTCTGACGACCGCGATTCGTCTTGTTGCCGCAGGAAATCTTTCTCGCAATCACCGCCAGTCGCAACGCACGCTCCGCTCGATTGTTTGTCGGCTCCGCGGACAACTCATGCAAACAACCAATCAGATGCGGACGCTGTTTCCGCAAACGATTGCCAACGCACGCGGACCGAGTTGGACTTTCGCCGCATGACGAGCACGTGATGTTTGTAGCGGATGGGTGCTATGCACTTCGCCGCAGTGCGGACAAAGACCTTCCCACGTGATCAAGCGAACGACACGCGGATGCACTGGTGGAATCTCTTCGATGAACTGTTCGACCGGATGACATTCGCTCACCGGACCGCCGCACTTGGGGCAACCGTCCAGAGGCTTCTCAATCTCTTGATCAATGTGCTCGGGCACTGGGCGGTTGGTGCCCGGATGACCGGGTTTTTGTCCCGGTCGTTTTTGCTGGTCTTGGGGAACTTTCTTACTGTCGCGTCGTCGAAAGGGTCCTGCTTGTCGGGCACTGGTACGTCGTTGCTGTGCGAGTTGTGCTCGCAGTGAGCGATTCGCGTCTTGTAGAGTCGAGATGGTTTGTTCCAGCACCGCAATCCGTTGCAACAATGTCTTAATAGTAACCTGAGAAGCACCCATGTCCGCTAGGATACAGATTTCGCCTTACCGATGCAAGGTAAAATGAAAAGGATAGAAGAGGCTAAACAGGTACCTCCCTTTGGGAGAGAGGGTATTTTTGTCGTCCGGCGGGTCGGTTGCCTACCTTTGAATCCCAAAGTGAAACTTGCAATCGCCCTGTTTTTTATCGCGATGCCGTTGACAATGATGCAACGCAATATAGAATGATACCGTTGAATATCGTTGTGTCGTTCGTTACGGGTGTATTGCGCTCGGCATTTGGCAGGCAATATAGAATTGTATGATCTACCAAACATTCATTGAAACTAGCATCGGTCCCCTCGGCATTGCCGAAGTGGATCAACGTTTGACGCATCTCTTTTTCCGACAAGAAAAGTCTCCCAAAGGTGCTGTCGAAAAACGAACACCCTTCCTCCGAAGCGTTGCCGAACAGATCAAAGAATATCTATCCGGCAAACGGCAACAGTTCGACATTCCGATCAAACTTTCCGGCACCGATTTTCAACTGTCGGTGTGGAACGCACTCTTGACGATTCCTTATGGCGAAACCCGGTCTTATCGGGACATTGCCGAACAGATCGGCAACCCCAAGGCATGCCGGGCGGTGGGAATGGCAAATAATCGCAATCCGATAGCGATCATTGTGCCGTGCCATCGAGTGATCGGTGCCGATGGTTCGCTCACCGGATTTGGCGGCGGATTGGAGTTGAAGCAACAACTATTGGACTTGGAACAGCGGACGAATCGGTATCAGTAGTATGAAAGCGGCACCGCCTCCCCCGGTTGCGGCGAGTGCGGTACAAGACAACGGATTATTTCGGCGAGCAACAATTCGATGCCTTCTCCTGTTAATGCACTGACAGGAGTACCGGCTAAATGGCGCGGAGTATCGGCTAAATCGATTTTGTTAGAGCAAAAGAGATATTTAGCCGGTACTCCGTGCTGAACCGGGGGGCTAACGCCCCCCCGTTCTTGCGCCGTTATGTCAAGCACCCAAACGACCAAGTCGGCATCGGCAAGCGAACGAAGAGAACGGTCAATTCCTTGCAGTTCTAAATTGTCGCCGGTCTCACGGAAGCCCGCAGTGTCAAAAAATGTTACCGGAAAACCCTCGAGCGCAGTTTGTCCGCTCACAACATCGCGGGTCGTGCCCGGTACATGATGCACAAGACTGCGCTGGAAACCGAGGATCGCATTGAGCAAACTACTCTTTCCCGCATTGCTTGCTCCTGCTAATACTACCTTAAAAGGTTCGACAAGATGTTTTCCTACCTCGGCAAGTTCTTGAGATCGGACCCCGTCGAGTGGCGAGTGGTGAGTGGCGTGTGGTGAGTAGTATTGATCCAATAGTATCTGTGCAGTACGTTCCGTTGGGGCAAAGGGAAGCAATCGCAACGCTAAATCCCGTTGCGATGTACCAGGTACAAAATGTTCCTGCCAGGTTTTTCGAGTTGCTCCATGTTGCTCAAAGAGCATTTCGATTGCTGACGCAATCTGTTCGCCGCCGTGGACATGAATTTCAATCGTACCGTCATCGTTCAGGCAGACGATGGCTTCTTCGCAGTCGCCGGTATCGTTCAGTTGCAATCGTCCCCACATGGGCTGGTTGCCAAGAGGCGTTTTTCCGTGCCAGTGCGGCAGAAAAATGTCGGTGGCACCTTCGCCGCAGAGCAGGAACGAGGCAACGGCACCGCGACCGGGAGGGGTGAGACGGATGATTGTATGAGGCATCATGTGCATTGAACTTGTCATTCTACACCGTTTTGGGATTATTCTTAGATGGGCTAACGCCCGTCCGCTCTTTCACATTTTCTGTACCGAAACTGGTCTAGACTCAATCCTCAAAAAGGGCTACACTTACAACCATGGCTCTCAAAATCAACATCGCAACGAAAAAACTGGCGCAAAAACAGTTGCAGAAGCAATTCAAATTATCCCCGACTACTGCCGGAATGATTGTCTTTGTCGTTCTGCTCGTGGGTGGACTGATCGGTTCATTTGCTGTGAACAACGTACCACTCGATTCAAAGACGAAAGCCCCGATCACGGAAGGTATTTGGGATGTCGTCCGTGTGGTCGATGGCGACACCATCATTGTCGGTGATGCCGAGGACAAAGCCCAGCAATATCGGATTCGTTTCATTGGGGCGGACACCCCTGAAGTAGTCAAACCGAACACGCCGACGGAACCTTTCGGTCCCGAAGCCTCGGAGTTCACCAAACGAAAAATTGCCGAGGCGAATAACACCGTGCGGCTTGCCTTCGATGGCGAGCAAGTGGACAGGTACAACCGAACTTTAGCGATGGTTTATTTGACAATGCCGGATGGTAAAGAGATTTGGCTCAATGAACTGTTGATCCGCGAAGGCTTGGCTCGCGCCCAAACGCAATACCGCTACTCGAAAGGGGCAAAAGATGCCTTCCGACAAGCGGAGGCGGAAGCGAAAGAGGCGAAAAGGAATCTGTGGGGATTGTAACCGGTCGAAATGATCCGATGTGTGGAGTTACAGCATCAATTTCAAGCACAACTGACCATCAACGATGTCGAAATTGGAGAGTTTGTGATTCCAGAGATTGTCGGATGGGATCAAGTGGACGTTCGCCATCGTTTCCATCGGCGCATGATTGCGGAAAATGTCCACAATCAATCCGAGATCGCATCGTTGGGCTAATGCCCATCCGCTCTTGCGCTTTTATCGCCTTCGCAATCTCATTGTCCCAATATCAATGGTCTCACCGGAAACAACGTCGAGTCTTCGATCAACTCTCTGCGACCCCACGGAAAGCATCACGGAAACTTTACCGGGAAGAATACGCAACACTGCCTTGCCTTCCGCATCGGTAACAGTATTGTCGCCAAGTTGCGTGTGAGTGTTCTGCATAATCGAAAGATAGACCGGCAAGCCCGCCGCAGGTCTACCGTTCGCATCAATAGCCGTGAGAGCAACACGTCCCACCGGTTTAAGAGTGAACCGCATCGTCTTGCCAATCATTGCCGGAGTAATCGTTTCAATGGTTCCATGGTCGCCTTCCCAACTCTTTAGGTAAAGCGTCCAGTGGTGAGACACCGGTTCGAGAAGAAGAGCACCGTCATAAAACTGTTCCATCATCGAACCACCCGAACTGATTGCGCGAACATTGCTGGAGAAAGAATAGATGGCATTTTTCACCCGCGTACCATCTTCCATGTAAGCCTCGACGAAAATCGGTGTCCGTATTTTTACATCGAATTGTTTTTCAGTGTCGGTTGGTACGATAGTCAGGGGTTGTTCTCCTTTCCAATCGGAAGTGGCAAACGTGTAACCACCCGGCAGAAGGAATACCTCAAACTCTCCGGCATCATTTACCTTATGTTGCCGGGTACTGCGGAAGACTTCTCGCACTGTCGGAATATCGGCACCCAGTATTGGTTCGATGTGTTGCCTGATTTCCAAAGCGTGCAAAGGGGCGGGAGTGCCGTTATCGTACAAAAGTCTGCCACGCACGGGAATCCCTTCTTCCAATGTGATGGTAATCGGCTCCATGTTTTCACGGGCAACGAACACAACGGGCTTCGAGGCGAATTGTCGGTATTCGCTGTCGTCTCTGCCGAAAGCCGTAATCACCGCATTTGCGCCTGATCGAAAATTGAATTGAAATGTGCCGTCTTGGCTGGTGTGATGTTGTCCAAAAAAACTGCCGTTTTGGGAGTACGTATCGGGGGATCGCAGCACAAAAATTGCGGTGTCAGCAGTAACGCCGCAGTTGAAAATGGGGGAACCGTCGGGCAGATAAACTGTTCCTTGAATGTTGACGTGCGGTGTATTTGGCGGTATGGCAATGGCGAGTATTCTTTTATCGAATGGCGGTCGTTGCGGAACTCCTTGAAAAAGCAATACGATACAGGCAACACAGGCGACGGCAAGAATCAACAGGCATATTGAGGCGATACGCCAAAAATACCTTCGAGGCTTTTGCGGAGACTCGAACGGTTCCATGAAATGTACCCTTTGTTGGAAAAACGGAGACGATCATTATAACAACAAGAGCAGACGGGCGTTAGCCCTCCGGTTCCCAACGGACGACTTCAACGCGAGGAACCGGCGGGCTAACGCCACCCCGCTAACAAGTTTGCTAAATTTCCGTCATTCCCGCGTAGTAACGTAAAACATACAAGGCGGGAATCCAGACGAAAGACGTGAACCCTGTTTCTCTAGACTCCCGCTTTCGCGGGAATGACGGGAAAACCGAACTTGTTAGCGGTGTGGGCTATCATGCGCTTGCCGGATCGAGTACTCCGCGTAGTCCCCGGTTGCTTTTCTCCGTTTTTCCGTCTATAATGCGGTAATACAGTTCGGATTGGACGTTCCATACAATGACACCAAGCAAAACATCTTCGTCAACTCCCGGTAAAGTTGCCGGAATCACTCCGCAAGGACTCTACAATAAATGTATTGCCCTTGCCCATAATCTTTGGTGGAGTTGGCATCCCGATGTCATAGGGATTTTCCGCTCACTCGATCCCATTCGCTGGCGGCAACTGGGGCACAATCCCATTGCCCTCCTGAACGAATTCACTCCCGAACGGCTGGAAATTCGTGCCGCCGAACTCGTCCTCTATACGCGGATCGACCAAGCATACCGCCGGATGACCGAGTACATGTCGAAACAAACCGATTGGGCAAGACGAAATGTCGGCGTACTGGGTTCGCAACCCGTCGCCTATTTCTCGCTTGAATTTGGCGTTCACGAGTCAGTGCCGATTTACTCCGGCGGTCTCGGTGTCCTCTCCGGCGACCACATCAAGAGTGCAAGCGGTCTAGGCGTGCCGCTCGTTGCAGTCGGTCTCTTCTATAATCAGGGATATTTCAAGCAACACCTTGACATTGATGGTTGGCAAGAGGAGGAATACACGGATACCGCCGTCCAATTCCTTCCGTTAGTGGATGCAGTTGATCCGAAAGGGGAAAAAATTACTGTCTCGGTCGAAACCCGAACCGGAACGATTTACGCTAAGGTTCGGCAACTCACCGTCGGTCGCGTGCGGTTGTTGTTACTCGACACCGACCTCGAAGACAATGCCGTCCAAGACCGGCAACTGACGAGTCGGCTCTATGGCGGAGACAATCGAACACGCATCCGGCAGGAAATCGTTTCCGGTATCGGCGGAATCAGGGCATTGCGTGCATTCGGCATTACGCCGGGTGTGTATCACCTGAACGAAGGCCACAATGCCTTCGCCACACTGGAAGCGACCCGGCAACGAATGGAAGAAAATGGTCTTTCCTTCCACGATGCCGCCACCGAAATTGCCCAAAAGACGGTCTTCACCACGCACACACCCGTTCCGGCGGGACACGACCGATTCGACAGTTCACTGATCGAGGAACATTTGGGACCGCTCCGCGATCAACTGGGAATTGACCACGGACACCTGATGTCGCTTGGTCGGATTGATCCGAGTAATCACAGCGAGACTTTTTGTATGACGGTACTCGGCTTGAAGATGTCCCGATATGCTAACGCAGTTGCATCGTTGCACGGTTATGTTTCCCGAAAAATGTGGCACTGCCTTTGGCCTCAGTTGCCGGAAGAAAAAGTGCCGATTGGACACATCACCAACGGCGTACACGTTCCCAGTTGGATGTCATGGCAAGTCAACACGCTCTTGGAACGGCACATGCCGAACTCATGGTCGGAAGACTCGTATGACCCGAAAGATTGGGAAGCAGTGCATAACATTGATCCGGGTGAACTTTGGGAAACGCACAGTGCTCTCAAGAATCAGTTGGTTGCGTTTGTCCGTCGCCGGGTGAGTCGTCAGTGCCGTCGGCGCGGTGAAGCGGATGAGGTCATTGACCACGCACGAACAATTCTCGATCCGCAGATTTTGACCATCGGGTTCGGTCGCCGATTTGCGACGTACAAAAGGGCGACATTGGTGCTCAATCACATTGAGCGGATGGCAAAAATCTGCAACTGTCCAGACCGACCAGTGCAGTTTATCTTTTCCGGCAAGGCACATCCGGCGGACAAACCGGGCAAGGAGTTCATCCAAACGATTGCGAACTTGCGCAATGATCCCCAGTTTACGAATCGGTTCGTTTTCATTGAGGACTACGACATTAACGTCTGTCGGCACATGATCCAGGGTGTCGATGTGTGGCTCAACAATCCGCGTCGTCCGTTGGAAGCATCGGGAACGAGTGGGATGAAGGCAGTGCTGAATGGTGCGTTGAACCTGTCGGTGCTTGACGGTTGGTGGGCGGAAGCCTACGATGGCACCAACGGCTTCGCCATCGGCAAAGGAACGAGTCACGTGAATGACGAAATTACGGATCAGCGTGATGCCGAGAGTTTATTCGATGTCATTGAAAACGAAGTTGTACCGTTGTTCTATGATGTGGATGAACATGGTTTGCCGGTGAAGTGGATCAAGCGAATGATGAGTTCGATCAGCACCTTGGCTTGGCGATTCAGTGCTCACCGAATGGTCGCGGACTACACGACGGAAGCATACTTACCCGCCGCCGGGGGGACCAGTTGCAAAGTCGAGCGGTAGATGGAAGCCGGGAACGCAACGCCGGATTTAGCTGGTACTCCCGCGTATTGAGGACGATTATGTATTGAGAACGATTCGATGCTCGCCCGGGAAAACACCCCGGGAACCATCGAATGGGTTGTAAAGTGTGTTGGTCATTTTTCAATACATTCGATCAATCGCAATCACCTGTCAAGGCAGAGTGGACTACAACAGCGTCCTCATTTTAACCGTCACTTCTTTGCACTCTTCTTCACTGCCTTTTTCCTGAAACCGTTGCCTCTCGGAAAATAGTCCATATCGTCGTCATCATCGTCGTCATCATTGTTATTTCCGAGGAGATGCGACAGAAGTTCCTGCGGTGAAGGCAAATCGTAGGCAGGAACCTCGTCCATCAGGTCAATCATCTCGAGGGCAGCCTCCGCCGCTTCCGCCCCTTTGTTGCCGGGAGCAGGATTGATTGCCTTGTCCTTGCCGCCCTCGATAATGCCACTCCGGGCGTTTGCCTGTTCGATGGTATCGCAGGTAATCACGCCGAAAATGATGGGCGTATTGTATCGGACGGCAAGATCACCAAGCGACATGCTGACATACCGATTGATATGCTCATCATGGCTGGTTTCCCCTTTAATGACGGCACCCAAACAGATGATTGCCATACAATCCTCGTCTTTGGCGAAGTGCGCGGCAGTGAAGGGGAGTTCGTATGCTCCCGGTACCCAAACGACGCGGATCTCGTTTTCATGTACGTGGTGTTGCCGAAGTTTGGCAAGAGCACCGTCGAGCAACCGCTGGGTGATCGTTTTGTTGTACCGTGCGACGATAATCGTAATATTTCCGCCCACCGGTGGCTGACAAATGCGTCCTTCGAATATTTGCATGCCTCCATTGTCCCCGTTTTGGCGGCGATGTCAACAGGGTTCATAACGCAATCGCCACTTCCACGTCGCGTCTGCCGGGTTGGAGGAGCCAGAAATTGCCCGCGCGGCGATTCTGCACCTCGACATATACCTCAAACGTTTCGTCTGCGAGTACTTGTGGATTACAAAACACTACTGTTCCCTGAAACGTTTCCGTTCTGCCATTGGGAAACGCCACACGTACCGCCGCCTGTTTGCCTTGCAAATCACTGATTTCGTACTCAGCCACTCTTGCCTTCACTAGAACTTCCAAGGTATCGAGTCGCATAATTTCAAGGATTTCGTGTCCTTCCCGGAGCCATTCCCCTTCTGCCGCGTTGATTCGGACGACCGTCCCATCAATATGAGAGACCAACCGCCGAAGTTCAATCTGGACTTTGGTGCGATCCAATTCGCTCTCCCGAACGGCAACTTCCGCTGTTTTGACTTCGTCAAGAATGTATTTTTCCAGTTTCAATTTGACATCAGCCTGTATACATGCCAGTGCTGCACGCCCTATTTCCATTGCGGAGAAGGCACCTGCCACCCGCCTGTTCGCCTCGTGCATCCTTTCGAGTTCGGCGTGTGCCAGTTGCAAACTACGATCGGCATATTCTATTTCAAGTTCTTTATCCCTTTCGGCTTTGGCAACCCGCAGTTGTGTCAGATTGATTTGCATATTGCTACGGAGTTCGTGGTCTTCGAATTTTCCCAATACCTGCCCCTTGAAGACGTTCATGCCTCTCACAATGGGAATCATCATTGGATTACCATCGCTGTCCTGTACGATGTTTCCGACGGCATCCCGCCGTTCGGTAGCGAGGGATAACAACATTCCAGCCCTTTCGGGTGCGGACAGCACGATATGGTTGTGTTTCGGTGCCATGGACATGCCGTTGGTGAACCGGGCTTGCTTCGCATTGGTCTGTGGCGCAGCAACAGGCAGCGGATCGGCAATCGGAGCAATCTGAACCTGTTGCGTGATTGGTTGCGTGGAGACGAACGGTGCCTGTCGAGTATCCGGTAACAGCCCTTGTTGGTTGGGCGCGTTTCCCTCGGTTTGTAAGAGCAAGGAACAGAGAATCAAGGTGTATAGGGAACCCATTGTCGAGCAGTATGAATCGTGAATAAGGTAACGAGAATTGGGGAATTATAGTCATTATTCCACGATTTTTCAATGGCAATATCACAAAAGAGCGGTCGGGCGGTCTAGATTGCGCATTGTTCCTGAAATGTGATACACTGGACACACTCCGCATCCTGGGATACAATGCGGGCAACGGCGGGTGGGTTCCGCCAAGAACATTACTATGAAAGCAGTCGTCTACGGTGGCGGAAATATCGGACGCGGATTTTTAGGGCAACTGCTCTTCGAAAGCGGTTACGAAATGGTCTTTGTCGATGTAAACTGCGAACTGATTGACAAACTGAATGCCGATCATTCCTATCCCATTAAGATCGTCTGCAATGATTATCAGCACGAAATTACAGTCCGAAATGTCCGTGCTGTGCATAGCGACAATGCGGCAACAGAAATCGCAACGGCAGACATTATGTTCACATCGGCAGGAGTGAACGTTCTGCCGCGTATCGCGCCGAACATTGCAGAAGGAATTCGCAACCGGCAAGGACGCGGACTTGACATCATTATTTGCGAGAACCTGCTGCACGCAGATAAACATCTGAAAGAACTGCTCGGCAAGTACGTCGAAGTGCCCGAGAACATCGGCTTCGTCGAGTCGAGTGTCGGACGAATGGTGCCCATTATGAATGACGAAATGTATGAAGGAAACATCCTCCGTGTTTGGGTCGAACCGTTTTGTACATTGCCGGTCGATAAGGCGGCATTCAAAAATGAGATACTGAACATCAAGAATATGCTTCCGTCCTCGCCGTTTGCGTACCATATCCAGAGCAAACTGTACCTACACAACACGGGACATGCCATCGCGGCGTATCTCGGCATGAAACGTGGATACACATATATCTGGGAAACAATGGCGGATGCAGAGATATACACGATTGTAGAAGGCGCGGCACGAATCTGTGCGGAGGCATTGTCGAAAGAGCATCACAAGGTGATCGACGAAGTGATGAAATACGGATACGACCTCATCAATCGCTTTCAAAATCGCTATCTGGGAGACACTTGCGAGCGTGTCGGTCGGGACGCACGACGGAAGTTAGCGATTGACGACCGACTTCTCGGTGCCGTTGCGCTGTGCAACAAGCATAAGTTACCCACGGAATCTATTAAACGGGGGATTGTGGCGGCGTTGGATTATCTTTAACCGGAAATCACTCATCAAACCGTTCCCATTCCCGCGCATCCGGTCTGTTGACCCAACGGAAGCCAGCCTTGTCCCGAATTTCGTCCAGCCACGCTTCACGCGATGATATCATCATTTCCTGAGCACCGGCAGCATAGTACATGCTAACAGGAGTCGTTTGGAACTGCTCCCACAGCACATCCGTCGAAGGAGAACTGCTCGTTACCCGAACAACGTACGCCACTGTCTGCGGTTGATTGAACACCACGCCGGTCTCCCCCACTTGCAACGAATAGACGGTCTCCATGAAGTCCCAGCCCGGTGCAACGAGCACTCTATTGCCAAATTCTGCATTCCAAGGCTCCACCCCTCTTTCTGCGACTGTTCCGAAACTCGGCGGTTTCTGACCCACACGCCCTGTGACCGGGTCAAAATCCCAACCGCCGGGAGTCATCCACGAAAAGGGTTCCGTGTCCGCGACGGGGACATCCCTGCGACCACCGAACACTTCGTTGAGTGACCTATCCAACTTTCGCGCTTCATCCGCCAACTCTTCCGCTTTTTTCATTGCCAACGTTCGGGCTTCGACCTCTTTCCAACGTTGCAGGACGACTTCCCGAACTTCTTTGAGACTCTCCGGTCGCAATTCGTGCTTCTCCTCCGTCACCCAGATCAAGATTGGGAAATCGGCACCCCAGAAAATTTCCCCGTCGAACAGGAGCGGCAATCGGTGAAACTTTTGGGCAAGATGTTGCTGTTCTTGAGCACCCCGTGCAAACTCCGTTTTCATTGCTTCAAAGACATTTCCCATCGGCACGGTGACGAGTTTGAGCCCCTGGCTGGCAACGAACGCGGACAAGTTGGGCATCGGCGGGATCGGTTTCCCTTGCTCGAAGTGCTCGTGATAACTATCGCCGTATTCCTTCATTTTTTCTTGAATGACCAGCAACGCCTGCATTGCCTTGTCCTGAGCCAGTGCTTCCCGAATTTCATCCTTCACTTCGTCGAACGGCTTGAACAGAATACTCAAATCGGCTTCGCCTTGCTCCACCATCGCTTCTATTGCGCCTTCCAACTGTTCCAATGCTTTTTCCAGTTGTTCGATGGACTCTCGTCCTTGTTCCACCGCCTCTTCCAGGGCAACCTGTGTACTCGTGTCCGTCAGCATTTCCTCAATCGTCTCCACGGCACCGACTGGTATTGCTTCGTTCGGTTGCATAGTAACATCGCCGAACCAGCCCCCTCTTTCGTGAAAACCTTCCGCAACAGGTTCTGTTACTATGTTTGCCTGCTCGACATCGTCCGTTTGATACGAAACGAGTCGCGTCGTAACTCTCGGTGCACCCGATGTTTCCGGTGCTGATGTTTCTTCTATCGCTTCTTCACCGGCTTCTTCCGGAACGGGCGGCTCCACTGGTTCCGGTACGTTTGGTGCGGGGATGGGCAAAATATCCTCTAAACCGGGCAAGTCGGACAAGTCCGGCAAACTGGGCGTTGTCGGTGTTCCTGGGCGGCCCGGTGTGGGAAAGGAAGGAAACGCACCGCCGGGCATACCGGGGATTGTACCGGGTACCATTCCGGGGAGCGGTGTCATTGGTGTGGTCGGTCGACGGAACCACTCATCTTTGTGTTCCTCGTAAAACGCTAGCATCGATTCTTCGGTGATCGAATCCAAAAGTTGTTGCGTCGGTTCGGCAACGACGTACTGAAACGCCAACTCCGTCGGCATAATAAAGCCGCTCTCGGCAATCATGGGATTGAATCGCTTCCCTTTGTGTTCCTCGAAGAAGGCGGTTAGTTGTCTTTCCGTTGGTTCAGGCATTTGATCGATGAACGCATCGGTGGAAACGGCGGCGACCTCAATCGTAACATTCCGGAAAAGCCGCTGATACCAATCCCAGCGGGTTGCCGGTGAGACCGTTCCGATCGATAAGTTCAACCGCATTAACGCTTGCCGCCACTGAATTTGCGAGGCAAGAAGTTGTTTGACCACCTCGTGGGACAAGCCAACATCTTGCCGCGTTTGATCGTACACGGCATCGGAAAGAAAACCGTTAGGAGGAGGACCTCCCGTCAAATCCCATAACAGTTGTTTGGCATCGTCCCAGTCCGGTAAAAGCCCTTCTGCCTGCACGGATTGGGTAACCAGCCACATGTTGACGAGGTATTCGGAAGACTGGGTTCTCGTAAGTTGTTCGACATACTCTGCCAGGGGGAACAGCGCGCGTCCTCTGCTTTGCGCGTCAAATCCGTCTTGTTCGAGTTTTTGATCAAGGTTCCGATACAAGACGCGGAGGAACCCCTGAAGTGTTGACTGGTTATTGCGGAGGCGGTGGAGATCATACTCAGTGATTTTTCCGAAGCGTCGACTTTCTGCAACCGTCGGGTTTTGTTGGGCACCGCTGCGCCCACCATCGACAAGCTGAATAATCACGCCAAGAAACAGGAAGGAGATGATCGCTAAAAGCGTTGCCCCCGCCATCCAAATTTTTTGATTCCGTTGAAACGACCTGAATGGATGAAATGCCATGAATTGTTGTCCTTAACTGATTGAACTTATTTGTTATTCTGTTGCACCTGCTCGGATTTCCCGAATCGAACTGACCGCCTCAGCCGGAGCCACGTTGCCGTACACTTTGTCGTCGATCACCAGCACGGGAGCGAGTCCGCAGGCACCGAGACAGGAAACCGCCTCGACGGTGAAGAGCATATCGTCCGTCGTGTGTTTTTCGTCGGACAATTTCAACTCCTTGCGTACTGCTTCCAAAATCGGTTGGGAGCCGCGAACGTGACAAGCGGTGCCGTCGCAGACTTTACAGGTGTGCTTCCCTTTGGGAATGAGGGTAAAGTGTGCGTAAAATGTGGCGACTCCGTAAACGTGCGACGGCGGCAACGCCAGCGAGGTGGCGATGAACGTCAACACTTCTTCCGGCAGATAACGGTAGAATGCCTGTACCTGCTGTAAAATCGGTATTAGCCGAGCGGGATCGCGTCGGTTCGATTCCAGAATTTTGACGACTCGGTCAAATTTTCGCGGCGACTCGGTCATACTACTGTTGTTTCCGGGGTTACGGTTCCGGTACAAACGGTATTATCCCCCTTCCGTCCGAAATGTCAAGTCGGGTAAACCGTATTTTGTAGGAATAGTTGGTATGCAAGCAAGCCCCCGCTCTCTCATTCGTTCTTGACAAACCGCATCCTGGATGCCATACTTCTACCGTCCAGCACATATCTCCTCTCCCATGAGCAAACACAATATCTTCCTTTTCATTCTCATCGTTTGTCTTTCGGCAGGAACGACAGGTTTCGCCGACGAAGAACCGGTGCGTCAGCAAATCCAACAATGGATCCGACAACTCGGCAACGAAAGTTATCTCGTGAGGCAACGCGCAGAAGCACTCCTCATTCGGGTTGGTATTCAAGCCTTTCCCGAATTGCAATTCGCCAAACAAAGCACCGACATCGAAATCGCCCGACGCGCAGAATACGTCTTGAGCAATATCGAGCAAGCCTACGTCGATTTGGAAAACCGGGAAGCCGCCTTTTGGATTCATCGCTACATCCTCAATCCCAATCCGGCGGCAAAAGCCAAGGTTATTTGGGTGCTCGCCAATCCCAACTTGGATCTCGCCAAAGGAGAAGGACTCCCCACGCTCTGCCGACTCGTCCGTTTTGAAGAAAACAAAGTCCTCCAACTTGAAGCCGTCAAGAGTTTGATCGCTTCGCCGCCGCTTGCACCACGGGCACGGCAACACTGGTATCGGTACATGCGCGACAACTTTCACAGCACCGATACCGACGAGGTGCTCCGACACGCCTCCGACTACGCCCAACTGTGGTGCGATTTGGATGACACCACCGAAAAAGTAACCCCGGAATTTCAAGAGCGGGTACACCAAGTAAGCGCAACAACGCTCGGACTGTTGGAACGATTCGAGAGCAAAATCCAAGTCGGTAGCACCATCGACATCCTGCTCCACTACGCCGTCGCCGAATTACAGGATGCCGTCGGACTGAGCGAAGAGCGGGACAATACCATCGCATTGGCTCTTGCGATTGTACCGGAGCCGATCCAATCGCTCGAATCGGTCTCGGATATCGGCGGCATCTACGACAGTCTCCTCATGAGTGAGCACTTTTACACTGGATTGTATCTGAAACAACGGTTTCGCATTCGTTGGGCAATCGCCCATTTTCAGAAGGTAACGGAGACCGGCGACATGGAACTTCGTATTGAGGCAAGCCGAATTGCAGCCGAGTCCGCCCTCTATCTCGTGGACTATACGTGGGCAACGACACTCTATGATGAATACATCAAGATATTCCAAGGTACCAACCACGGGCGGGGGGATGCCGACGTGGCAATCGCCCAAGCCCAGCGGCGGCTGGCTTATTTTCAGGCGGAGCAAGCCACCGCCGTCGAAAATTGGGAGAGTGTTCGGGAAATCCTTATGCAAGCGTGGGCGGTGGACACTCCCAGTAATCAAGACCTTTCGGGAGATGGCGGAGACATTGATCTTTTGATTCTGGCGCATCGACTCTGCAAACAGTTACCCGATATTGACAGCGAGTTCAAGGATAAGATGGATACACAACTCACAAAAGCATGGAGTCGAATTGTGGCGGACTACGATGGTGCTCCTCTCGACATCCGTCAAATAAAAATGGTCTCTGCTTTTAATACGGCGGCGTGGTTGCTGGCGAACACGGACGGCGAATACTCGTCCGCACTCACGTTAGTGGAGGCGGCACTGAAATTTGAGCCGGACGACCTGAGCATTTTGGACACATTGGCACACATCTATTTTCTCGGTGGTCATGTTGAAGAGGCAATCCGCGTTCAGGAGCAGGTCGTCCGCGATGCTCCCGAAGCGGTTGTATTTCGACGTGCTCTTGAGCGATTTAAGAAATAAGGCACAAGAGCGGCGTGGTGTGAGCCCGCCGGAAAATCGCACTGCTTTTTCTTGGGTGTGTTGGTACTAATCAATATATAGGGTGTTTAGGCAAGCAACTGGGCAAAACAGGTAATTTCGAGCGAGTCGAAACGGGTAGTGCCTTGAAATGCTGTTGACAAGGTTCCCCCAATTCGCTACACTTTGTTGTTCCCTATTACACGGAGGTATTCATGTCGGCAACTATTATTTCTCAAACAGGACCAAAACTC
>Ga0123353_10006261_pt1 | contig 15823 bp, 12 predicted proteins | sample TergutLab28metaG_3_FD_92763 | JGI IMG/M metagenome (GOLD analysis project Ga0123353, IMG submission 92763) | Labiotermes labralis P3 segment gut microbial communities from Petit-Saut dam, French Guiana - Lab288 P3 | ecosystem: Host-associated > Arthropoda: Insects > Digestive system > Gut ... | reverse complement strand
GTTTGGCTGGGGTGGTGTGTTATCCTTATGCAGGCTGAAGCACTAGTGCTTAAGTGCTGTAGAGTAGTGCTTCAGCCTGCATAAGGATACCACACCACCCCAGCCAAACCACAACGTAACACCAACACACATCGAACCAGAGCAATACAACCCACGAAATAATTCAACAAATAAGTCGCAAGCTCCTGAGGATGGATGTACTAACACCCGAAACATGTTGAGCATTAAATAATGAAATAATAACGCAAGTGACATCAAGTTGGTCTATCTTTATTCAAATGTCTTCATGTCTTCTCGTAGAAATCTGCGGACTTTTCGGAAAAAACTGCCACCGCTAACTTCAGGGTACTCGACTCATCTCCTTCACACAACTTTGCTGAAGTTTCATGCGAATTATCGGTATATTTAAGTCAAAATTCACGGTACCACAGTGCAGAATTCTACTTTCGCCAGAATTGAAATTCCCGTAATTAGGCGCAATACAGTGAGCCGAGGTTGGGGCTGGAAAATGACAGTCAGTATAGTGACCAAGCTACGAACAATGACAGTTGAAAAGTTGATTCTCAGCAAGAACAACATATTTTTCGATTCTCCGAAGTGTTCAGGTCGGTTCTACAACCGAACCAGAATACTGCCCAGTGGGTACCGGAAGCTTTTCACTTGATATTTAGGACGCCAAGGTGTGAAGCTGACCAATCTTTTCTTTAGCAGATCTTTTAAAATAATTTCATGGTAAATCTCTTCTGCTCATCGACTACGTGAATAGGTATATTACTCTTTACGCTCAACTTGGGCGAGTTGCATCACTATCGTGCGCAATTCGCGTTGTGAACACACCTGCTATATTTTCAGCTGGCGAAGGCGTGGTGGCAGAAAACACAAATAAGTAAAAAATGCGAGCTATGTCAGTAGATTCAATGGATCCGGTCGATCTAAAACAGAAGGTATATGTTTCTTCTTCTTCTTCTTCCTTTTCCTCCTCCTCTCCTCTTTCCTTTTTCTTCTTCCTTTATTGGTGCTATAGTCCACCATGAACATAGGTCTTTTCTACTTTCGCCCTCCACTGGTCCTTATCCTGCGATTCCGCCTCCAATTTTAGCTCGTTATCTTCAGACCGTTTTAGTCTTGCTGGATCTTCGTAGTTGTTTCTTTCTGGCCGCAGTGTTAGAAGCTTCTAGACAGTTAACAGTTTAGGAATTGAGTTTTCAACCCCACACCTTACTCCAGACCTGGAGGCTCACGGTGTCCGTTTTCGTCTGGGTCATCACCTTTGCCCTTTGTTGGCATGGGTGGCCCGCCTAGTAGCTACATTACCAACGGTATAGTTCTCAGTACTATTTAACCACACAGACCCCACCACCACTAGGCCAAAGTATAGATATAGACCCTATTCGTGAAAGTAAATATTTCATGCCAATAAATTCTAGCAAATATTCTTATATTGTGTTTGTGGCTAATTGTTAGTCCATAACACTTGAGATGCATCGTAAGTGAACCCGTGTCTTTGAGATAGACCCCACGCCCCTTTTTCTAGGAACATAGTGACTTCAACTTCATGGCTTTAGGAGTCTCCTCAGCTGTCGCAGAAAAACAGCACTGCGTCCCTTCGAAACGCTGGGAAACGTTAGTCCAGACAGACAGTGTCACTTTTCATAAAATATCACTCCTCAAAATACCGCTGTTGCGTACATAATGCTTGACTGTTAATCAACTCGTGATTTTGAATTGAGACGAAAGTGTGGGGGCAAAACAGTACAGTCCGTGTAGTGGGTGACTAGTCTACATGCTTGACGACCTACGGAATCTTTCAACGCCCGGCAATATCTCTCTTCTCCAAAGAGTTCATACCGGGTCTGGAACCCACCCAACTTTCTTTGCAATAGGCACTGTGGGCTCTTGACCCGGAAATGAAACGGCTGGTTCATGAAGCTGACCTGTCACATCTATATAGCGCCGAGGTTAAGAAGGCAAGTAGCGTTACCTCCGCCACATACACACACACACATCATGGTGCTTAGTTAAGAATGGATATGACTGTGCCTCTTGTGAATGATATTCTCATACCATTTATGCTTAAAACTATTTTCTAGACTTAAAGATATTAAAGCAGTTTGTAAAAACATAGGCATGCTATGTGGAATAAAGTATTGAACAACATGGCTATCAACTGATATTGTGTGACGTGTTTGTGCATAATAGTACACTGATGTGGTCGGCGAAAATTGGAATCTCCATTTCCCTGTGAATTTGCTTGTTACCCATGCACTAACGTACGTTAATCACAGTACAAAGACACCAGGATTCAAACATCTGCAGCATTCGGAAGTGGGCGGTGCGGTAAGCAGACCTCCAGATAGGGCATGCATAATCCTTCATAAGAAGATGTCCTGTTGGACAGCACTCTTCTCCTTCTTTACCTCCCAGAAATATTACGAAGATGAGCCAGTTAATGCTGTCTAGGATAACAATCACTGTATTAAGAACCGCATCTTCTTCTTCCATTGGTTCTACATCCCTGGGTGAGACTTGACCTCCTCATTTGGAAGCATATGAAACCAATAAATTCACTCTGTGTGCAAATGAAGTCCTTCTTTTATACCAAAGCAGGCCGTACACCTAAATTACCACTGTTTTGTAAAAAGTTAAAATCATAATTTTTCACTTTCTAGGTAGGTTACATACAAAGCTTTCGAACCTTTGAATAAACCAATGATATTCCTAGTCACCAAGCATGGAACAGTTATTACAATGCATACATTTAGGCACATAACCACTTCTGGAGTTTTATTATTGCTTCTACCGTGAGAGTGGTTAGAACTATAGCTGGTATATTGCGTGGAGTTTTCACGTTACACAGCCGCCTTGTGGGCACAGGTTTCCTTATTTTACGTCCTGTGCAGAAGGATAGAGTGAGAGTAATTAACATCTTCCTTTCTCTGACTTCCGGATCAACAGACAGAGAATCATCTAATTAAGACGTTGCTTATTCTTGCAGCATTAGAGATGTTAAGTTCACATGCAAAATGCACGTTCTTGACCGAATTTCTGCCTTCGAAATATTCCAATTTTATCCATGCTTACATTTAGAATAATTAACTTAGAGAAACAAAGGCAGAGTTTTCTTGTTTATTTTCAAGTATCAAGGACGAAACACAGCTTCATTTCCGTTTCTCCATGGCACACAAATTCTATTAATCTTACTTTCAACTATCTCACGCAATCGACTTCAATGCGGCCTAGTTCCAACGCAGCAATTAGTCAACTGAAGATTCAGGTCAGACAGCCCCCATTGCTCGCCCCTCCGCTAGGTAATACACCACAGCCCTGCCAGGTTTAGCTACGGGCGTGCTGAAGCGGAATGTTGTCTGACGTACTGAGAATGGGAAAAATTCAGTTCTAAATCTGGGGAAGAACCGTTACGTTCGTGTAATGTACGTACTTTGATAATGATGCCAGTAACCGTCACGAACAGGTAGGTGACTCCACTGGACTTCTTTTGGAAATCGCCTCCCTTGCTGAAGATTAGAGTTTTCCAGAATGTAACGCAGTCTGGTGTTGTCGAAACTTATTCTTAGGTGAACATTCTGCTTGCATATTCACGGTGTAATCTGTCTTTCTCCTAATCATTGGTAATTTTTTTACAAGATTTCACTGCTTCACAAACAGAAGGCAGTATTCTTTATTGTCGACGACGTAAGAACATCATCTCTCCGCTCGTTCGTAGCCTACGCTTCATCAACAGTTGTAAAGTTTCTTTCATGTAAAAAAAAAACGCTTTTGATTTCTGTAGAGAGGAGAATTCAGATATACAAAAGCCAAATCATTGGGGCGAAAAAAATGAATAAGATCAAAACTTTTTAATTTAAGCCATGACTTTTTACAAAATTTGGAACTTTTACTGGCAGGGTTAATAACGAAAGAAATCTAATTTCTCGGATATAGAATGAGGTACAACAGTTGACTATAAACCTTTTACACGAAAATAAAGTTCTTCAAAGGCTGTAACATTAAAATATTGGAGAATACTAAAATATGACGAAGTAAAATTATTTTGGAGTGAACTGGCTCAGTTTTGGGTGTTATGTTGCAATCTGATTGCGTTGGTGCTGACAATCTTGGTTCACTTACCAGGAATTCAATTTGCTTGGACAGATTAGGCTTATGTATTTCGGAGAGAAGGAAAAGAGAGAACATGTTTACTTAATGCAATTTATGTGTTCGGTACAAATAACTTCCTTACCTAGAAACAAAAGTTTTGGGAGAATTTAATGCCATTTACTATATTTAAATGCTTCCAAACCGTACGCAGAGACCAGTCGGTATTTCATACACATGCAAATGACACACTGAATAGAGCTTGTCCACAAAAGAATCACATAAATTCAGCAACTGTAATTTCCAAAAACTGTTCTTTACAACGATAAATGTGTTGCCGGTCGGGAGGGTTTCTTCTGAAAACAGCACTAAATTTTTGCTTAGCTGAAATTACAGAATTCAACAAAGTTACATTTATGATCTATTTTTAAAATTGTAAAGTGTGAGGTCTCACACATGGTGCAGTTTTAGGTATTTTTTTAATGTTTATGGTATAATGCCAGACAATAGCTTAATTTTGACCAATACGCATAGCCTGTTTCATCTTGTGTTAAATATTTTGTATGAATGACTTTTAAAAGTAATTGGAGAGTTGACCACCATATTTCGCTCGTTCTTGAATAGCCGTTATTATTATGTACCAGCATTTATTCTGAAAAGGTCATCTTTTATTTGTCGGTTTGTCATCATTCCTATGGGGAAAAAAATGAGTATCTCATTGATATCGTTAACAGATGACAGCAATAAACGTATGCTTCAGTTGGTATTACATTGTGGACCATCGCAGGAAAAAAACAAATTTCTGTCTCATATAGCAACATGTTCATGCTGTACAGCTGTCTTTACATTGGCTGAAGGAAGCCGTTTTGAAGGTTTTGATAGTTCAGTATACTTTTAGAGAAAACATTTAAATGTAACTTGTAGTGATAGGACGACAAGGTCTCTAACAGAATACATCTAAACAGAGACTATTATTATAAGCTCCTTATTATATCAAATAGTCTTCCCAAAATGTCTAATTTCATAGCATGCATGTTGTGTGAAATTCTGGTATCGGAATAAATTCATAGGGCTATAATATGGGAGTGGGGTTATGAAAGTTGTGTGTCCGATTTGATTTTGTTAGAGTCGGTGAAAACCTTGTTTTGTGTATATGCTATGTCGTTGGGTGAATTGTACCAGACGTTTCGCAAAAAATTATTGCCCTCATCGTCAGCGGTCAACCAGTCAAAGAAGAAATGTTTGTGGACTGCTTTACCTTTGAATGTGAATCCTCTAATTTCCTCCGAAACGCCGAAACAACTCGAAGAAAGGCACAGCGTCATAGTCCATAAGACACGAATCCCAGGGAAAGTTCCATCCGTTGAAAGCGTAGCTATGGTTGAGAGTTTTCAAAATGTTCCGCTGAATTTTTTACAGGCATTTCAATCGTTTTCGGAAGATTGACTGTTTCTACTATATATCAGCCTAAATATGACGAAGTACTAACGGTTTACAAACATAAATTCTTATCTGAAAAATTACGAAAATTATTAGCAAATTGATTTGCACGATTATTTTGTGGACGTGTGCGTAACCGTTATTGCAATATTGTGACTCTCATAAATTTTTAGATCTGATAACTACAAAAGGATTTAATATTTTCGCGCCGTCGTCATATTCGCATTTCCATTGGATGAAAAAATTATACAAAATTATTTGCTACAAATAAGTTAATGGAGATACCACACTTCGTAAGAATACATAAAGCAGGCAATTATCACAATACAAACTTAATACTGAGTATAAATTTAGGTTTATGAAAAAGGCACAGCTCAAAATTGAGATTTGTACTAAGTTAAGTTTCGAGTGTCTATTCGAGGGCGCGGATGGAGTTGGTACAAATTACCAGGCCCGGCTACGTTGTATATGTTTCTGTCTTTCTCGGTCGTACCACACGTAATTAGACAGTGATATGTCATGTTGACGGTACTTACGGCCAGCGGCCATCTTGCTCACAGCACGCACTGCTTTGTTTCCTTACTTTGCCGCTTGCTGGTCTGCCCTTACTCTGGGGCCCGAAAAGAATTTTTTACTTCGGCCCGAATACACTCCCGGCAGCCCTGTAAATTTCTTCTATACCGGCACCCACTGGGGTGGTCTGAGGTGGTCGATTATGCAGCCGTATTTGACATGTACAAAGGTTAGGCTGCCACACCTTTTAACTACAGCGTGGTTAGTGGTGTTGGTATCGGTGTTAAATTAGAGGAGGTTTTACAATGTACATCCTTCCCCTTACATTGCCCCCACATTCGAGTTTCATAAATTTCAATCATTTATTCAATATGTAATCATACATGCGGAAGCTATGATACTGTGGGCTTAACTTTCCTCATGAAACTTAGGAAATCTTGTATTATAGAGCATTGTTTCAAATCGCGTCTTCCGAAACGTGGGAAAGGACGAATGCAGTAATGGGTAATAAGAAAAGTTGTCCCTGTCGACGTCGCCATGCAGGCGTTAGGGTGAACTGAGGTATAGCTCCAATCATTCTTAACCTTGGTGCTAGATAGAGGAAAGAGCTCAACTTCGCTCCCTAGCCGGGAAATATCGCCGGTACCAATTCAAAGGGAGATTGAATGGGCCCCAGAGACGGTCGGGACGTTTTGGAGAAGAGAAAAATCTCCTAGACCCGTGCCGGAATTCGAACCCCGGACCATCCAGGCCATAGCCTAGAAACTATGCTTGCTGAGCTATCCCGGCTCGCTACGGTGAATCTAATTAGTGTGTTAATTTTAAAGTTTCGCAGAATGAAGAATTCCATTTCAGCGTGTTAGCGAGTCAGTCTTCACACACACACTACTCTGAGATTTATATAATATTTTTGTTCACCGCATACCGACTCGCTTTTGTTCAAGGACGAAGACCAAGTGACGTCATCTCACTGACCTACAAATGTAAGCATTCTCTTTAAAGAAGAGGGAGGAACTTTCTTCGAAGACACGAATCAATTATTTCATGCCGAATTTTTTGGCAGGAAAGTTTTGTTTATAGGCCTACGTTATTTCGAAGTTGAAATTTTATCTGCCATTGATGACGTAACATGGAAACCAAGAATTCGATCCACAACTCCTCGAAATTAGCAGGAACGGTGTAAATTTTTACCGACATGTAACAAGACACGATTATAGATTGACCGAGAAACCTTTGGGTATAAGAGGAAGATAGAAACAATACTTTCCTCTCTCTCGTCGTTATGGTTTTATCTTCCATTAAATAATCAACATAAATAAAACTCAAGAACATAATTTGTTAATGACGCCCATTTCTTTAAAATCTAGATAAAAGTCTGCATTCTGCCTGCAAAATTATTTACAACGTATGGGTTTTGCATGACTCACAAACACTAGTGCTTTTTCCCTAGCAGCATTACCCCGACTGATCTTTTAACAGAGACTTGGCGTATTTTACCTGAGATAAAAATTTACTTTTTGACAAATGTTTTACGTAGTTCAGTTGGAACTTAAAATCGTGAGGTGACACGTGACTGTAGGCCTCTACAGAGTGGAAGAGGGCCAGTTTAAAAGGTCAAGCCCTTGAATTTCCTTTAGAGCAGTCCGTGAATTTGTACGTAAAAAAAAATACTTCATTTTCACCAAAAACTGAAATTTGGCTTTTTATTCAATAACAATTATTTATGGCATCTAGATCCAAAAATGTTTTTTAACTTCAATAAATCTCACAATTTCTACATTATGCATTTAAATACATTTTTCTAAGAAGAGGTCTGCAGGTTTTATCAGAGTCTTAGAGGGGTCCATGTCACAAAAGGGGTTAAGAACCCCCGCTTTAGAGTGTAGGGTTGCCATCTCCCACAGGTGATATTCATGGTGATGACCATCTTCATCTTCATCCAAGGAATGCTGCTCGTCGGAGTGACATGAGACGATTAACAGAATTCTGAGTCATCTGCCTGTGTGCCTGGGAAAAGAAGTGACTGTGCATTGGGGCAATGGGTTAAGGCCAAAACATGCCCGACCTTAGTGAATCAGGAAGTGACCGAAACGTTAAGATAATAGCGCCTATGCAATTCATTGTACTATTACCACTATGATCATCATTGGATAGGCCTTACGTCACTAATTAACCAACTCCATGTCTCACGGTCCGTTTTGACAAGACCTTTTCATGTTCCATATGAATCTGATTCACCACCTCCCACCTTTAAGATCCATTTTAATATTATTATCCCCCCAGAGCTGTCTAGGTCTTCCGAAAAGTATTTTTCTCCAGCCTCTTCCACCAAAACCTTGTATGTATTTTTGTTCTCCCCATTCGCTCTGCACGTCTCACCTTTTTTGATTTCATCATCCTAACAATGTTAGGTGATGAATATACATCACGAAGCCTCTTACTGAGCAGTTTTCTTCCTCTTCTCTTTACTTCTTCCTTCTTAGGCCCAAATATCTTCCTAGGCACCCTGTTTTCTAACATCCTCAGCCCACGTTCCTTCCTAAATGCAAGAGGCCAAGGACAGACCTTAGTCCTGTTATTCAGGTGTCGAGAAAGACTTATTACCAACCTGCTCTATATTTGGGAGTTCGTAAGATCAATTCTGGTCTCAAGATTTGGTGCCACTGACGGAAAATTTTGTCTGTCCTCCAGAAGCGTTCTCAGATAACACATTAAATCAGATCTTTAGATCTCCATTTCACATTACTTTCTACCAACATCATTCAGGTTCATCTCCTCATCGAAGCCAAATGGTTGAAGAAACATATTTAAATAAATTAATCGGCTTTTCCAGGCTTCATATTAATAAAAATAAGAATTTGTAACGAATTTCTGTCATAAGAAATGTTGACGCTAAGGTCATGTAGATCTTGTTGCAGGAAGTGGGGTCAGTAACATGATAGATTCGTGGTTGTTAAGTTTATGTGTGAGAATTTACCAGGTTGGTGAGGGGATGCGACACCTTTCAAAGCTTCATACCCTCTAGGAAAACCGGAAAATATTTTATATAATAGTTCCCCTTCAAAAGTTTTATTTCATAATAAATTACTTCCTATAACCCTGTGCGTGTCAACTCGTCAACATGGCGCGACCTTTAAATAAAGTGAAATCTGGGAACGAATTGTTGGAAAGAAAGGAAAAGAGCAGATCTTACGTCACTCAAATACATAAGTCACGGAAACTGATTTTTTTTTTTATTGGTTCAATAAAAACGAAGCGATTCGCGCTGGTGTAGTGTCAGAATTGTTACGCTTTGCTGCCATCTAAGGTCGTGTTGTGGGACAGAATACTTGAAACAAAGACATAACGTCATGTTCATAACAATGCAGTTGGCACCGGCATGGCACTACATCACTCGTTATATTATTTATTAAGAGAGCTCGGACTTCCTGTGTGGCATTGCTTTTGAAATATCGTCAATTGAATTGTCTCAGTTATTCTTGTCTCATGTGATATCAAAGGATCTGTAATTTTCATAATAATCTAAATTATAACCTCAGTTCCTTCGAAGATTCTAGTTTCACGCAAATGTCTAAGAAGTTTTAAATTCTTGCTCTTTGAAATCTTTAAAATACTGGTGTTCTTAGTTTTGTCATTCTGTAATTAGACAGGCATAGCAAGTTGCTCTTGGGACAAGTTAACGGTATCTGAATTCTTCTAAGTGTTGCCGTGTGGAACGAAGGGCGAACAAACTTATAGATTAATACCCTACTTACTTACTCCATGGTTCAGGGTCCTTCTTGAGAATCTAACTGTTTTGCAGCTAGTCAAGAAATTCCCCGCATTTCACGGCCGCCACCCGTCCCTATCCTGGGCCAGCCCAATCCAGTCCATATACCCACATCCCACATCCTGGAGATCCGTCCTAATATTATCCACCCATCTACGCCTAGGTCTCCCCAGTGGTCTCCTTCCCTCCGGTTTCCCCACCAAGACCCTATATACGCCCCTCTCCTCACCCATACGTGCCGCTCATTCTTCTAGATTTTATCACCCGCACAATATTGGGTGAGGAGTACAGATCATTTAGCTCCTCGTTATGCAATCTCCTCAATTCCCCGGTTACCTTGTCCCTCCTCGGTCCAAATATTCTCCTCAACACCATATTCTCATAAACCCTCAGCTTCCTTTCCTCCCTGAATGTCAGCGACCAAGTTTCACACCCATACAAAACCACAGGCAAAATTATAGTTCTATATATCTTAATCTTTAAATTTTTGGATATCAACCTAGAAGACAAAAGACTCTGCACCGAATGATAGCAAGCATTTCCTGACCTCAATCTGCTCTTAATTTCTTCCGGAATAGAAGTACATTAATACCCTAACGTACGGTATCTATTTCTATAGTAAAACCAACTAGATGCACCAATGTATCAAATTTATTTTATTTTGGAATGAGGCTCTACATGTTTCTGACAGTCTTTCCGTCCATCATCAGGAGTTCAACAGTGTTCATACAACAACAGGCATTTGTCAAACGGATACTGCTGTCTGCTTGCTAGCCTGTTGCTGTATGTACACTGTTGAAATCCTGATGATGGACGGAAAGACCGTCCGAAACATGTAGAGAGTCATTCCAAAATAAAATAAATTTGATACATTGGTGCATCTAATTGGCTTTACTATAGAAATAATATTACGATGCACAGCCCTATGAACGTCAAATTTGTACGCTATCTAACTTAAGCTGTTATATCACGGCATAACTTCGACGTAATGGAATACGAGTTGAATGTGCTGGGTTTACTGCTATGAAGAACACGTATTTTAGAACTGTCTCCTTAGATATTCTGTAGTACTTATCTCAGATTCTGTGATTCTGATGTCCATTTATTGCAGATGCAAATCAGTTCATCCCTTTATTCAGTGCCGTGTATTATTCGTCGAATTCTTGTGGCACTAACTACTGCTGACAATCAGTGCTAAGAAGTGTGTCTAGAAACTGTCCGGATGTATTGTGACGAAAATTGAAAGTAACAAATTTAAAATTCACTAGGTAATGCAAGGGCGCATCCAGAATTTTTCACTGTGGGTGGGGCTTACGTGTTTTATGGTTATTTAAAAAAAACTATGTTGCAAAATTCATGTAATTAATGTAGCTGTAACATAATAGTGTTTGCATCTGCATATATATATATATATACTGTATATATATAACTACATATTTCTGACTAACTCACCTAATTTAAGTTACTATTTATCAACTTCTTTTATACCAGGCACTAAGAATTTTAATCTTATTTTTCAAAATTGTAATGTACTGGTCATCAGCCGATTTCAGTTACTGATTTCAGCTGACAAGCCAATTACGTAAAAGTTTGATATAATCTTGTCTACAAAAATGTGCTTGTTTTAAATTTCGATTTGGAGTGGCAGCTGCAACCGGACAAGCCCTCCATCTTAGGGTGTGCTACTGGGCTAATGGACAAATTTAGACAAGTTCGACGGTAAACAAGAATTTCTCGCCGATACGCACGTCGCATGAAACACAGCGATGGGCCTAACAAGTTGCAGGTACCTAACATTGTTATTCAGACACGGCGGCTGATTACGTTATGAATCTGATACGGCTTGGACAGATTTATGAAGTTAGATCTCAGTGAATCCTACATACTATTGCCAATTTTTAAAAATAAAATGACAAGAGAAATTGTAAATATTTTCGGTCTTGAAGGGGGAGGAGTAGTTTGATGCACAGTTACTGTAGCTGTGCAGAACCTCGATGAACCCCCCCCCCCCCCCCAATACCTTCAAGCATCTGCAAAGAACACTCAAATTCTTCGTGTGTCGTTAGTGTGAAATCTGTGTTTTCCTTTCCAGATCTGCCGTTCTACTGACTTTTGTGTGGGTGACGGCGCTGTCTCAACTGTTCCCCGACAACAGAGACTGCGCACTGACGCTACCTGGACCCAAGAGACCCGGCTTCGACGATATCGAGTAGGTGCATTGGAAACATACTTTCATCCGCGCAGTTTTCTAACCTAAGGTCCCAGACGAAATGGCAAGATCTTTGCTTTTTATTCCGGATGCCTCGAGTTTAAACCTCGGTCTGAAGACTGACTACCCAGATTAAGATGCTCTTGTGGTCCCAATAAGATCATATCTCAATGATACAAAATTGCTTCAAGTAGTTGTTCATACAAGACAGCAAATGAGATCCGCCTTTAAGTCCACGTCCGCTCCCACTCCCTTAAAAAAGCGTGCATATGTCCTTTCTTATTACCTCATGGCACACTGTGTGGCAGTGGTGCTGGTCGAGCGGGGTGTATCACCTACGAGGCGGTGAACGAGGCTTTCTTGCGGGGTCGCGGAATGGTCGGACTCCGCCACCCCCACCGCAGTACCACAGTGTTTACCTTGGCACAGCTAGGATCGGCTCTGCAAGAAACAACGCGACTTCTGGCAGACAGGTGAGCAACTTCTGGTCATTTAGAGACATTAACTCAGTAACAGTAATTATCATTTTCAACTGGAGGGAAGACCATTTGTTCCACACCGTAACTTTGAAAAATGAAGCGATTACACTTTCAAAATAAAATAATGTTTGTTACTCATGATTAAGGCTTTGACCTTCATAGCTGTAAAATTCCACCCAAGAATAGGCCACGAAGGTCCAGATGGGGAGTAGATGTATAGCTGTACTCTTCCTTCAGCCTCGGCGCTAGATGGTGTAGGTGGTCAACGCCACCCCCGACCGCTTTACCCCCGGGAAAGACCCGCTACCCATTGTATAGGAGGCTGGGTGAACCCCAGGGACGGTCTGGACGGGTGCGGAAATTCTCGCCCCCCGCCGGAATTTGATCCCCGGACCTCCCAATCCTTAGCGAGTCGCTCTACCGACTACGCTATCCCGGTCCAGAGGTATAGCTGTACTCTTTCTTTAACATCGGCGCTAGATGAGGGTGGGTGGTCAACGCTATGCTCCAGCTGCTTTACCCCCGGGAAAGAGACCCGGTGTGCATTTTATGGGAGGCTGGGTGGACCCAGATTGCGGAAAATCTCGCCCCCCTACCTAAATTTGATCCTGGCTAGGGAAGGGCTTATATAATATAACGCTTCTTTGGTAACGACTAACTTTGTATATTCCAATTTCAAGTTTACCAATAAAATGACTGATAGATTTGTCTCACTGCTGGGTTTCGGTTGTGAACATTCAGATTACATAACATCCCAGGAATTTCTTGAATATATAAGGACAACCTGGCTTTGCAAAGAGGACTTTTCTCCGAGCAGTTAGTTAATTAGTCATTTAGGTGGTAATTAAAACATAATATGATACTTGAAGAAGAAAGTTGGACCTGACCACGTAAGGAGTATTTTGTTAATCAAATAAAGAGTTGCTGTTTGTACAGACGACATATTGAACTAAATAACTTATTTAGGGAGACCACAATGGAATGATCATCTATCAACAAATGGCCGTATCATTCTTACTTCATCCTTCACAGTTATTTTCCCTGCGTTACTCTGAAACCTGAAGAGTTTATACCGCAGTTAAGTAAACAAAGAGGCCAACAAATATATTGTGTGGTGACAATCCCAAAGTGTTGAGCGTAAAGAAAAACGGTTAAAACAAAACCACTTCGAGTACTAAACACTTTATTACGTTCCTTACATTTGACGTTTTTGTGCAGGATGAAATGTTGATGGGAATATTTACTGGGCCCTAGTACGCCTAAAACTCCACTCTGTAACGGAAGACGAAACCACTACTGGCCGACGGATCATCTCATAACGTTGTTCAATCAACGAACGAGACCCTAAGAAAGTACTGCCAAATCCATGCCAGACAATTGGGACTGTATAGTTAAGGGCGTCACCATAATGATGACTCCATCCCTCCAGGTTTCGCCTGTCTCCCGATGACGTTGCGCTTGGCCTTCCCCGCATCAACACCCTGAGGACCGACATCGCAGACTTCTGCCCTCGATCTCACCGCACGGACCGACGCTGTGACGTGACGCGTTATCGTCGTCACGACGGCGGCTGCAACAATCTCCAACATCCAACGTGGGGCTCTGCACTCCTTCCTTTCAAGAGGCTCTTGCCTCCCGTCTATGCAGATGGTAAGATCTACCGTAGATAATTCTGTATTCAGACTTTGGACAGTTAATTTCTGTCTACTCTAAAGGCGAGTGACTGTTTGCAGAGAGACAGCCTGTGTAAGGTTGTGATGTTGCGAAATATTTCCACTTACACTTGGCATGCACTGCAGCACAAAGAATATAGAGCGATATGAATTAACGGACTTCTCATTGACATAAAATTATACAGCAGTCTAATAAATCCTGTGTTAACAGCACGTTTTGCTGAAGGAAATCTATATACCAAAATATTATCAAAGCGATTTGGTAGGATAATGTAGTCGAGAGCAAACGTGCCGTACAAACTAATAACGCCGGAAAACATTTGGGTACGACGAAATTTAACGTGAATGAATTGTACATTTAATCATAAGCTGCTCGTCTTAAGAAATGAACGCGTTCAGGCCAAAAACTGTAGCTCTTACATAATGTGTTTTTGTGAAATACACGAACATAGCCAATTTAATGGAACACAATACAGAGTAACACCGTACCTCCACAAAATCCCACATTTGTACCAACGATGAAAGAGACAATATCCATCTCTGATTAACTGACACCAACTACAATGAGCCCCGGATTTGAGAAGTATTTGTACTCCATTCGAGAACAATTCGTCAATGTTTTAGTACATTATTAGACAGTACTGTCTCTTTCTAAATACTTAGGTCTTATCTTTAATCTCATTTCGTATCTATACCATAAAACACGGTTTGTTACTTTAAAGTAGGACGAGTTTCTCTGATGATAAGAGGCAAGAATTGCACACAGAATTTTCGTGAGAAAACCTATTGAAAATTAGCCACTTGTGAAGCCGAGATTAAAATAGTAAGATATCATTAATGTAGATATCTGGGAAATGGGTTAAATTGTGAGAAAGGGAGGTGAATGGAACTGGCTTAGGATTATGTCCGACGGCGGACATTGTCATTAGCGACGTTATGACTTCTGGTTCCGTTACAAGAGAGAAAGAGGCTCTGTTCTTGTTGTAAATGTGTGTAATCCTTTCATAACAAATTAGGGTTTGGCGGTATGCAATGTGCATTATGCGATACCACTCTCTTACAGTAAGGCGTAGCATTATGTATACTTGTGTCTCACATCGCAATTCCCACCCTGCACAGGTGTGAGCGAACCGCGCGTGAACCGCGAGGGTTTACCGCTCCCTAACCCTCGCGTGGTGTCGATCCACGTACACAGGGACGAAGGCCCTCATGATCACGCCGTGTCCCTGATGTTTGCAGCCTGGGGCCAGCTGATGGACCACGACCTCACTTTCACTGCCGAGACTAAAGGTAGACCTTCTACGCTGACGTGGGAAGGTGCTTCATAACTACAACACCTGAATCCTAAATAACACACCAACATATTACAAGTGTTCAGACATATGACCCTATAAGTTAAATATGTAAATATGACGGTGATGGTGATTACGTGGAGATTTTCTCCTCCACACCGCGTATATGCCTTCAATATTTAGCGATTTGTTGCAGTGATAACACAAATTTTGCCCGAATAACACAATGTTTGGGGTTTTACCTTTATACACCCACAAACGTGTATAAAGTCAGGGGTTAGGTCGTGAGTTATTTATATTATAACCCTTTCTTATGTGGGCCGGGTAGCTCAGTCGGTATAGCGACTGACTAT
>Ga0123353_10006259_pt1 | contig 15825 bp, 17 predicted proteins | sample TergutLab28metaG_3_FD_92763 | JGI IMG/M metagenome (GOLD analysis project Ga0123353, IMG submission 92763) | Labiotermes labralis P3 segment gut microbial communities from Petit-Saut dam, French Guiana - Lab288 P3 | ecosystem: Host-associated > Arthropoda: Insects > Digestive system > Gut ... | reverse complement strand
GCATACCAACCGCAACGCTACACAACGCGGTGTCGACTGGCAGTTCTCTACCCAAGACGCTCGAACTAAACTCAAACACCTTTATCCAATTGTCAAGTATTAGCGCGGACAGGGTAGTAGGGCGAGCCATTGGCCCGCCACAAATCAGCCGTTGCCTGAGAGGGCGGCGGCTGTTTTATTCGCCGTCGTAACCGATTAGGGCGTCCGTGCTCACATGGAAATACGTCGCCATGCGCTTGAGCAAGTCTAAATTCGGATCATCGGCGCCGCAGGTGAAATTATTTATCATGACAAGCGAAATACGCAGCGCCTTGGCCAGCTGCCGGGGCGTTATTTCGTTTTCTTCCATGAGCTGTTGCAGGATTTGGCCGAATTGCATAGGATCACCTTATTCAATATGTTGCCGCGAAAATCGCAGTATTTTTATTATACCCCGATTCTCGCGGTAAATCAAGCCCCATTTAGCATAATATATTCATAACAAGCATTAATGGGGGGAGACATGAAGCATCGCAGCAGAAAGCCCGGTGATAAAAATATAATCGGGGCAAAGGTATTGGCGTACCGCATAGCCAATGACATCAAGCAAAAAGATTTTTTAGCCCAGCTTCAAGTTTTAGGTCTGGACATAAGTTCCACAAGCTTGTCAAGGCTTGAATGGCAGGAAAGGCTTGTGCAAGATCGTGAAATTATTATAATTGCTATCGTGATGAAGACAGACCCCAACGAGTTGTTGGATTGGAAAGATGCAGTTGCATTGAGGTGATTATTATGTATTATCCCCGGCTGAGGGATTTGCGCGAGGACCATGAGCTGAAGCAAAAAGAAGCTGCCGCCTTTTTGGGGATCGATCAGAGAATCTACAGCAAAATACGCGGGTTTAACAGCAACAGCGCAGCCGCTGCCTGAGAGGGCGGCGGCTGTAAAATTTTAGAAGAAAATTGCGGAAAATCTCTTGCAATTTCAATGTATTTGTGATATGCTAGGACAAGGGTGGTGAACAGATGCCGAAACAGCTTGAAATAGCGGTTGCGCGAAAACATGAGAGCAAAAAACAAAAACGTATTGAAGAGGAATCGCCCGCCGTTGGCTTCCTCAAGTGGCTTTTGTTTACGGTGGGAGCCTCTTACCTTTTGTTGCTGATCAAGCTCGTAATCGGAAGGTTATTTTGGTCATTGGATCCAAGCGTAGCAGATTGCATGAGTGAAATCATGGTTGCGGTGATAGTGATTTTTGCCGAAGCGTTGCATATGATGTCTTGCGTGAAAAAGCAAATGGGTTCCTTTGAGCAATCGCTTCGCTTGCTTGTAGGCGTGTTTTCGGTAGTTGGGATCATTTTTTCAGCGGTTGTATTTGGGATATTGCTTACACCCACCGGGAGCAGCATAGACGAATCCTCAGCCAAAGGTATTGCGATAGGCCTAGTTATCGCAAGCTTCATTTTTGGCGTATCCACGCAATTATATGTCATCGCCGAAAAGGCAAGAAAGGAGAGGGCCAATGTCTAGCGTTCTATTAGTCATAGCCGGTATATTATGTCTGGCATCGGCTGTCGCCGGTGTTATGGCTGGTGTTTTTGCGTATACGCAAATCAAACAGAGGAACCTAGCTAATCAGTCTGCAAATGACGCAGTTGCAAAGGCTAGAGCCATATTGTTCCAAGAGTATCAGCAGGAATTGATATACCGCTTCAAGAACAAGAAACATTATAAACGCATCTTTCTCTGGTGCGCTATGAGCCTGCTTTGTTTGGTATTGTTCGGCTCAGCCGCCGCAATTTGGTACTTTGCGACACGCGAATCGGAACAGACAGCGGCAATTATCACAGCGGTTGGCGGCCTGGTGAGTACGTTACTTGGGTTGCCGCTGATCATCACAAATTATTTGTTCAACAAAGATGAAGACAGACAGATTGCCCAACAATTGTTGAAAATAGGGCATTCGCCCGAGCAAACCCTGAGTGTGGAAAAATTTGCTAACCAAGAAGCGGTTAAGGAGACCCTAGTGATCAATAATTGAGTAACAGCGGAGCTATTAAGGACCCTTCCCCCGTCACATTGCCCAAATCCGCCAAGCTCCCGCCCCGTGATTCTGTAAATCCCGGCAAAATTAAAAAAAATTTAAAAAATCATGAAAAAACTATTGACGAACAAGCGCGCATAAGGTATAATGGTCAAGTGTTGAGGGCGGCGCAGCAGTGCTGTCATCAAAAGTCGGTGCTTATGACGGTGAGGATCCACCCGTTCCCATCCCGAACACGGTAGTTAAGCTCACTCGTGCTGACGATACTTGGAGGGCGACCTCCCGGGAAAATAGGTCAGTGCCGACACCCAAAACCGTCATCCTCGGATGGCGGTTTTTTATTTTTTGTATATTTGTAGAGGGGGTCGTCCCATGCAAATCATCCAACCTTCGGCAGAGCTGCTCGGCGAGATCGACGGCGTGGCCATGCTGCGGCACATCGAGCGCTGCGGGCGCGTGTGCTATAAGTCCGAGTGGCGCACAACGGACGACAGCTATGCCGCCTTCGTAGGGAAGATCATCGCCAACGGGCACGAGGCCGTGCTGGAGCACGCCTCGGTCACTGTTCGCATTGTCTGCGACAGGGGGGTCTCCCACGAGATTGTGCGGCACCGATTGGCGAGCTACTGCCAGGAGTCCACGCGCTACGTGGGCTACGACGACATTGAAGTGATCTGCCCGCAGGGCCTCAATGAAGAGCAGTTCGCCGCGTGGGAGACCGCGATGCTGGCCTGCGAGGCGGCCTATAAACAGATGCGCGAGCAGGGCTGCGCGCCGCAGATTGCGCGGTCTGTGCTGCCCAATGCGTTGAAGACAGAGCTGACGATGACCGCCAACCTGCGCGAGTGGCGGCATTTCTTCCGGCTGCGGCTGGGCCGGGGCGCGCACCCGCAGATGCGCGAGGTGGCGGCTATGGTGCTGGAGGAGCTGCGGGCGCGCATTCCTATTGTGTTTGACGAATTCTAAAAAACTTGAAGAGGCGTATACATGAAAAGAGCCATACGAGTTTTTTGGAGGGATTGCACTGTGAACTTCGATCCGAACCAGGTTGATTTTCCTTCGCCGCGGCACAGGGACATCTGGGACGAGGGGCGGCGGATTGTGCCGCTGGAGGTCTCCCTGGAGGACATAGACGACCCCGAGACGGTCGAGGGCTGTACGCAGATCTACAACTGGACGAGGGCCTACTTCGAGGCGATTTACGAATATCCGGAGCGCTTCGCGGGGCAGACGCCCTATGGTATGTTCCGCCTGCTGGACGACGCGGCGGAGTGCAGGGCCAATGCCGACAAGGGCTTTGAGCTCAGCCCCCCAAAAATGCGCCAGCTTTCGAGCTTGCGAAAATACCACCTGAGAGATTTAGCCCTGGTGGGCCTGGAAATTGTGGACGGCCCGGGGCATAAAAACCTGGTGAACAAAGATTTCCCCCTGTTTTGCAAGTATTTTAAACTGTTCTATGACGCGGCTTACAGGAAAAAAGTCAACCGGGTGGAGTACCTGGCCTGCTGCGATTTCCGCGTGCTCGCGCCGAAGTACAAGCGCACCCTCGATGACCTGCTGCGCGTTTTGCCGGATACGCTCAAAGCTTATGCCGGTGAGATGGACGCATACGCCCTGGAAAAGGGCGCGAAGCTCGAACCGCATAAGTATTACGCCTTTTTCAGGTATAAGTATAAAAAAGAGACCCTGCTCACGCTGAAGCAGAATTGGTGGCGGGGCACGCCCCTGGACATCGCCGTGCCCTACGGCGCGCTGGAGAGCTTCCTCGGCATCGCCGAGGCCCAGGAGGACGGGGAGGCGCTCATCGCGTACATCCAGAAGGAGATCTGCGCCTGCGACGCCTGCGGCGGCACGAAAAAGGCCTCGGAGCGCTGCAGCGGCACCTGGGTGGACATCCGCGGCGTGTGGCGCCTGCCCGCCGGCTGCCACCAGGACATCAGCAAGTGGAAGGCCTCCAAGCGCAACCTGGAATACAGCGACTACGACATAGCCATGCTCAAGCGCATGGTTGATATACGCATCATGCAGATCGATAAATTGATCGTCTGATATGGAGTTGCATGAATTCTATTGCGGCGCATCATAATTCGCCAGCATCTCAATAAACGCCTTCACCGCGAAGGATAGGTTCACGTTTTTCATCCGCACCAGGCCGATGTGGCGCTGGGGCAGGGCCTCATCAAACGATAGCTCGCGCAGCTCGTGCCTGTCAAGCATGGGCTGCGCCTCCTCCTTGATGGTCGCGGCCACGCCGAGGCCTATTTTCGCGAACTCGGACAGCAGGGTGAGGCTGCCCAGCTCGATGGCGGGCTTGAGCTCTATCCCCCGGCTTGCGAGGAAGGCGTCCATCTGCCGCCTGGAATTGCTCGCCTGCTCCAGCATCAGCACCGGGGTTTTGCTCAAATCGCGCAGGTGCATTGTGCTGTCCGCCAGGTGCGCGTACTTCTCCCCGGCGACAAAGCAGTCGTGGATCGCCATCACCGGCGTGACGTCCAGGGCGGCGTCGCCCTCCACGGGCAGGTTCACGAAGGCGACGTCCACCGCCGCGCGTTTGAGCAGCTCCAGAGATTCACTGGTCGTCCGATTGGTCACGGAGATCTGAATTTCCGGGCGCGCGTCGTTGAATTGCTTCAATATGGGCAGAAGAAACAAGCCGCAGATGGTATCCGACGCGCCTATGCGTATGCTGCCCGCTTGCAATTCCTTCATCTGCGCGAATTTCGCCTGGGCGTTCTCGATGCGCCCGATGGCGTCGTCGATGTGGGAGAACAGGACGCCGCCCTCCACGGTGAGCGTCACGCCGCGCACGCTGCGGTCGAACAGCCTGCCGCCGATTTTGCCCTCCAGCTGCATGATGGCCTGGGACACCGCCGACTGCGAGACGAACAGCCGCTGCGCCGCCCCGGAAATGGTGCCGCTTTTCGCCACTTCTCGGAAAACCCTGTAGAGCTCAAGATCGATGTCCATCAGTTCTCCTTATTTTATTCATTAAAAAGATTAACTTTACTTATGGTTCTGCCTGTAGTATACTACTTTGCGGGAAGAAATGCAAGAGAAATCTATTTTCGGTCCAAAGAGCCCACGCTATGCCTCTGCCGCCGCAAGCGGTCAGCCGCTCCGCGGAAACCGCCCCGCCGCTGCGGCGGCACCCCTCCACGGAGGGGAATTGGGGATTAGGCGCTAGCGTCATCTCGAATTTACAGCCATGTGCTTGCACAGCCCGTGAACGGTTATTACCCATTAAACCCGGCTTCCCAAATGAAAGGCAGGTAAACTATGAGAACAACAGGAACTGTTGCCAGGGGCATACGCGCGCCTTTGATCCGGGCGGGCGACGACATGGCGCGCATCGTGGCGGAGAGCGTACTGGCCGCCGCGAAAGAAGAGAATTTTTCCCTGCGGGACAGGGATGTTGTGGGCGTCACCGAGGCCGTGGCGGCGCGTGCCCAGGGCAACTACGCCACCTGTGATCAGATCGCCGCGGACGTGCGGGCGAAATTCCCCGGGGGCACGCTGGCGGTCACCTTCCCCATTCTCTCGCGCAACCGGTTTTCGCACATCCTCAAGGGCATCGCAAGGGGCTGCGGCAAGCTGTATATCATGCTGTCCTATCCTGCCGACGAAGTAGGAAATCACTTGATTTCCTGGGACATGATCGACGCCGCCGGGGTGAACCCCTACACGGACGTGCTCACCGAGGCGGCGTACCGCGAAGCATTCGGCTGGGAGACAAAGCACGTGTTCACCGGGATGGACTACGTGGAGGTGTACAAGTCCTTTGGGGAACACATTGAGATCGTCTTCGCCAACGACGTGCGCAGCGCCCTGCGCTTCAGCAAGCATGTGCTGTGCTGCGATATCCATTCGCACGAGCGTTCAAAACGCCTGCTGAGAGAGGCCGGGGCCGAGACTGTTTTTGGCCTGGATGATATTCTCTCATCCCCAGTAAATGGCAGCGGCTGGAACGGGCAATACGGCCTGCTGGGCTCGAATATCGCGACCGGGGAGAGCGTAAAGCTCCTTCCCAGGGACTGCGACGCCCTGGTTTCTGAAATCGCGTCGAAATTCAGGGAGCTCACCGGCAAGCAGATTGAGGTGATGATCTACGGCGACGGCGCCTTCAAGGACCCCGTGGGGCACATCTGGGAGCTGGCGGACCCGGTGGTCTCCCCCGGCTACACGCCCGGCCTGCGGGGGATGCCCAGCGAGCTGAAGCTCAAGTTCCTGCTGGATAACAAGCTGACGGGATTGGGCGGCGAGGAAACCCGCGAGGCCGTGCACCTGGCGATCCGCTCCAAGGCCGGCGACCTGAAGGACGAGGCCCTGGGCACTACGCCGCGCTATTACACCGACCTGCTGGGCAGCCTGTGCGACCTGATGAGCGGCTCAGGCGACAAGGGCACGCCCATCGTGCTGGTACAGGGGTATTTTGACAATTATGCGTCGTGAGGGCCCCCTGCATTATTGCTGCTGTCATCGACGTCCACAAGGACGGCGCTTCGCGCGTGCCCTGCGATGCTCCCTCACCGCTGCGGCGGAGCTCCCTCACGGAGGGAGCCGGGGGCTTGTATCCGCGAATTTGGTGATTGTGCGACAAGAAGAATCCCCTGGCTCCCTCCGTGAAGGAGCTCCGCCGCAGCGGTGAGGGAGCATCGCGGGGCGACGTTCCTCGTGCGGCTTTGCGTTCATGCGGAATCAAGGTACTACAGCCCCTGCAAAATCACAGTATCTCCTCAAAATCCGCCGCGCCGTGCTTGCAGATGGGGCACACGAAGTCCTCGGGCAGGCTCTCGCCCTCGTAGATATACCCGCAGATTTTGCAGCGCCAGCGGCGCAGGCCCGGTTTTTGCGGCGCGGGGGCCTCGGGCTTGGGCTTGATTTCCCTATGATAATCAGCGTAAGTGACGGGCGGCAAGTTTTGCAGGGATTCGGCGTCGAGGACGTCGGCGAGAAACCAGGTGTGCGTGCCGAGGTCGGCGCTTTGCGCCACCTGGCAGCTGAAGCGCGCGCAGGCCATCTCGGTCAGGTAGGGCAGGCCCTGGGCGTCCAATGCCCAGGGGTATGCAATTTTGTCGCCGAACTTTTCGCAGTCCCGGCCCGATTGGAAGCCGAAGTGCTTGAACAGGCCGAAATCCGCCCCCTTGCACAGCACCGAGGCGCTGAACTGGCCCGTGGCGAGGATTATGTCGTGCGTGAGGCCGCCCTTGGCCAGGGTGAGGGTCACGCGCAGGGGGCTGCTTGTGGCCTGCATGAGGGTGTTGGCGACCATGCCGTTGATTTTGCCGTCCTGCGCCGCGCCGATGACGAACAGGCCGTAACTGAGGGTAAACAGGGCTTTGGTGTCCATGGAAAAACCTCCTTGGTGGATTTACAAAAGAATTGTACCGCTATCCCGAAATAAAGTCAAGGGATGGCTTGCAATTTGACCTTTTTTTTGGTAGACTATTTATATTCTGTTTGCAAAGGAAATAATTTCTATGATCATCGGCGTACCGAAGGAAGTCAAGAACAACGAGAACCGCGTGGGGCTGGTGCCCGACGGGGCCTATGAGCTGGCGCGCATGGGGCATCATGTGCTCGTGGAGGCCGGCGCGGGCCTCGGCAGCGGGATCCCCGACGGGGACTACGCGAAGGCCGGCGCGGAGATCTGCGCCGACAAGCAGGCGCTCTTTGACCGGGCGGAAATGATCGTGAAGGTGAAGGAGCCCGTGCCCAGCGAGTACGCATACTTCCACGAGGGGCAGACGCTCTTCGCCTATTTGCATCTCGCTGCCGACAGGGAGCAGGCGAAGTTTCTCAGAGCGAAAAAAATCACCGCCTTCGCCTACGAGACGGTGCAGGCGGAGGACGGCGCGCTGCCCCTGCTCACCCCTATGAGCGAGGTGGCCGGGCGCATGTCTATACAAATAGGCTGCGTGCTGCTCCAAAAGGACAACGGCGGCAAGGGGATCGTGCTGGGCGGGGTGCCCGGCGTGGCCCCGGCGGAGGTCGTGATTCTCGGGGGCGGCGTGGTGGGCCTGAACGCCGCGAAGATGGCCTCGTGGATGGGCGCGCGGGTCACGCTGCTGGACATCTCCCGCAAGCGCCTGACCTACATCGACGACATCTTCGGCGGCAAGGTGACGACGCTGATGAGCACGGCCTACAACATCGCCAATTCCGTCAAGAAGGCCGATTTGCTCATCGGCGCGGTGCTGCTGCCCGGCGCGAAGGCCCCCTGCCTGGTGACCGAGGACATGGTGAAATCCATGGACAAGGGCTCTGTAATAGTCGATGTGGCCATCGACCAGGGCGGCTGCATCGAAACTGTTGACAGGGTGACGACCCACGAGAACCCCCACTACGAGAAGCACGGCATCATTCACTACAGCGTGGGCAACATGCCCGGCGCGGTGCCGCGCACCTCGACATTCGCTTTGACGGGGATGACCATACAGTATGTCAAGCGCCTGGTCTCGCAGGATGTCGCCGACATCATCGCCAACGACGCAGAGCTGCGCCCGGGGCTGAATTCGTATAAAGGCGAAATCACGAACAGGGGGGTTGCGGAGGCGCTGGGGTTTGGGTTTGTGGATGCGATGGGGTTGGTGTAGCGAGGATAAGCCGTGCCATTTGGCCAGATAATTTGTAGTTTAGAGGATATCTCTATGTTTGAAAAACACTTTAGCCGTGATTATGAAATGATTGGGTTTCCGCATTTCGTTCCGAAAGACGAATTGGGTTACAACTTGGATTGGGCGAGACAGCTTGTTGATGAGCAGTGGGTTTTCTATCGCTGGCGCGAGGATGTGGAACGCGGTGGTTGGAAGCGGTTTGAACAAGAAGCCAAAAGAATCGCTTCCCACGGCGGGTTGATTTTGGAAATATGCGCCGGGCCCGGCGGCGGGTTTGCTCCGGCCACACTGATGCAGGACTACAACGCCAATATCATGATCAGCGATCTATGCCCCACTGTAGTCAGCGAATGGAAAAAGCATTTTGAGAAAATGGACAATCCCCCACCGAACATCGAATATGCCGCGTTTAACGTGTGCGATATGCCATTTCGGGACGACAGCATCGACGTGGTATCGGGGCGCGCGGCGATTATCAACGTCGAAGGCAGCAGAGATAAAGCGTTAAGAGAGATATATCGCATATTGAAACCGGGAGGCCCTTTTGTCTTTGATTTTATTTTCGTCACGGAAGAATTTTACAATCAAATGCAGCCGCAGATTCAAAAGGCGATCAAAAACAGATACCCCATGATATTTTGGGACACGCTGCATACTTTTGACGAGTTGGGGTTTTCAAAAGTCGAAACGATAGCCACAGGCACATGGTCCAATGAAAACGATGAAAGCGGCTTGGCTGATTTTTGCCGCAGCTTAAATACATCCTTGACTTTTTCGGGTTTTTCAAGATTCTGTATAAAATAATTAGGGAACCACCATGGCCATCTTAACACTACAGGCCCTTTCCATGGGCTTTGAGGACCGGCTGCTCTTCCGGAATATCAACCTCGGCCTGGAGGCCGGGGAGAAGCTCGCTTTGGTGGGGGCCAACGGCTGCGGGAAGACCACCCTGCTGCGGCTGATCACCGGGGAGCTGCGCCCGGAGAGCGGGCAGGTGGTGCTTGGCAAGCACGTGCGGCTGGGCTACGCGGCGCAAGTAGAGACGCACGGCAGCGCGGCTTCTGATGAAAATGGGATGACGCCGGGCGAGATCACCGTCTACGAGGAGGCCCTGCGGGTGTTCGCGCCGGTGCTGGCACTTGAAAAAGCACTGGAACAGCTCGCCGAGGCGCTGCATCACGACCACAGCGATGCGCTGCTGCACAGGCAGGCCGAGCTGCGCGAGGCCTTCGAGCGCGGCGAGGGGCTCACCTGCCGGGCGAAGACGCGCTCCCTGCTGCTGGGGCTTGGGTTCGACGAGGCCACCCAGGCCATGCCCTGTTCCATTTTGAGCGGCGGGCAGAATGTCAAGCTGCGCTTGGGACGGCTGCTGCTCAGCGGCGCGGATCTGCTGCTGCTGGACGAGCCCACCAACCATTTGGACCTGCAGGCCATGGCCTGGCTGGAGGAGTACCTGCGCGAGTACCCCGGCGCGGTGATCATGGTGTCCCACGACCGGTGGTTCCTCGACAAGGCCGCCACAAAAACCGCCGAGCTGCACCACAACCGGCTCACGCTTTATAAAGGGGGATACTCGGCGGCGCTGAAGCAAAAGCAGACCCAGGCAGAGCTGGATAAGCGCCGCTACGACAACCAGATGGCCGAAATCAAGCGCATTGAGGGCATTATCGAGCAGCAAAGGCGCTATGGGCAGGAGAGAAATTTCGTCACGATTGCCAGCAAGCAAAAGCAGATCGACCGGCTGAAGGAGGACGTCGTCGCCCCGGACGCATATTTGAAAGAGCTGCGCTTCCAGTTCCCCGGCGTGCCCGAAACCGGCAACGAAGTGCTGCGCCTGCGGGAGCTGGCCATGGCCTTCGGCGAAAAAAAGCTGTTCGCGGACGTGACGGGGCTCATCGAGAAGGGCGAGCGGGCGTTCATCCTGGGGCCCAACGGCTGCGGGAAGACGACTCTATTAAAAATTTTGCGCAGGCTTCTGAAGCCTGTGGACGGGTACTTCGCCTGGGGGGCGAACGTGCGCCTGGGCTATTATGACCAGGCGCTGGGGAGCGTCAGCTCATCAAAGACTGTTCTTGATGAAATTTGGGACAGCTTTAAATTGATGACGCACCTGGAGGTGCGCTCGGCGCTGGGGATGTTCTTATTCTCCGGCGAGGACGTGTTCAAGAGCGTGGACACCCTCAGCGGCGGGGAGCGGGCGCGTATCGCGCTGCTCAAGCTGCTGCTCTCCGGTGCGAATGTTCTGCTGCTGGACGAGCCCACAAATCACCTGGACATCCCCGCCCGCGAGGCCCTGGAAGCGGCCCTGGCGCAGTTCGGCGGCACGATGCTCGTGGTCTCCCACGACAGGTATTTTATCTCCAAGCTGGCCACGAAAATCTACGCCCTGCGCCCGGACGGCCTGTTCCCCTGCGGGGCCTCGTATGAGGAATATCTCGATTTGTCCGCCGCCGATGCGTCCAAACCTGTTGCGCCAAAGAAAGACAAAATCATCAACGAATACCAGCAGAAAAAGCTCGACGCCGCCGAGGCCCGCCGCCGGCGCGCCGCGCTGGCCCGCTGCGAAGCGGAAATCGCCCGCCTGGAGGGGGAGATCGAACGGCTGCACGTAGCGCTCTCCCTGCCGGAAAACGCGGCGGACTATGAGAAAGTTTTGGCGCTGGGCGCGGAATTGAAAGAGCGCGAACAGGCGCTCGAAGAAAAATACGAAGAATGGGAAGGGATGCACGATGCCTGACTACACCGAAATCTCTATCCGGGTGCCCGTGCGGGACGAGGAGACGGCGGAGGAAATTGCCCTCATGGCGGCGTCCCACGGGATTTTCACGGAGAACTACTCGGATTTAGAGCGAGCGGCGCAGGAGATCGCGCACAGCGATTTGATCGACGAGGCCCTGCTAGCCAAAGACCGCGGCGTATCCGTCATCCATATCTATCTCTCGCGCCATGAGCGCCCCGCCGAGGCCGCAGCCTGGATTGCCGAGCGATTGACAGCCGAAGGTGTCGCCCATGAGATAGAAACGCAGACCTGCCGCAGCGAGGACTGGGAGAACAACTGGAAGGCGTATTTTCATCCCATTCCCGTGGGGGAAAAGCTGCTCATCCAGCCCGCGTGGGAAGCGCCAGTGGATGCGCGGGGGCGCAAAATCCTGCTGCTGGAGCCTGGGCTGGCCTTCGGCTCGGGGAGCCACGCCACCACAAGGCTTTGCCTGGAGGCCCTGGAGCGGCTGGTCTCGCCCGGCTGCGATGCCCTGGACATCGGCTGCGGCTCGGGGATCCTGTCGGTGGCGGCCATGCTGCTGGGCGCGGGGCGCGCGCTGGGGGTGGACATCGACCCCATGGCGGTAGAATGCGCAAGGGAAAACGCGGCGCGCAACACCCCCCGTACCCCCCTCGCAAGCGAAGGGGGCATTAACTGCGAGTTTGTCCAGGGGGATTTGACCACCGGCGTATCCGGACAATTTGATGTGATCGTATCGAATATTGTAGCCGACGCGATTGTTGCCCTGGCTGGTCAAATTTCGTCCCACCTGAAGCCCGGCGGGGTTTGGGTGAGTTCGGGGATTATCGACACCCGCGAGGGGGATGTTCTGGCGGCCCTGGAGGCGAACGGCTGGCGGGTGGCGGAGAAGCGCGAGGAAGGGGGGTGGGTGTGTTTTATCAGCGTGATTTCATGTATCGCTTCAGCTCTTCGTAAAAATTCTCGCGGGCGCCCTCCAAAATGACCACGGCGGCGCCCGGCAGGATGACAAGATTTCTCATGCGGGTTCCCCCGCAGCGCCTCCGCCCTCCAGGGGCGTGCCGTCGGGATTGCCCCATACGGCCACGAACACCTGCGTGCCCTTGGGGTAGCTCCCGCCCGGTGCCGGGGTCACAGAGCGCACGGCGCCCGCCTGTTGCGTGCCGTCGTTGGCGGTCTCGCTGACGACGACCTTGAAGCTCAAGGCCTCCAGCTCGGCGCGCACCTCGGCGTAGGGGCGGCCCTCGATGTCCCCGGGCAGCGTCTCCATCTCCGGGCCCTTGCTTACCGTGAGCACGATGGTGTAGTTCAGGGGCACCTGCCCGCCCGCCGCGGGGTCCTGCTTGATGATGCGGCCCGCCTCTATGGTGGGGTGGTACTGCTCCACCTTGCGCAGATCCAGCTTGTGCTCGTATTCCAGGAGCAGATCCTCGTTGTACATGCGCCCCTCCAGCGGGGGCACCGCGACGGTCTGGACCAGGGTGGTGGTGGGCGCCTCGGTGCGGTTGATGAGGCCTCCGGAGAACTCCCGTATGGCGTCGCCGTAGAGCAGCCAGGCCAGCACCCCGCAGATCACAAGCCCCAGGGCGATGATGATCGCGGCGGCCTTTGCCGCCGCCGCGCCGGCGCTGCTGCGCTTTGCGGGTGGGATCTCCCGCTCGCCCGCGTCAACGGGCACGGGGGCCGGGCCGGGCGGGGGCTGCCGGAAGGCCGCCGACTGCACAACGGCAGTTGGCGAAGCGGATAATTCCGCGCGTAAATGCTCCACGGTGCGGGTGCGGTCGTCGGGGAAGACCTGCATGGCGTTCACCAGGGCGTTGACCACATAGGCGGGGATGCGCTCGGCGAATTGGGCGGGGATCATCAGGCGGTCGTTGTGGCGGCGGGCCACCGCGCCGTCCGGGTCGGAGCCGATGAGGCTTCGATAAAGAACCGCCGCGAAGGCGTAGATGTCCGTCCAGGGGCCGTGGCGGCCCTCGGCGCTGTACTGCTCCAGGGCGGCGTAGCCCGCGCAGAGCTCCGCGGTGAGGTCGCCGTGGGCGGTGCGCGCCTGCCAGATGCCAAAGCCCGAAATACGCACGCGGCCGTCCGCGCAGAACAGCAGGGTGTTCGGGGAGATGCCCCGGTGCAGGATCCCCTGCTGGTGCAAATGCCCCAGGGTGGAGAGCACGGGCATAAGCAGCGCGCGCGCCCTGTCCCAGGAAATGCAGCCGAGCTTGCCCCTGAGAAGAAAATCTCGCAGGGTCATGCTCTCGATATGTTCATATACGGCGTAAACCGTGCCGTTCTCCTCGAAGACCTCCGTGACGGCGATGAGCGCGGCCAGCCCGCGCAGGCGCTGCAGCTTGCGCCACAGCTCCAGGAAGTTCTGCGCGCAGTCCTGCCAGACGCTCTCGCAGCCCTGCATTACCAGCTGGGTGAGCTGGCCGGGCGCGCGCATGGCGATGGCGGCGGGGAAGAACTCCCGCAGGCACACCGCGCGGCCGTTTTGCGCGTCAAAGGCGAGGTATGTGATGCCGTCGCCGCCCTGCTCCAGGGCGCGGCCCACGCCGAAGCGCCCCTGCCGGAGCTGCGCGCGCAGGGGCAAAAAGGGCGCGCCCTGCTCGAACACGGCGGGCGTGCCGCAGGCGGGGCAGCCCCCGGCGCCCTCCAGGGGGCGCATGCAGCCGGGGCAGCGCTGCTGTATATCGTAAACCATAGGAAGGCCCTCCCTTCAGGAGAGGAAATAAATTGCAATATATTGTAGCATAAAATTGAAGATTTGTCAATCGGGATTGTGAGGCTGCGCCGCAAGCCAAATCGCGCACTCCATGCGCTTTTTGAACATCCCGCAGCCCGCCTCGTATACCCCCCGGATGTCCCCGCAGGCGTGGTGGGCGTTGGCGGCGCAGCCCCCCGCGCAGTAATATTTCGCCCAGCAGTCCCGGCACGAGGGGCGCTCGCGCAGGGAACAGGAGAACGCCGCGCGCAGGTCGGGCCGGGTCACGCCCCGCCACACGTCGCCCATGCAAAACCCGGGTTCGCCCACGAACTGGTGGCAGGGATAGAGTTCCCCCGCGGGCGTCACGGCGAGGTAATCGCGCCCGCTGCCGCAGCCCGCGGCGCGCTTGTGGAGGCAGGGCCCGTGCTTCAAGTCTATGTTGAAATGATAAAATGAGAACGCAGCCGGCGTCCCTCTTCTCTTGAACAACTCCAGCGCGAGTTTTTCATATTCTTGCTTGACAATTTCAATGTCGCCCGGCGTGAGGGCGTATTCGCTCTCCGGCGAACACACCACCGGCTCCATGGAGAGCGACTTGAATCCCAGTTCACGCATGTGATACAGGTCCTGCGTGAAATCCGGGTTGAAATGCGTAAATGTCCCCCGGATATAATAATTTCTCTCGCCCCTGGCCCGGGCGAACGCCTGGAATTTCGGCACAATCAGGTCATAGCTGCCCCTGCCGTTCGCCGTGCGGCGCAGCCTGTCGTGAATCTCCCGCCTGCCGTCCAGGCTCAGGACGACATTGTCCATCTCCCGGTTGGCGAAGCCCATCACTTCATCGTCCACCAGAACGCCATTGGTCGTGAGCGTGAAGCGAAAATGCTTGCCCAGCGCCTTTTCCTTCGAGCGGGCGTAGGCAACCAAATCCTTCACTATAGGCCAGTTCATCAGCGGCTCCCCGCCGAAGAAATCCACCTCCAGGTTGCGGTGGGAGCCCGCGTTCTCCAGCAGGAAATCCAGCGCCCGCCGACCGGTCTCGAAGGGCATGAGCGCCTCCTCCCCGCGATATTTGCCGGCCCCCGCGAAGCAGTAATCGCAGGTCAAATTGCATGTGTGGGAGACGTGGAGGCACAGGGCCTTAATTGACAATTGACAATTGACAGTTGACAGTTGAATTTCCGGCGCGAAGAGCTTCTGTTGGTCGATCAGGGCCTGGATGTCCTCGAACAGGCCGGTCAGGTCCTCGCCGGGGAATGCTTCGCCCAGTTCGTCCTGGCTGATCCCCCAATGGGTGATGGCGTAGAAAGCCACCGGGTCGGTGGCGTGCACCGACCCGCTGTTGACATCCAGGATGATGTGGCTGCCGTGGAACTCGTAGGCGTGGATCATGCCTCGTCTTCGCCGCCCTTGCCGGGCGCGTTCTCGCAGGGCTGGTTGGCCACGCCGCAGGAGGTTTTGCAGGCCGACTGGCAGGAAGTCTGGCACTCGCCGCAGCCGCCGCCCTCCCGCAGGTCGCGGGTCTCGATGGTCTGGATACGCTGCATTTCATTCGCTCCTTGTGTTGGGATGAAACCATTATAGCGCGTTTCGCGCGCGATGTCAAGCGCGCGCGCCGGCGGCAACACGACAAACGCATGAACATATTCCGCCGCCACAGACGTGGCTAGCCCGGTTTTTTTGCATCACATCAACAGAACACGCTCGAGATGTTTTTCGGGGTTCGTGCCGATAGCAAAACGTTTTTT
>Ga0123353_10006257_pt1 | contig 15829 bp, 8 predicted proteins | sample TergutLab28metaG_3_FD_92763 | JGI IMG/M metagenome (GOLD analysis project Ga0123353, IMG submission 92763) | Labiotermes labralis P3 segment gut microbial communities from Petit-Saut dam, French Guiana - Lab288 P3 | ecosystem: Host-associated > Arthropoda: Insects > Digestive system > Gut ... | reverse complement strand
GAAAACTGCGCCGGCGGCGGTGGCCGAAACGACCTGGGCATGCTCAGCCGCTTCACCGCGTGCCAGTCCAGCGACTGGTTCCGCATGCCGCGAACGGTCCGCATTCTCAACGGCATGACGATGGTCCTGCCGCCCGAGCACGGCGGCCGCATTATGGGCGCGTGCATGAACGCGTCGTATCGCGGCTCGCTGGACGCGTTGATGCACTCGACGATCATGGCCCACCCGACGCTCTCGGGCATCACGCCCGGACTGGCCGAGGCCAACCCCGCCGCGATGGCGTGCATCAAAAAATACCTCGGCATTTACAAGGAGTTCCTGCGGAGTTTCATGCACCACGCGCGGGTGTACCATCACACGCCGGTCATCCCCGGCGGAGACGGCGAAGGTTGGTGCGCCCTGGAATACGCCGCCCCAGACGCCAGCCGGGCCGCCGCGGCCGTCTTCCGCCTCATGCACGCCGAGGGCGACGCGTACACGCTACAATTCCGAGGTCTGGACCCCGGCGGCACCTACAACGTCCGCATGGAACCGGCCGGCCGAACGTTCACCACCGACGGCCTGACGCTCACCCAGCACGGCCTGGACGTTCGACTCGACACCGCATTAACCTCACAAATGATCCTGCTGGAGCGAAAATAAGGCAACGTTTGTACCCACAGACACAGGAGACAATCATGAACGCAACGTGGAAATGGCTGGTGATGTTTTCGATGGTGTTGGCGACGGTCGCGGTGGCCTGGACGTTTGCCCAGGCGGAGGACGGTCCGGCGGCGGCGCAACCGGCGACGGTGCCGAGCGCCTTCACGTACGAGTTGCCCAAGGACGGCCTGACCAGCGCGGGGGTGTTCGACGCGGACGGAAAGCTCGTTCGCGTGTTGTGGCAGGTGACCACCAAGCCCGCGGGCAAGCACGAAGGCGTCTGGGACGGCATGACCGACTTCAAACAGCCGGCTGGACCCGGAAAATACGAGGTTCGCGTGGCGTTCAACGAGGCGGCCGCCTACCGCAACGTGGCGGTGATCGGTAACACCAACAACAATCGGGAAGACCACATTCAGCACGGCGTTGGCGACCTGTGCGTCGACGAGGCCGGGCGGATTTACACGGCCAATGGCTGGGAGGAGGACGGGCACGATTTCAAAGTGTTCAATCCCGACGGCAAGACGGCGTTTCACGCGCGTTACCAAATCCGCAACGGCAACCCCAACGGCGCGCCGTACTCCATCGCCGTTGACGACAAGTTCATTTATGTCGGCATGGAAGGCTGGATGACCGAGAACGACAAGAACAAGCAGCAGATTCAGCGGTTCACCATCGACAAGGGCAACCGCGCCCCGTTCACCGACGAGGAGTTGGCCAAAAACTCCAACGGGCACATTCAACTCTACGAATGGCCACGGAAACTCATCCCTGAGGGCACGCCCGCCGAGGTCGCGGCCATGATGCACTACCCGCTCAAGGCCCTGGCCGTGCGCGGTGACGAAATTCTCTGCGCCGACGTGCTGGGCGGAAAGATTCACCGCTTCAACAAGGTCACGGGCGTGAAGACCGGCGCGTTCGACGTGAAACTTCCGCACGCGATGACGGTGGACTCGAAGGGCAATGTGTGGGTCGGCCATGAGTACGGCAAGGTGAGCGTGTTCACCGTCGAGGGCGAACTGCTCGGCACGCCGATCACCGACGGAGGGCACGTCAAGGCCCTGAAAACCGGCCCCGGCGGCAAGCTCATCCTCACCGACAGCAAGGCCAACGTCGTCCGCATCTACGAGATGGACGGTGCGAAGGTCAAACTCGCCTCGACCTTCGGCAGCCCCGCCAAACCGGGCGACTCGGCGCCCGACCGCTTCTACAAGCTCAGTTGCGCCGCCATGGACGCCAAGGGCGGCCTGATCACGGCACAGAACCTGCCCACCGCCGGTCTGCGAATCGCCCGGTTCGATGCCGCCGGAAAACTCGTCTGGGAACAAATGGGCCTGGAGTTCTGCTCGATCGGAAACTACGGCCGTCATAACCCCGACGAGATGATCACGCAGTTGATGCACCGCGTCAAGCTCGACCGCAAAAACTCCACCTGGGCCTACGACGGCACGATCCTGGCCGGCGAGCGGCGATACATCCGCCATCCGCACGGCGTACCGCGCATCATGAAGATCGACGGGAAGGAATTCTTCTTCCAAGCCTACGGCGACGGCATGCAGATCTATCGCCGCGACAAGGACGGTCTGCTGCACCTGGCGTCGATGGTGGGCGGCATCAACCCCAAGCCCGACGGCCTGTTTAACGACGACGCGTCGCCGGATCAGAAAAAAGGCCAGGGCAAATGGAGTTGGAGCGACCTCAATGGCGACGGCGTGGTGGACGCGGACGAGGTGGTCACGCACAAGGAGTTCGGCGCGCCCGGCGTGGGCTACGCGGTGTTCGGCATGAACGTGGACGAGCGGGGCGACATCCTGTTCTGCGACCATCACCTGTGGGGCATCAGCGAACTGCCTCGCGCCGGCGTGGACAAGCGGGGCAACCCGACGTACGACTGGTCCAAGGAGAAACTCCTCGTAAAACGCGACGAAAGCCCGGCCAAATTTTTCCCGCTGATGGCCGTGCGTTCGGAGGACGGTTCGATCTACGCGATCGGCCGGGCCAATGAGGACAGCGTGTTCGAGCGTGCCACGCGGCAGCAGGACGGCTGGATGTGGATGGGCGGCGAACTGCTCGCCAAGTACGACAAAGACGGCGCCCGCCAGTGGATCATCCGCCTGCCGCACAAATGCACGGGCCTGGACGTGGTGCCCGCCGTCAAGGGCTCCGCCGGCGGCGTGGCCACGGGGTATTACGAATTCGGCGTGGTGTATCAAATCAACCCCGACGGCCTGATCGTCGGCACGGCCAAACCCGGCGACGCCGCCGGAAACTACACCGGCTGGCTGGACACCACCGGATCGGTCGCCGTCAACCGCGACCAGGACGGCCTGCTGGACTTTTTCATCGAAGACAGCCTCCTCAACCGCTTCATCTGGTACCGCGGCGACGACCGGAACGTCAGCACCATCGCGGTAACCGTGGAACGGAAGTGACAACGCACAAGGCCGGGATCGAGGCAGCGGCATGATGAACATGAGGATCATGATATGAAGCGAGTAGGATGCTTTCACATCATCCTGGCGGCCGTCATGGCAACAGGCCTGGCGGCGTGCGACACCAGAAAATCGGCGGAAACACCGGCACCCGATCCGGGTGCCGGTGTTGGCCAAAACACGCCGCGAGTGGAGGGTACGGTGGGCGATTACGCGGCGGCGGAACGCACGGTGGTCGTCGATCTTTCCGTGAAAAAAGGGGAGCCTCGATACGCCGCCGCCGGATTTCTGCACGGTTTGAGCGAGGACTGCTCCCAGCCGGGACCGGCGTATTTTGACGTGCTAAAGCCCAGGAATTTTCGCGGCGGCAGTCTTGGCGGGTATTGGATCGACGGGAAGATGGACGACAATCTTCGAATGTTGAAGACGTACCATGATTACCTGGAGCCGCTCGGCGTAACGATTGATTATCTTCTGATGGACGCGTGGGGTTCCTGGTGGCTCAATTTTTTTGGGGGCAATCCCATTCGGTTCCCCGGCGACAACGAGGAATGGGAGGATTATGAAACGTTTTGCAAAACGATCGCCGCTTTCGTCCGCGACAACGGGTTGCGGAATTTTCAATATAATCTGTGGAACGAACCGAATCTGGTGGAGTGGGGGCAAAGTCAGTTCTGGACGCGGCCGAAGGCGCAGTTTTACGAGATGTGGAAACGCGGAGTTCGCGCCATCAAATCCGTCCACCCGGAGGCGGTGATTTCCGGGCCCGATTACGCCGAATTCAACCGAACGATAGACTGGAAAACGGACGTGGGCGAATTTCTGGATTTCTGCAAGGAACATGACGTCGTGCCGCGGGTGTTGACGTTGCACGCCTTGCCGGGCGATCCGGTCGAACACAAGAAATTCGCCGACAACGCTCTTGCGGAACGGGGGATCACCGGCGTGGAAATCTATATAAATGAATACGCACATCAAGACGAGCAGACGCCCGGCGCCGCGGCGTGGTACATGGCCCGGATCGAACGTGCCGGTGTCCGGGCCGGCCGGGCCATTTGGCCACGGAAAGTTCCCGTGGAAGGCGCCCCGTACGAGAGTCTGTCGGGGGAGTTGAACGGGTTGATGGTCCTGTCCAAAAACGAAGACGGCCAGTTGCGTCTCGCCCCGTCCGGCAACTGGTGGGTGTACAAACGCTACGCCGAAATAACGGGCGTGCTTGTCGGCACAACGGCCTGCAAGGGAAATACGATAGACGCGGTCGCGGGCGTGGATCACGCCGGGCAAAAAGCGCGGATTCTCCTGGGCGTCCATGGCGTAAAAGACGTGGGCAAGGTCACGGTGAAAATCAGGGGATTCGATGCCGTGCCGCATTGGCAAAAAGCCGGCCAGGTTCGCGTGACGATCGAAAAAATTCCCGACGGCAACGGCCGGCCCGTGAAGGTCCCGGACGTGGTCCGAGACGAAACGATCGCCACCGGGGACGGGGAAATCACGCTGGAAATCGAATGGGCGAATCCCGGCGATGCCTATGCCATCACGGTGGAATAGAACGATTCCTGCCGCGTAAGCCAAATTCGCGTCGTCGTGCGGCTACTCGAACGTCGCGGTGGCGAAGGCTTCGGCCCGGCTGAACGTGCCGTACATCACCGGCCAGGTGATGAGGTTCATCGTGTCCGCGCCGGGAACGTCGCCGTCGTTGATCGAGAACCCCACCAGGAAACTCTTGCCGCTGCCGAACTCCATCTGCGAGCCGCCCAGCATGCCGTCAATCGCCGGTTGCGTCAGCGTGAACTCCACGATCATCACCTTGCACCCGCTCATGTCCACGCCGCGGGAGGCTTCGAGCATCTTCCGTTCCTCGACGTCGCGGGCGTTGTCGAGCACGGTGATCTTCCGCGGCGAGACCTCCTCGGTGAGGAAATCCGACTCCTTCGCGAACATGCGGTCGCGGTACACCACGTCCTGGCCGTCGATCCGTGTGACGTTGTACTTCCAGCCGTTATAGAAAATGTTGACGCACATCTCGATGCCGTCATGCAGGTAGTGCGCCCAGATGTTCCGCTGGTGGAACGTGATTACGTCGTCGAATTTGATGACCTGCACGAACAGTTTGTCGCCGTTGTGGGCCATGCGGATGATGGCGCTGGTGTCGCGCGGGTCGTTCTTGACGGTCTGGTCCGGGGCGACCACGAGCGGCTTGATGCCCAGGGTCCGCCACTTGGCCAGGTCGCCGTCCATCGGCAGGTCCTTGCCGATATTCTTAATCACGAACTTCGGCGGTTGAGGCACGGGGTAATGAGGCACGGGTTTGGCGGGCTGTTTGGCCAGCGCGGCGGCCAGTCCGTCGTTCACCTTCACGGGAACGCGCTGGCGGGTGATTTTGTCGTATCCGTCCACCGCCAGCCAGTGGTAGCACTGGGCGGCGTAGTCGCCGACGACGAGGTACGGTTTGCCGTCGTTGCCGATCAGCGGCTGGGTCTGGCGGTGATTGTCCAGCCACATGCCCCTCCAGCCCATGTCCGCGGGCGTTCCGAGCGTGCCGGTGCCCAGACCGTCGCGGTCCATCGTCTCCCATTCGCAGATCGCGCCGTGCCCGACGAACGTGATGTCCGCCACCGTGACCACGCCCTGGAACCCCATCTTCAACCCAAACGGATTCAGCGGTGAGAACCACCGCAAATTGCCGGCCGCGTCGAACCCGGCCATGTTGGTCGTGTTGCCGTGCTCGGACGCCAAATCGGGCCCCGGACCGCTCTTGGTGGACATGCACGCGGTGAACGTGCCGTCCTCGAAGAGGGTCATGTCCTCGGCGATGCTCACGTCGTCGATCGTCGTAAAGTCGTACGGCGAGGCGAACGTCGTCTGGCCGTCGACCAGGCCTTGGATCAGCCGCATTTTCGTGAAGTCGTACACCGGCACGCCGTTGGCGTCCAGGCCGGTCATCGGGATGATCTGCACGAACTTGCGTTGGGCGATGACGATGCTGCCGTCGGCCTGGTAGTCCATCTGGAACGCGCCGCGTTCCTGGAAGAAATTCCAGACGATCGGTTTGCCGTCGCCGTCGACGAGACGTTCCTTCTCCGCGTCGTCGGGGACGATGCCGTCGGCGTCGGCCAACTGGCGATACAGACCTGCCGGTTCAAAACCGTACCGCGACACCACGCGGGCGGTGCCGGTGTCTTTCTCCATGCGGCTGACGTAGAGGTAGTACGGCGGTTTTTTGTTTTCGAAGGCCTGGTACACGGCGAAGGTTTTTCCGCCGGCGGCGTAGACGAAGTTCGGCGTGTTCTGCCCCATGGTGTACGTCCACCGCGTGCCGGGTTCCCAGGCCTGCTTTTTGGCGTCGAAGAGGATGTCGTACCCGCCGTTGATGTTGAAGTAGTGGGCCCGGTCGTCGCCGGCGAACATGCCCCAGCCGATCCCCTGGCCCCACATGCCGAGCATCTGCCGCACGAGTTTGCCGTCCTTGTCGAACAGCATCGTCCGCGGTGCGTCGATCACCAGCAATTGGCCGTCCCTGCCCAACGCCAGTCTCGAGGGATTCCAGAATTTATCGCCCTGGATTTTACCGTAGCCCTCGCCGCCGGTGCCGATTGTGCGGAGAGCTTTGAGCTCGGCGGACTTGAAGGTGAAGTTGCCGAAGATCGTGACTTTATTGTCCTTGGCGGAGTACACCGCCACGCGGCCGTTGTTGGCGGCGACGGCCGTCAACTGTTCCATCGGTACCACCGCCGCGCTGGGCTGGCTCCATTTCGTCTCATCGTACCCGAGTCCGACGAGTTGCTTGTTCTCGCTCACGATCCACAACACGCCAATCGTATCGTCGCCGGCAATCTGCGTTGGTGATGCGATCTCGCTTTCACCGGCGATCTCCACGTCGTCGTCCGAGATGGTGAGTTCGTGAATTTTGTTGGCGGCCGGTTCGGCGATGTACATTTTGCCGCCCAGCAGCGTCATGCTCGTGGCGCCGGTGATGGCGTCGAAACTCTTCTCGAACGAACCGCTCTTGAACGGCGCGGGTTTGCCCGTGTCGACCTCGAAGCGGAGCAAACTGCACGGTCGCCCCGGTTGACCGGCCGGGACCTCAGGCTGGCGGAGGACGTAGGCAAGTTTTTTCGCGTCGTCCACCGCCACGCCAACCGCATGGCCGCCGCCCGTCATGCTCCACGGAATCTCGCCCATGTCGGCCGAGAACAGCCGAATGTGCTCCTGACTCTCGAAACCGCTCTGGGCGAACACGATGCGTCCGTCGGCGATGAACGCAGCCGCCTGCGGGTCCAGCGAATACCGCACCGCCGTGCTGGCGGGCAGTTTCTTGCTGGTCTCCAAATCGCCGTTGCCCGCGGCCGCGATGTACCGCAAACTCAACGCCGATTCCGTAATCCGAAGCTCATAATCGCCAGGCTTGATTTCCCGCCCCTGCCAATCGCGGCTGGGCAGCCAATATTCATACGTGCCCTTGGGCAACGGGGTGTTCTGAAAGAGATACCGCACGCAAACGCCGTCGGTGGTGAACAGCCCCGCGCTCGTGACGCCCGCGCCGCTTTTCACTTCAAACGTCCCATCGGCCTTTCGCGGGGCGTCGAACGAGGTTTGAAACGCGCCGATGTCCACGCCCCGGCTGCGATCGAATTCCTTGCCGTCGATGCCGATGGGATTCGCCTCATCACCGTTGAATCTCACCGCGCCCATGTAGGCCGTGGTTGCGCGGGTCGGCGACCACGACAGCGGCGAGACCACGCGGTAATCGTGATTGGCCGCGTCCTTGAACTCCACGCCGATCGTCTGCGAATGGCGGTCAAATCCCGACAGGTGATACCACGCCTCCATCTTCTTCCGCGCCGTATGGCCGGGCATTCGACCGACGAAGTTGGCGTTGTAAATGTTATGGTCGATGGCCAGATTTTTGTTGCCCTCGCCCAACACGATGCCAAACGCCGCCCCGGCGATCAGGTTGTTGAAAATGGTCATCTTATCACATCCGCTGACGCCGATGGCCGTTCCGGCGATGTCGGCGAGCGTCACGTTGACGAGAGCGCTGTGGGTGCAATCCACGAAACTGACGCCCGATTGGGCGTCGGCGATGATGAGGTTGCGCACATGGAACCCGGTCGCCTTCGTGACGGTCACGCCGGCAGGACAGCCCAGAATGGCGACGTTGACCAGGGCTCCCCCGTTGCGATGGACGTCATCCGCGCCGTTGACGACCACGCCCGCCCCCGTCGCGTTGCGGATGGTGACATCCGTGATCGCACACCCGTTGGATAACATGAAACCATGTTCAAAACCGGTTGCGTCGATGATGGTTTTGTCGTACCCCTTTCCGATGAACTGCGTGTTGGCGGGACCTTTTATGTTGCCCAGTTTGTACGTGCCTTCTTCGAGCAGAAATGTGGTGTTTGGCGCGGCCCCTTGAATCGTCTCGGCCGCGTCGGCGGTGTTGGGAAGCGATTTCGTGGCCGGCTCGACCAGATCAACAAGTCCGGCCGGGTTCTCCGCCCGCGCGGGCCCGGTCAGGGAAAGAACAATCGCCACCGCCGCCGTCAGGGTCCAGGCGCCAAAACGCGTCATCATGTGCAAGTCTCCTGTGAACGAATCCATCGTCGTCGTGTCGTCAAACACAAAATCGCATTGTGAAATAAAACCCGGCCGCCGATCAATGGTTCCTGTTGTGTGCCCGGTAAATGTAGCGGCGATTCTTTTGACTCGCCAATGCCGACGCCGCGATCCGGTCCGGGTCGAATTGCGACAGGACCGCCGCCTTGAGTTCGTTCGCGGCGGCCGCGTGGGCGGGGTTGTCGCTCGCGATCAGGTCGTTGGTTTCGTCCGGGTCGGACGGCAGATGGTACAGTTTTTCCTCGTGACCGTGCACGTAGATGAATTTATAAGGCCCCCGGACGGCCATGAAGCACGGCGCGTGGACGCCCTCGCCGTGGTATTCCGAAAAGATGACCCGCTCGGGCATTTTTGTCCTGTCCTCCGTGCCGCTCTCCAGCGTCGGCAGCAGCGATTGGCCGGGCAGGCCCTCGGGCGGATCGACTCCCATAAGATCGGCCAGCGTCGGCAGCAGATCGACCAGCGACGTGGCCGTGTCCAGCATTCGCCCGGCGACGAATCGGCCGGGGGCGCGGAAAATCAGCGGCACCCGAACCGACCGCTCGTAGAGACAGCGTTTCTGGATCATCCCCCGATGGCCCAGCATTTCGCCGTGATCGGCGGTGAAGATCACCACCGTGTTCCGGTCCAGCCCCTTGCTCCGCAGCAACGACAGCAGTTCGCCCACGTGACGGTCGAGGTCGTACACCATGCCGTAGTAGGTCTCGTACAGCCACCGCAGGTTTTCCGGCTGGCGAATCTGGTCGAACAGTTCGGTCTGGGAGTGGAAATCGTTCAGCCACCGCTCCATCACGCCGTAACGCCGGTCCATGCCGGCGGGGATGTCCGGGATCGGCAGCCGGACGTTCTTGAACCTCGCCTTGTCGCCGTCGGGAATCCAGAACGGGTTGTGCGGATGGTGATAGGACACGCAGGTGAAAAACGGCGACCGGACGTCCAGTTCCGACAGGTATTCCATGGCCGCTTTGTGGATGACATTGTCCGCATCGTAATGATGCGGGTAGTGGTCCCATTGGGGTTGGTTGACGTAACTCTGCCCCATCCAGTCACTTCCGGTGGGATTGGGGCCGGAAGGCTGTTCCCAGTCGTACGCCAGGATAAACCCGTTCGGGTCGTAGCCGAGCGAGTAATCCGCCTGGTTGGCCAAATGGGCGTCGAAACCGTGGGTCTGGTCGTGGCCGATGAAGTGCATCTTGCCCACGAGCGCCGCCGGGTATCCCCTGGCCTTGAAGACGTGCGCGAGGGTGGGAATCTCCGAGGAGAACATGTTGGCGTTGTCGAGCGCGCCGATATCGGAGACATATCGCCCGGTCATCATCGACGCCCGCGACGGCGTGCAGAGCGGCGAGTTGCACCAGGCGCGCCGGAACGTGGTTCCACCCGCCGCGAGGGCGTCGAGGTTCGGTGTGCAGGCGGCGGGGTCGCCGTAGACGCCCACAAAATCCTGGATCATGGAATCGGCCATGATCAGAAGCACGTTGGGGGTTTGCCGGCCCATGCGGTTTCTCCTTTTGTAACGGCGCGATCATTCTGACCGCGCCACATGGCAAGCCGTCGCGAACGGTTTTCGGCCGACGACGTCTCGCTCCGCGTCGGCGCGTCGTCACTTCCCCGCTAAATAAATCCGGTCCTTGCCCTGCCGTTTGGCGAGGCGTAGTCCCGCGTCGGCGGCGCGGAGGAGGTCGAGGCAGGTGTGACCGTCGGCGGGGAAATTCGCCAGGCCGCCGGAGATCGAGAGCGTGCCCTTGGCGTCGGGGCCCAGGAACGAGAACGAATGGCCGCGGACGGCCTGGCGGAACCGTTCGGCCAGATCGACGAACGATTCCAGCGGCTTGGAGTTGGGCGAGCGCGGCGGGTCGGCGTCCCAGAAGAGCACGGCGAATTCGTCTCCGCCGATCCGCGCGACGAGGTCGTGCGCCCGGCTTGTTTTTTTCATCAGCACGGCCGTCTGACGCAGAATCTCGTCACCGGCCGCATGACCGAAGGTCCGGTTGTAATGCTTGAAATCGTCGATGTCGTACAGCAGCAGCGTCACGCGGAACCCCGCCTGGCCGGCCCGGGCGAGAATCTGCTCGGTGAGATGATAAAAATACCGCCGGTTGTACGCCCCGGTCAGATGGTCGGTGATGGCGAGTTTGTGCAGCGACTCGATCCGCGCCGCGTTTTTCGCGAGCGCGCCCATCAACGACCCCAGGGCGGCGAGCAGTTCCCTCGCGACCGTCGGGGCGGGCGACGAATCCGCCGCCACGAGAAACCATTGCCCGCCGTCGCCCGCCACGGTCAGCAGCGGCGATGCCGCGGCGAACTCCTCCGCCCGACGCCACGACGCCGACAACCCGCCCGCCGCCAGCAGTCTCGTGACGGCCTCCCGCAGGCTGGACAAACTGGTCGCCGCCAGCAACTCCGCCCACTGCACCGGCGCAAGCGAAACCTGCCCGCCGACCGGCGCGGAAACGCGGATGGCCGGCGCGACGCCGGCGTCCGCCTGGATGCTCGGTGTCGCCGTTTGGGGGTTGGAATTTTCCGCGTTGGAATTTGTTTCGGATTTCGAATTTCGGATTTCGAATTTCGAACGCTCCCCTTGGCCAGGCCGCTCGAAGTCACCGTCTCCGCGTCTCCGCGTCTCCGTGTCCCCCCCGCGGATGCGTTCGACGTCGGCGGGCGTGGGGGGGGCAATGAAGTAGTCGTCCAGCACCGCCGGGGTGAGCGACCGCATCGCCGGTTCGCCGGCCGGGCTGCCCACGGCCACCAGGGTTCCGCGTCCGTGCACGCGACGCAGGGCCCGGCACAGGCCCGGCAACTCCGGCTGCGGTGCCGTCACGACCACGCACCGGCACGGTTTTTCATGTAGCGACAGAATCGCGTCGTACGGGTCCTCGAACGCGACGGTCGCTCGCCGCCCCAGCTTCGCGCGAAGAGGCCCGACCGTGCCCGGTTCGCCCAACAGCAACATGTCCGCCGAGACATCCGCCGAACCAGCCGCCAGACCGACCGGCGACACCGGCCGCGGCACACGGGCCGCACCGGCGGAATTCGTCGCGTCGGACGCATAGGCCGCGTTCGCCGCGTCGGACGTGTACGCGGAAGACATGTGAGCGTCGGAGGGGCGGTGGTTCATCGCGAGTCCTCCAGCAAGGCGGCGAGTTCCTCGCGGGTGAGCAGGCCTCGAGGCGGGCGGGCGTCCTGTGACGAAGGCTGTGGCGAGGACGAGACGTCCTCGCGTATCGTGGGCGTCCCGCCCGCGTTGTGTGTTCCATTGGCCGGGCCGCTGGAAGACGTCAAACCGTCTTCGCCAGACGCGGGCAAGATGCCCGCGAGACGCGCGGGCGAGACGCCCGCGTCACGGGAATGCTGCCCTGTGCCACTTCCGTTTCCATGGCCATTGCCGCCTCCGGCGGCGGAAACGTACGTGCCCGACGGAATGACCACCGCCGGAACGGCCGCCGGCGGCGAAACAGGTTCCGCCGGTGGAATCGACCCCGTCGGCGGCAAACTCGGCGTGGCGGCGAGGTCGCCCCAACCCTGCACAGCCGCCCGACGGTCCGCCGCCGCCTGGCGATCCGCCTCAATGGCGGCCGCCAATTCCTCATCCATCTCGACCTCCGGCAAACCCGCCGGATCCACCGTAAACACCGCCAACGGACCCGCCGCCGCGTCGACGGAAACCGTGACCGCATCGGTGACACGCTCGTGTCCCGCCGCACCGGCCGGACGCCCGTGGAACACCGCGTCAGCGGCGGCCAGCCGACCGACCGCGGCCGCCAGGTCGTCCGGCGAAATCAACCGCACACCGCTCAAGGCCACGACGCTCACACTCGGATGCGGCGAACCCAGCCCCAACACCTCCACGCCCCGCTGCCGCGCAATCTCCACCAGCCGCACGTGACGCGGCGACAACAGCGACAACTCCGCAACCACCACCGGCGAATTCACCACCGGCCCTGTCCCCGCCATCACCGCCGGCGAAGCCGCCGGCCTCGCCGCCAGCAACTCGGCCAGGACTTCGTACCCGCTTTCGACCTCGATCACGCGCAGCGGCAACGCCCGGACCGCCCGACGCCACGCCGCGTCGCGAACCCAGACGATCGCGCGAACCGCCATGGAATTGTTCGGCTCGTCCATGTGGGACCCAGCACCGGCGCCACCACCGACGCCCGCAACATCATACCGCAATGCCGCGACAATTTGAAGATAGCAAAATTGCACAGAATTAAGGAAAATTACCGACAAAAAAGAACAGGAGGTTTGCAACAAATGATGCGCGATTTGGCCGAATCTGCCTGTTGCACCCGCCAAGCCCGCCAAGCCGTGTTGTCAACGCGGCACAAACGCGATACAGTAGGACAGTGATGAAACCTGCGTCCCGATGGCGGAAGACTTCTGGAACGTACATGGAGCGAACGAATGACCATAAATCCTCCCGATTCCTCAAGTGGCACGCAAGAGACCACGGCCGCTCCCGCGACGGTGTCATGTCCGCCCAAACGGAAATTCCCCAGGCCGCTGTGGTGGCTTCTTCCGGTCGTGCTGATGATCCTGCTGGGATGGGGCTACCTGTCCAACAAAAAAAATGCCGATGAAACCGCGAATACCCCCAAGCCTCCCGATGCGATTGCCGGCCAATACGACCTGGCCAAATCGCTGGTGGCCCAAGGCAACTATGCCCAGGCGGAAGCGGAGTTTCGAGCCCTGCTGAAACTTCAGGAAGACGTTTTGGGCGCGAAGCATCCCGATACGCTCGGCAGCCGCCTCAATCTGGTCGATGTGCTGTATGCCCAGGGCCAATGCGACGAAGCGGAAGCGGAGTCCCGAATCGCGTTGAAATTGCACGAGGAGGTTCTGGGGGCCAAACACCCTGACACGCTGACCAGCCGCCACAATCTGGCCGTTGCGCTGGCGGACCAAGGCCGATATGACGAGGCGGAAACGGAGTTTCGCGCGGTACTGAAACTGCGAGAAGAGGTTCTGGGAGCCAGGCATCCGGATACGCTTGGCAGCCATAACGGTCTGGCCAGCGCGCTGGCCGCCCAGGGAAAAGACGCCCAGGCGGAAACGGAGTTCCGCGCGGTGCTGAAACTGCGAGAAGAGGTTCTGGGAACCGAACACCTTGACACGCTGAACAGCCGCTACAATCTGGCCTATGCGCTGTATGCCCAAGGCAAAGACGCCCAGGCGGAAGCGGAATATCGAATGGTGCTGAAACTGGGGGAGGAAATTCTGGGGGCCACGCATCCCGACACACTCGGCAGCCGCCACAATCTGGCGCTCGCGCTCCATGCCCAAGGCAAATATGAAGAAGCGGAAGCGGAGTATCGAACGGTGCTGACATTGCGGGAAGAGACGCTGGGGAATACGCATCCCGACACACTGGACAGCCGGGGCGGTCTGGCCAATGTGCTGGGCGCCCAAGGCAAATTCGCCGAGGCGGAAACGGAGTTTCGCGCGGTGCTGAACCTACAGGAGGAAATCCTGGGGGACTCGCATCCGGAAACGCTGGGCAGCCGCTGCGATCTGGCACGCGCGATGATTCACCAGAAAAAATATGCCCAGGCGGAAACGGAGCTTCGAACCGTGCTGCAACGGCGGGAGGAGACACTGGGGGCCTCGCATCCCGAGACGCTCGGCAGCCGTTGCAATCTGGCGATGATGCTGTATGCCCAGGACAAATTTGCCGAAGCCGAAGCGGAATTTCGAACGGCGCTGACGCAAAGCGAGGAGGTTTTGGGGGCCACGCATCCGGAGACGCTGACCAGCCGATACAATCTGGCCAATGCGATGTATGCCCAGGGCAAACGCGCCGAGGCGGTGGCGGAATGTCGGACGGCGCTGAAACTGCACGAAGAAGCGCTGGGGAAGGATGCCCCCGAGACCCTCCGAACCCGGAATTTTTTGCGGCGCATCGAAGCGGAAAAGGACCAAGAGTAACCTTGTTTTGCAAAGGGCTTTATTTTCTATGGCAACCGAAGACGAATGTTCCAGCACCGAGCGGAGTCGGAATTTGTGGGCCCCGTGGCGAATGGAGTACATCAACACGCTCGACGAGAAGGGCCCCAAAGGCGGCGCGTGTTTTTTATGTCGGTACCGCGACGAACCCGATGCCGACGCGGAGAACCTGGTGCTGTTCCGCGGGCGGCAAAGTTTTGTCGTGATGAACCGGTTTCCGTACGCGAGCGGGCATTGCCTGGTGTCGCCGTTTGCGCATGTCGGCGAGTTGGGCGACCTGGGCGACGCCGCCCGGCTGGAGGTCGTGCGGCTGCTGTGCGACACGCAGACGGTGCTCGCGCAGACGTTGCGGTGCGACGGGTTCAACGTGGGTATGAACATCGGCCGCTGCGCCGGCGCGGGCCTGCCGGGCCACCTGCATATTCACCTCGTTCCGCGCTGGGCCGGCGACACCAATTTCATGAGCGTGCTCGGCGGCGTGCGCGTGATCCCGCAAACGCTCGCGCAATTGCGGGAGCAGATTCTGCGGACGGCGAGCGAGTTGCAATTGCCCCAGGCGAATGACACGTAGCGCCTCCGCGTGAGCGGTCGAAATCCGAAATCCCAAGCACGAAATCCGAAACAAATCACAAAACGACAAATTCCAAACCCCAAACGGCGACACCACACGCCAAGGCGTATGGCATCGCCGGTTGGATTTTCGAATTTGTCGTTTTGTGATTTGTTTCGGATTTCGAAGTTCGTGCTTCGGATTTCGTGTGTTACTTGCCCATCTCAATCACCGCCGAACTCGGCAGCGCCAGCGGGAGCAGCGGGTCCAGTCCCACGCCCAGTTCGAACAGCGTGCCGACGGCCTGGGACATGCCCGCCGCGTCGTACGCGATGCAGACCAGGGCGTGCACGTCGTGGCCGAGGCAGTGGATGTTCCAGGCGACCAGGCCGTTGCCCGTTCCGGGGAACGTCGCGTTGACCGCATACGGCAGCACGCGGCTGTTGGCCATGTGCTTGAGCATCACGTTGTCCTCGGGCGTGCCCAGCACGATCACCGGATTAGGCAAATCCCAGCCAACGCTCTGCGGGGCGTTCCCCCGGCCCGCCTGCTGTTTGCCGGCGATTCCCGTTCCGCACCACGTGCGGGCTTCCTCGGCGGTCAGTTCGCGGGCGGGGACGTCCTTGGCGGTGACGATGGTGGCGGT
>Ga0123353_10006256_pt1 | contig 15831 bp, 7 predicted proteins | sample TergutLab28metaG_3_FD_92763 | JGI IMG/M metagenome (GOLD analysis project Ga0123353, IMG submission 92763) | Labiotermes labralis P3 segment gut microbial communities from Petit-Saut dam, French Guiana - Lab288 P3 | ecosystem: Host-associated > Arthropoda: Insects > Digestive system > Gut ... | reverse complement strand
TCAGCGTAACCTGTATGACATATACTTATTGCTGTGTGTACAGTGCTAGACTCCTGATGATGGACAAAGAAACTGTCCGAAACATGTAGAGTCCTAATCCAAAAATAAATTTGAGATAATAGTGCATTTCGTTGATTTTATTATAAGAAGAGTTTTACATTAAATTACATTTTATCTCAAACATATTGTAGGTACACAACAGCGAATTAATTATATTGTCACGATACTGGTAACAGTAAAGAGTCTAAATAGTTACGTGTTAAATAATTGCTTTCGTTGCCACGTATACTCATAATCTTTAAAGTTAACTTCTAGTTATTTTGAAAATAAAAATCCTCAAAAACAGTAAAAGTGCGTGTTCAACGCCACGCACACATTAACAACCCAAATGTGTTGTCACAGCCACATAATGTAAAAGTGTTCTATGTTAACAACTTTGTCAACAGTTTCAAAAATGTTATTTCAAACGTTCGTAAATCTTTATTAGTTAAATAGCCATGCAGAAAGCCGTAGCTCTGTAGCAGACCTGCATTAAGCTGCCGGAGTTATACAGTACGATACGCCGGGTGCAGATGGGATGTGTAAACTGAAGACCTCGTACTGTAAAGGGCCCCATACACTCTAAGTCAAACTGAGCAGTTTAACCGTGTAAAAAAACTGCACGAAAAACTGAACTGAATGTGTGTGGGATTCCCTGAGTGAACTGCACAGTTCTCTGTGTGAAAGACGACTGGAAAGGACAGTTCTGAGGCCTGCACTATTGTCTGTCAAAACTGCGCAGTTTACTCAGTATTTCCGCCAGATATGACGTCACACTAGAGGATGGACACAAACAGACTACCAAAACAAGCACTACAATATAAACCAAAAGGACGAAGGAACATAGGACGACCGAGGAAGAGATGGAGAGACCAACTTCATCTTCAGGATCAAGGAACAGGAAACACGCCTAACCCTTCAGGAACACGATGATGATGATGAACGTCACGCAGTAAAATCGCTAAGTTTCACTGAGCGATTTTAACCTATTACGAATTGGCCCATGTCGATTTTGTTTGTAGTGCGTCTGTGTGTGATTTTTTATTTCAAATACGGAAGCACAGTTACATTAATGTTCTATTTTCCAGATACATAATAATGAAATATTCTAACCAACTTTTTCTACGGCAATACTAAAGTGAAGCAGACCCACCTTGAAATACACTTTAGGCCTTGCATCATAATGTAACAATTCCTCTAAAATTATGACTACCGTATATTCTCGAATCTAATCCGCACCATTTTTACAGTTTCAGAGGGCTAAAAAATTAGATGCGGATTAGAATCGCGTGCAGATTTGATTCGCGGTCGTGAGCTGGATTTTGGAAAAATGATAGACCCGCTGTACGTGCCGTAAGAACAATACAATACTTTACTATTTATATTATATAATGTTTATAATTTATTATTCATCAGACTAGCCATCATCACTCATAACTGAATCGTTATCCGTCACCCAGTCACTATCATCTTTATCTTCACCATCGTCCTCCCATAGAATGTCATCTTCGGATCCGTCCAAAGCATTGCTCATGTAACACTTCTTGAAAGATCTGACGATAATACTCTCCGGGGTGGCTTTCCAGGCAGCCGACACCAACCGCGCGACTTCTGAAAAGCGGTTGTAGGAAATGTGCGGATTAGAACCGCGAACTAACTTTTTTTTCGTTTAAGAAATCGGCAAAAACTAGTGCGGATTAGATTCGGGTGCACATTAGATTCCAGAATATACGGTATATTAAATGTGTGGTTTACCGATCAATTTGTTTATGAAACTTTGGGCAACAACGGCCTATGTGCAGTGGGTGTTGTTTATGGGATGATAACAGCACTTTGGTACATACCTTTAATTGCAGTGTGTGTCCTATTCGGGGCGTTCCTGGTAACTGTGGTTCAGGGGGGGTGATTGAACAAGGTATTACGTTACGTTGCAGGCTACGCGCGTGCGCTCAGCGTCTGTAGTTTCTTGTATGTTATCGTCCGCAATTGTACACATACCACACAACGATATTACTATTATTACAGCCTGTCATTATATTTATGTACAGAATGGATTACTTATATTTTCCACGATGATTTTTATACATGTTAAATCCGTCAGCCGATTATAACCTCAGTGTTTCACCCTGTCGAAATATTTATTTGTAATTGCTCATTTACAACCAATACTTCTTACACAATTTTTTGGTATAATCACAGTCCATCTATATACTAAATTTCACATTCCCAGATACGTTAAATATTAAATAGTATGATCGCACTTGGAAATGTGTCTGAATGAAACCTGTAGCAGAGTTCGGGTAGCAAGCATCTGTCTGACGTGCTTCCTATTAGGAATGGTATGAAACAAGGAGATGCTTTATCGCCATTGCTCTTCAACTTTGCTTTAGAGTACGAAATTAGGAGGGCTCAGGTGAGCCAGGATGGCTTGAAATTAAATAGTAAACATCAGTTTTTGGTTTATGTTGATGATGTTAATATACTGGGTGCAAGAGTACACATTACAAAGAAAAACACCGAAGCTTTGGTAGTCGGTAGTAAGGAGAATGGTCTAGAATGGAATGCTGAAAAAACTAAGTACGGTCATGTCTCGAGATCAGAATGCAGGACGAAGCACAATATACAGATTGATAATAGGTTCTTTGAAAGGGTGGAAGAGTTCAAATATTTGGGAACAAACTTAACAAATCAAAATTATTTTCAGGAAGAAATTAAGGGCAGATTGAAGTCAGGGAACGTTTGCTATCATTCGGTGCAGCATCTTTTCTCTTCTAGTTAGCTATCCAAAAATTGAAAGATTAAGATATGCAGATCTATAATTTTTCCTCTTTTATATAGGTAATGAAACTTGGTCGCTCACATTGAGGGAGGAACGCAGGCTGAGGGTATTTGAGAACAGGGTGCTGAGGAGAATAATTGGGCCTAAGAGGGATGAGATAACAGGGAAATGGAGAAAACTACACAATTAGGAGCTTAATGATCTGTAGTCACCCAATGTTGTTCACGTGATCAAATCGAGATGAGGTTGGTGGGGTATGTAGCAAGTATGGTGGAGAACAGATGTGTATACAGGATTTTGGTTGGGAAACCTGAGGGAAAGAGACCACTTGTAAGACCCAGGTGTAGATGGGAGGATAATATTAAGATGGATCTTCAGGAAGAGGGATGGATGTGAGGGCATGGACTAGATCGAGCTGGTTCAGAATACGGACAGGTGGCCGGCACCTGCGAACGCGGTAATGAACATTCGGCTTTCATAAAATGCAAGGAATTTCTTGACTAGCTAACAACCAATCACCTTTTCAGAAAGGACTCTGTTCCACTGAGTAAGTAACTACGTAAGTAAGTATGCAAGCAAGCAAGTTATTTCCCTTAATTTTGCATAACGGAAACTGTAGGAAGCAAAAAGTCAAATTCATATCAATTACTACCGATCAGTGTCGATGGCACCAGCGGAAACGTCAGCAACAAAAGTAGCCATACATGTACGTGGGTCTTCACATACAGGGCCCGTCATTTTTGTCCGATTTTAACCAAACTAAAAACTTCTCGAAAGATTTTAGAAACCAACCTCCCACCACTGTAAAATTTCATGAAACTCCGTCCAGTGGGGGGACCGAGTTGTTCCACGTGGACAGACGGATAGACATGCAGACATGATACAACTCACATTCGCTTTACCAAACTTTCCGAACGCGCCAAAAACATCCTACTACCGTTACGCAATTTCTAACAAGGAGTTTCACCAAAATTCTATTAATCATTCAGATACAGATGTGAAAGTCCATTTACGGCTTTTTGTGAAGCAGAATTTCTTATGGATCCATATGGACGGAAAAAAAAACTGTCCAGGGTCCATTAATGAAAATTGTCCGTATTGAAATTTTAAAGAATATCTGAAACAGTTTGGGGGACACGTGAAAAATTACGTTTATGGTCTTAAGTAAAGCAAGCTTCTGACATTAGTCAATAAAGCTACAAATCAAAACTGCCGATCTATGTTACTTACAGATGTCTCTCACATCGAATTTGACCAAGGCATAAACAACGGTTTACGATACAGGTCTCCTTGAAACGTTCATCTGTTACCTCAAGAAAAAAAAAGCGTTGTATCGATCAAAATTGATAAAAACATGAGAATATGACCGGTAGAGTTAAGCAAAGACCTCATACAGAATGTAATGAAGTTTGATTACAAGTTTACATCTTATTTACGAGAAAGTTCACATACGATCATGAGTGAAAGGTAAAGTAATCCCATTACAGGCCTGAACACGCCCTGAGGGTTCCAGGAGGCTGAAGCTCCCAGATTTCAAGACAATCAGCACATGAAGGTGGTAAGGTTGTCAGCCCTAAGCACCGGCCGCCTCTACCGCCCAGGAAATATTCCTGGTACTCATTTCTGTTATGGGCTGAGCCAACCCCAGGGCCATAGTGCGGCCGGAAGGATTATGTCAATGAAAAATTCCAATTACACCAACGGGAACTGCACCCGCAACCTTCCGACTTGTAGCGCAGTGCCTCAACAAACTGCGCCACCGCGTACCCCATGATCATGAGTAAACCAATCACTTATTAGACAAACGGGTGATGAAAATTCAAATTCTGCTATACTGTCTACGACAAAGTGTGCACAACTACTGACCGTGTATTAAATTAAATGGGTCGTGTTAAAACATATTTCACAATGAGCTGACGTTTGTTACAGAGGAACTGCACACTTCTGAATGTCACTATTCACAACTGGCCATCAACCACGGTCCAAATTACTGTAAAACGCTTAAATTTCACCACTTGATACCTTACTGATACCCAGCCTGCCCGCTGTTCTGCTGTAACACAGCCGAGATAGAAACTTCAGCAGCTGACGGCCAACAGAAGGCTGTCTTTTATTACAGTATGCTCGGTTTATGTTACATAAGTGCAGGGAAATTATTTCAACTGGCAGGCCACGTTACCAGTTTAGGTAAGCTTTGAACGTCACACATATTTATCGACGTTAAATTATGTACCTTCAATTTATGTCTTCCACATTTAGATCTATACAGGAAAAGTTAATGGTACGTAAAAATGCCAGAGATAAAAGAGTTCAGGTTTTGTTTTCTTTAGCCTTAATTTAACTTTAGTATTAATCCAAGAAAGACATTTATAACGTACGTAAGTACACACAGAAAACATAAAGGCCTAACCACATATTCTTTCTTCAATCTTGTCGCGAGCTGCTCTGAAACCTGCAGGGCCAGGTAGTGCTGCCGGGCAAGGTTTTGCGGTTAGCTACCAGTCTGGATGCAATGACTCAGCCTAACAGCACGTGGGACATCAGTTCCTGATTCTAGTGGCTAGAACAATAAACACGGCAAGCGGAAGACGTTCATTATTCACACGACCACACATGAGTGAAAAGGAAAGGGCTGAATATTTTAAATTTTAAATTTTATTTGTTTTTGTGTGACCACCTGTTTGACGTCGATCGGCTTGGATAAAATAAGAAGGGGTGATTAGCTAGGCAGCGCAAGTTGTGGAGATGGCACCCTACACTAGAGAATCGGGGGGGATTGGGGAAAATCGTTTTTGGGTGTCAAAGAACAATTTTCGGGTGCAGAATTTTAATGTTCGAGTTGACCGTTCAAGAAATCACGTTAATAGACCTGGGAGAAAATTTGAAGAAACCGCCTTCTGTGATATGTAATGCCAAACGTTGCAGGACGTAAGCGAACAGGAAGGGCCGACAAAACCAGGTAACATGATGAGGAACGAGTTGAAAGACGTCCAACGAAGTCAATTTCTCGTCTCTTGTAATAGCTTGACACCAGTCCTGGGGCAGCACAAAGAACTCTGGGACAGGATTTGAAGATCCAGACTTGCTAAACATGAAGTGGTCATAACACAGACGTCGGACTGTCTCCAGACGTTCCTGTGCTGAATTCTGATATTTTGAACACATGGCTTAGAGACAGGGACATTTTGATTTGAACTGGATGTTAACAAACACAACAGCTGCAGGTGTGGGACATCAAATCTAACCCTTCACGCTGATTACATACTTTACACACAAAATTGTACAATTTTGTGTGTTTTCTGCCGAGAAACAAACCAAACTGTACTGGAGGCCCACTATTCCTGGTAGAGAACGTGAACTCTGAAAGTTATGGGGAACTTCTGGTTAAGAACTTCATTGCATTTGTGCAAGGAACGGCTTGTAAACGCGATGGAATGAGTTCAACCACTTGAGCCCTGTCACGTTTCTTAATACGGTTCTGGACATACAAAATATCCACTTCCAATAAGGAGTAATTTCGAACAGCTGACCTGGTTACTTTGGAGTGCAGAGGTCTTTGTTACCAACATTAATCAAAGTGATTATGTTTGCGGGACTGTCTTCAAATCCATGGCTACAATTCTCGTCGCCACAACTACAATATCAGTATCGAAGTTTTGAAAAGGAGCATGCTAAATTTCCTTGTGCGTATATACCATGGCTTCGAAATGGACGCCGGACATATGAAGCACGTCCTTCACGTAACTAACTGTGGTATTACTTTTTGTTATATAATGCTATATAACTATTTAAGCTATAAGCATCTGAAACAAAAAAAAAACAGTCCTTTCGTTAAGACCCCGTACATGGTACAGAATCGTTCACGAGAAGCTAGCAGTCCCTCCACTTTAACAATAAATTCCTCGCATTTCATGGAACAGAAAGGTTCAGTACAGTACTGACAACAGCCCACCACTCTTCCCGATCCTAATCAGTTTCATCCAGTCCACGGCTTCTCCGCGTATTTCTTTCAGAACAATTTACTATTATCGACTCGGTTACGTGTGGGTCTGCTACGTGGTCTCTTCGCTTCACGCTTCCCAACCAAACTGGTGTTTCAATTTCTAATCTCTCACACGTGCTACATGATCAGTTCATCTCACACTCCTTGACACGTAATCCCAACAACATCTGGCACACAGTACGAAGCATGAAGCTTCTTACTACAAAATTAACTTTATGTTCCTTTAGAAGATTCCAATATTGTTGTACCGCCCTGTCCTCAAAACACGTTCAGTATATCCTACGTTCTTTCCTTAAGTTAGATACCAAATAAAACAGTTAAAATTACAATAATATTTATGGTTTTAGATAGCAGAAAGAAGACAAATGATTCTGAACTGAATGTTTGCCACAAGTCGCGCACAACAAGAAGACAAGTTATGCATACACGCCATATTTCTTTCCTGTCAGTTAAAACCCCCTGCAAGGTCAGATTAAAACATTTATTCGGGAACTAGTTTTCGAACCCTTCAGGTGCACAACATGAGCATTACAATTCTGATTCCCGGAAGTAGCAACGAAAGAAGTAAGCCTTGACAGCGTTTTCCGAAGAGTGTCCTTGAAGTCGAATTTCGACAGAAGATGCTAGTGTAACCAAGTGGCTAACGATAGGCTTGGACTACAGTTCTCGACATCTGTGGCCATGAAATCAACGCGCGGGAGGGGGAAGGGATGCAAATACATGAAGACCTTCCACTGAATTGTGTAGTCGTGCCAGTTTGTATTCGGCAGAAAAGAGGCTACTGAGACAACCAAAAACGTATTCCATATTCCAAATACATTGAGCTTATTTTTACAGATGCGTCCGGTAGTCACGTGGTGGGTGAAATGGGCACGTCTTCGAAAACTCGAACACTGGTGTAATGGAAACGAAAGCATATTTGATTTTTTTTTGTGTGTGTATGCGTGTGTGTGCGCTGGGTGGGGCCGTTCCACATAGCACATCCATGGGCTTAGCCGATTCCTCATCGCAAGAAGTTACTGAAAGTATAAGATGTTAAATTAAATTTAAACCACGACACTAACTACAGAATCAAAACGGTAGGAGACTGAGAGAAAAGTCTACACTGTGTACCTTGTAAACTGGTCGAGGCTTAGGTCATTCAATGACGCTGTTGAAACTATAGATTTTACAAGGCCTTGCGTGAGACAGAAATTCAATAAATAAACGTTGACTATGTACGGATTCGGAAGTATGAGCACCTGACTTACTTCACTGGACAGTTAGGAAACGATCTCAGCCACCACTGCCGGTGGTCCAGCCAGTATTTGAACACAAGCAAAAATCACTACAGTAAGATATGTGTGCCGATAGCTACAAAATAATTTCGGTGCGAACTTCACAAATTCATCGCATCGACATCATCACCATAATCAATGTAGCTATCATGAAGTTAGGCCACTTACTGACCCTTTCCAGATTCACACATTCAGAAGTTTCTTCAAGGATTTTCCTTGGTTCCTTCTGCCTTTTGATCGACAAATGATTTCTACAAAATTATAAGGTACGAGGAAAAATGCAAACACTGCATTTTAAAGTGCAGTCAACAGTAGTTTGAAGGCGGATAAAACTTTTATGTTGAGGTAAGGACGTATGCATGGGTGACATAAGTAAAAATACTTCCACACATCACTTAAAACATTGCTCAGGACAAAACTTTTGGTACGAGCCTAAGTAAAACGTAGAGAACGAAAAGGTTAAATGGGTGAAACATAACAAGCAATAATGACAGGTTGCAGTGTCAAAATTAAACAATCTCAGTAAGTCCGAAACGTACTTTTGTGCAACAATTTTCGACTAAATGATTCCATAACACAATATGGCAAAAGGTCCATGTTCGTCAGTCCTGAATATCAAGGGACCAATGTCGCTAAAATATCGTAGGCCTAAATATTAATCTATTACAGCTATCGAATCGAAGTAAATAACACAAAACAGTAAGTTTAAAGCAACATCCACAAGTTACGACCCCAATCGGCCATCCTCAAGTGGTGCACTTTCAAACACTTGAACAAATAATGTTTAAAGTGGCGACCGATGTATACCTCAACAGTTAGAAAATGTACTAATACTTCCATGTTTGAAAGCATGTCACCTTTGAACGGCCGATTATGGTAGAAATGTGCTGGAGGTGCTTTAAACTTGCCGGTATAATGAATTCGCTGTGTTGTGGTGGTCACCATATGTTAGTACTTACAGATAACACAACGACGGTGGACTCCATACATTAAACAGGCTACGGGCTGGCCGACCGAGGAGTCGTGGTCCCGATTCTCGGCAGGCGGAACGTACTTCACTGATGTCCAAAGCGTGCACACCGGCCCTACTCGGGACCTGTTCTCCGGAAGTAAAGTGACCGGAGCGTGAAGGTGATCAGTCGCCTTCATCTCGTGTCCACGTTAAGAATGCATGACGTTACACAGTTACTACTTCATATGCCTTCATGACGAGCACAACAAGTTTTACAGTGGTATTGAGCCCAACTTTTAACCGTCTATGAGGCTTACTTTCAGCAGTTTTAACTAGATATCTTGCACCAGATTTCGTTCAAATTCATGAAGTCAACACCTTCCCAATTCAGATACTACACACGTACTACGCGTGTTACTTACACTTAATACTCGAAAAGTGACGAGTTAAAATATGAAACAGGAAATCGGCTACCTATCCCGACCGAGGTATTCGAGGTTAGTCAGTCACACCAGACAGACGTCAGGACAGTACCCCAAATTAGGCCACTACCACTCTCCTACACCTCGTTTCCTATTCACTGTTCACTAAGAGTCACCCTACACTTCAATACTACACAGCAGCGTTTCCCAACCAGGATTCCGCAGAACATCGACAGAGTGGAACAACTACCTAAAAGTTACTAAATACTGCGAAAAATTCCAAAACTCCCTCATACATAACGGAATATTTTGTCCGGTAATTGGCAACACTGTAGTAATTTCCGTGTGCTACCAATTGCCCCTTTTTTTGTCCCTGTAAACGTTTTCATAACTTGGGGTACCGTGGGATGTGAAAAATGTTTGGGGTTCCTCCATGGACGAAAGGCCGGGAAACACTGCTGCACAGCCGGTGTCAGTGGAAGTACTCGTATTGTTAAGCAAACCAAACCTACGATACTAATATAACCGTACAGCTGCGTATCAAAACGCACGTCTTGCGTAGCAAGTAACTGTATTAACGAATATCAAGCGCAACAGTAGACAACTGGATCGAACGTAATTAAATAAAACTCGTACACAGTACTCATCATAGGGTATTACCTCTGCCTTGTTGCATTTCACGAACTTTTAAGCGTCACATCACTCCCTCCCACACGTCACCATGGCAACTGTACGTCATTGGACTCCGGTTAGATGGACACCCTACAGCGGCCCCTTGCAGTGTCCTGCAGATACTGCATTTTAATCTAGCTAACCACTGCTCAAGGAATTGTGTATATCATTCGCTCTGCAGCTGCATCAAGTCTAACGACATTCAGTGAAAATTTAATTTCCACTTAATTCTTACGTAATACTCTGTACTAATATCGGTCACGTGAAGACTCTTTTTGCATGACAGTGTATGAGGTGGACACCAAACATGAGACAATGAGGTCCGTTTGACAATGCGCAATACTTTATACGCGAAAATAACGTAAAATAATATGCCACCCCGGACGTGGGCAAAGCTCAAAACATGAATCTCGTCTTTCTGACCGTGATGTCTCGCCTCAGAAACTGCATGACCTATTTTCAGCAAATTGGATAATGTACGTCCACACTAGCAGGGGGAGCCTGGACAGCATAATCGGTACAGTGAATATGCCACGGGCTGGAAGATCCAGGATTCGAATCCCGGAGGGTACGACATTTTTCTCTTCTCCAAATCATCCAGATCGGATCTGGGGCCAACCCAACCCCCTATTCACGGATACTAGGATTCTTTCCCGGGGGTAAAGCGGCAGGGCGTAAAGTTGGCTACTCAACCCCACACAGTGTCGAAGTTAAGAATGAATGGAAACAACCAAAGAGCTAACTGACGGCGGATATTGCGCGAAAGTGCAAGCTGACGTCCCTCGGTCTGTTTAGCCATTTCTGCGTTAACCGCATCGCTGAGCTCACTAACAGACACCTTAAACTGTAACTGAGATTGCGCTTACGCTAACGATTTCCCGTCGAGGTTGAAGACCCAGATGTGTACAAACTGTGGACCATTGCTCAAGAGACAATAGGCCTCATGAATGAGCGCAGCCACGCCTCTACCCGCCTTATATACCTACATGTGTGGACAGGGGCAAATTTAGTCTCCTTTTTTTTTTTACGTCCACACTAAAACTTGTCAGGTCATTTTCATTTCCGCCCTATGTGTCCAAAACGCATACACACAGACCTCTCTCCACAAAAAACTGCACACAGGCTAATTAATAAAGTACAGGTACGCAATGAACGCATTTCGACAACGGGAACATTGAGTCCCACAAAACTGGGGAATGCCTCATTTGCAGCGACTATCAGCTTCTCATCAACGAATCTGTTCCATGGAACTGGCTGATATCAGTTTCTCAAGAATGATTCCGTTCCATGGAGTTGGTTGGTATCAGCTTCTTAAGAACGACTGCTCCATGGAGTTGCCTGGTAACAGCTGTGAAACTATGAACCGTCAAATGCGAAGACGAATGCGAAGAGTGAACTTTGAGGAACTCATATAACTTAAATACTTATATTTAAACCCGAATAAGATACGCGGATAATCATGTTAATACACTAAAATTAGGCCCGGGCTCAGAACTGAAGATATCGAGCGGGTTTCGCTACAGTTCCCCGAAGACAAACGTAAAGTTGGATACTGAAACCCTAATCATGTTATATTTATCCTTCACAAACATGACATAAGCAACGCAAGTGACAGGGCACCTTTGTTACAGAGAATTGCCTCTTCTTTACCAAAAGCGCACTTGAAGAACGTGAGTACACGGCTCTTATATACCCTAAATGCTTTCGTCTGTACACGCCCAGGTAGGAATTAATTTACAGCATTTGGTTACAAGGTGGGATAGCTCAGTTATTCTGAAGTCCACATAAGTGGTGCAGGTGACCGTAAGGACTGTTCTCTTCTTCGCGGCCCAACAAAGACGATTTTCGTGAGGGAACATTGTATGGCGTGGCTGTCACTATCAAAACGCCTATGAACAGACTGCTGACACACCAGTGGTTCCCAAGCTATGCTCCCGCGGAAGACGAGCGTCGTGTTCCGCTGGCTGGATAGGGGTGTTCCGCCTGTGAAATTGAGTAACTGCGATCTATTCCCAGTACAAAAAGAAGATAAAGTTATAAGATAAAATGTTTTGGATTTTACATTTTTCTCGTGATTTCATATGCATGTATGGCGTCATACCTGGTTTGTGTATATTACATCACATTTTCCGCTAGTAATATTGTTCTTAAGTCGAATGATGCCACAAAAATAATTTTTCCGTAATGTTTCGCAAAGAGCACCATGAGGTCCAGGTAATTCACGAACTGAAGAAGGTTCGAAACATCTATAAAAATACAGAGAAAAAGGCAAGACAAAGAAATGTAGCGGCTAAAGGGATATGTGTAATGAGTGTGGGGGGAAGGGGGGCGAACTAGGGGGCTTCCTTCCGTGGTATCCGTACCGTAAAGTTTGTGACTATGAGTTGGTATACAGGAATTCCATTCCAAGTGGCACTCGTCTAGATCGGCTCAGGCTTTTCCAAAGTTTAACCAAGAATTTTTTCCCCCTAGGCGACAAACTTAAGCTGACCAGTCACCTCACTTTACCGCCCAGCTTAAGAACGCGAGCAACGTCACCCAACGTCACTTCCACCCACCCACACATATTGCTTGAGTGGTTCTTAAACAATTTTACCTTCAGATGGACATTTTATTACTCCCTTCCTGTGTCTGTGTCCTACTGTAGATTTTCCCACTACCTGAAAGAAATTCAAGTTACAAATTTCATTCTATCCCAATGATTCACACAAAATACGTACGTAGGTTTATGACGTCATACTCATAACTGAAATGGCTAACTACTTATCGTCATAAAACAAAGTATTGAATATAGATTAACGTGGCTGTTAAGTCGATTATGTTCTACAAAACAGTACTACAACAACGCTTAATTTTAAGCTCTTCCATATTACAGATCACCTCAAACTTCCGCATGACTCTCTGTTTGAAATGTTTACGGTACATTCTGAAACAGTAAATGTGGGTAGCTACCTACGGCACGGCGTTCATAGAACATTTCATGGAAATAAGAGTTATCTGGTAAGCACACAACAACACGAATAGCTGCACACAACTTCACATCTATTTCTGCAGCATATTCCAAGAAATGTCCGGCATAAGCTACGTCATCTACTTTAGAAAAAAAAAAGTGATCGAACGAAACAGCTCTGCCGTCCCCGTGTACTTAGTTTATATATTCGAAAATCAGCACGTCAAACTCCACGTGCATCCCGGATGCTGAAGAGTTCAATAGCTTATGCGCGATTCTTCCAAACAACACTGAAACTTGACTCCTAAAGTTGGCTACAGCGGTATTCTTGAGGCGCTCCTTTCAAAACTCTGTCAGGACACTGACTCGCCTCAGTTCCTTCAGATAAATGCTGAGTCAGTAACCAAAGTTACGCCACGACCGTTTCCTTCCACATTCTTTCCGATTCATCATCCAATTATTCGTCACTACATAAGTCACAAACAGCGTCGTTCAGTAAACAAAACATACAAAAATAAGGTACTGAAAACTCGCCAGAAAGGAGCCATGACAGACCCATAAAGCAGGATTTAAAATCTAACACTACAGGAAAGGTTCCTTTGGGAAGATCAGGAAACAAATAAAAACCTAAGAAGAAGGGTGGAGTCCTCGACGAGCAGCCGAATGACACCTGATTAAAATCCGGACACGTTTGGCTAACGCAGCTGAAGTTCAAAGAATTTCTCGGCCCCTCAAAACAAACGTAGTCGGTAATTCAGATATAGGACAAAGTCTAAAAGTACATGCGCCATCTGAGGCACAACTCTCAGTAATTCTGGCGATATCACAGACTAAGAGATGTGTCAAGTGATGTCACGCGGCTTAAGGAAATTTCGAACTTACTACACGGATGACGTCAACTGTAGTTACTGCAGTGTTTCACACTCTGTCCCACCATTAAGTTATATTAGTGGAGTCACAATGATGACGCGTAAGCCTTCCGATAACGATCTTCTACACATATCTGAAGTAAACGGAATAAGGTACTGAGCAGGGGCGTCTGCAAGCTGCTCATGGCAGTAAAAGGTTCAGGTATCGATAACATTCCATCAGAAAGGCTCAAAGTCCTGGAGGTCCGTCTCCTGGAATATCGGCGACATGGTTACAAAACAGCAACAGTCTACTTGTATCATTGTGTTCTCTCTCAGCGCCATACCGTTCCACTCCGGCTAAACTCTAAGCAGTAGACAAGAGACAGTTTCTTTCCAGCCTATGTGATTGATTTTCCATAAGCTGACCACCTATTTAAATCAATCCGGTCGCTAAGCGATATAAAATATACACATGAAGCAGCCATCTTGTGTCACAAGATGTTACATTATATTGGTAATTGGTAAATACGGCGTTCTTCTATATTCCTTATGGTTGCGGCCTCGATCTTGTAATTTTCTTGTAAGCTGGCTACCTATGTACTTCCGTTGATCACTTCTCAGCGGATGCACATATCAACATGTGACAATGGTGGTTAAGTGTCATGATGCGGCACTGCCAGCGCCAGGTTTGCAGACCTATTTCAGACTGTGAGAAAGAAGCTAAAGGAATATTACTATGAAGAACAGAACTTTATGATAGCGCCTTACAGTCTCTTGATATTTCCCCCGGCAGTAAACTCTAGCCCACAGTCCAGCACAAACTAGTGTCCGAATAACACAAGTTCGAGGACATAAGACAACGCAACATCAACCAGCGTTAGAATTCCGTCAAACAGCTTCATATATTGTGCTTCAAACTTGGTCTCCCTGTAGAAATCATTAATAACAGGTGGCAAACATACACATGTTTTTCTACGCCATCTATCAGTGTTTTAACCACGAGTGGTACTTCTCATTACTTTAGCCTTTAAGACACTAAACGCCTACAAACATCACCACTCAGTCTGTGTATGTCTCGGCTGCGGTAAGAATGTTGCATTTGAACCCGGCTACCCCTCATACACAATCTGTCACAGCACTAGATTTTGACGGGTAGCTTATAATTCAGGAATTTACAGCTGGTCCGGTGGCTTATATGACGATAATGAGCTGGCAACCACATACACCCAATATTCGCCAGGAATTTCCGTTGAAGTTTTATCAAACGTACAGACATTATTATAGAAGTGGGAGACGGACATACGTCGTTTTATTTGAAGACAAGAGCTTAAACGTAACACGCAGTTCAAAATGCAGAATATGAAAATCACATCATACAGATTGCGCACTTAAGCAACAGTGTTCAACATTAGGGTGACAAAGGGAAGTCCACCAGTTTGCTTGTAGAGTGGAACATGGTGGAGTTATTTGAGTCTTAATTCAGCAGATGACCTGTTGGCATGACCTTAGAGGCTCATAAAAGCAAGGGTTTAAATACAATAAACCGTGCGACAAACCGAGCCTGGCTACTCTGAGGCAGATTCCCATATGCACGTAACTGGTGGTTGTTTTTTGCAGAAATGGCATAAACATTTCCGTGTTTTAAGATCTAAAAACTCTCTAAATGCCAGTAGGCCACTCAGGCATCAAGACTACATTGTCCCAACCGGTAAAGCTGTAGTGTAACGAGGCTGGGCGAGGACTGGTTGGCCACCAGTTGGCCAACGGCGTGGGTCAAAGTACTCAGACTTTGTTTTCCGATGAATAATGATACAGATTTATTTGAAGCTGCTGTTACATTAGTAGTGATAGTTAAATGCAGTTGAAGTACAGTTGAAATTATAGAC
>Ga0123353_10006255_pt1 | contig 15832 bp, 10 predicted proteins | sample TergutLab28metaG_3_FD_92763 | JGI IMG/M metagenome (GOLD analysis project Ga0123353, IMG submission 92763) | Labiotermes labralis P3 segment gut microbial communities from Petit-Saut dam, French Guiana - Lab288 P3 | ecosystem: Host-associated > Arthropoda: Insects > Digestive system > Gut ... | reverse complement strand
CGAAACGGCTGCCAAGCAATTCAAGCCCCATATTTTCCTGCTGGTCCATATGAATGGCGTTCAAGCCGACTTCGATAAGGTCGTCGAGGATATCGACGATATAGCCGCAGCTGTGGAAGAACACGTCCATCCCCGCGTTGTGGGCTTCGCCGAATATCCGTTTATATGCGGGTTTCCAGATCTCCCTCCACAGTTCGGGGTTTATCATGAGCCTGTTCTGGAGGCCCCAGTCGTCGCCCATCAGGATGCCGTCGACGCCGTAACGGGAGCAATGGCGTATTATATAGGTATTCATGTCCGCCAGCAGGCCGACCAGCATTGTTATTTTGTCAGGGCTCTCCATCAAGTCTATCCATGTGTCCTCAACGCCCCTCAGGAAGTGGACACGTTCGTATATCGAGCTTATGCTCAGGAGGACGTACTTGTCACCCGCTTCCCGCCTCGCGGTTTTGACGGGCCCATAGCGGCTTTCGTCCTTTACGTCGGGGATATTGAGCAATTTGAAATCATCCCAGCTTTTAAGCGGGTGGTCAACGACCTCGCCGAGGACCCCTTCGGACAGGCAATCCCAGACGCAACCCCATTCGTCGGTCCCGCGGTTGCGCCTCGCGTCCGGCGGCGGGTCAAGGTCTATCTGGTAAAAATCGTTCCCGTAACCGTCGGGGAAATTGACCGGCAGCCTGGACGGCGACCCGAAATAAAGCGACTTGCGTACTATCTCCCTGCTTGTCATTGCCAAACCTCTCCTTCGTACCGCTATAATTACTGCCGCTTATTCTTCGCCCAGCTTCAGCGTCTGGCTGATGTTGATGCGCGCGGTCAGCCGCCAGAGCATCAGGATCGCGAGTATAATAATGCCCGTCACGATAACACCCACCCGCAGCATGTCCGCCGGGAGGCTGAACACCCGGTAAGGCGGCGCGGACGCCACAGCCCCCGCTTCAAACATGGGGAGGAACAAGACGGAGCCGGCGATACCAAATATAAACCCCGCCAGCATGGGCAGCAAAGACAGGATCGCCTGTTCCCAAAGCATCATGGAGACCACTTCGGATTTTGACATGCCCATGGTACGCATGATCCCGATCTGCAGGCGCCGGGAGTTCAGGTCAAACACCCAGAAAACCAGGAACCCCACGGCGGTAGCCGCGATGGTGACGACAAACGAAAGCGTCAGGTAACCGTTCAGGCTCAGAATAAACGGGTCGTTCTTCACATTCGCCAGCGCTGTCGCGGAATCTTTGAACCACAGAAGCGGGACGCCGTTCTCTGCGAAATACGCCTGCAGCGCGGATGTGGAGGCCCCGTCTTCTTTTTTTATCCAGACTTCATACGGTTCCATATGGTACTCGGCGCTGACGAGGCGGTAGTTCATCACGACCAGGTAAGACGGCTCGCCGCCGGGCGGGTTTGGGTCATATGCCGGGAAATAGTCCACGGCGTCGTATACTATGCATGTGAGCGTTTTGTCGTTGCTCGGCCAATTGATCTGTACCGAGCTCCCGTGCGAGGCCCCGAGCTTCTCCATCAGGTTGCGCGACAGGAGCACAACACTTGGGTTTTGCGCCATTGCGTTCATATAGTAATTTATATGGTAATCGTACATATCGCCGCGCCGCCAGGATATGGCCGCGAACTCGGCGGGCTGTATAGCTATGACCTGCGTATTCTTTTCGGAAACAACGCCTTTGCTGACGGTCGCCGGGGCATATCTCATATTATTGCGGTAGACCTTCGTCGCCAGGGCGACGCCCGGGGCGCCCGTAAATTTTTCGAATAGCGGCTCGGTAAAGAAAAGGTCTTTTTCGGGCCTTTGTATAAGGGACCCGTTCTCGTCGTACTCCGGCGGGTTCAGGTCGGTGAACCTCCATTTTTCTTTAAGGACGACGTCTGCGCCTACCCCGTAAGCGACCCGGTCCTCAAAGTTCCTGTTGATGGTCCGCGCGGCGGAAGACGAATACAACCCGATAGACACCGTCATTATAATGAACAGCATGATGTACCGGCTCCTGGGGCGCTTCCGCGCCGCGCTGAGGGAAGCGTAAACGGCCGGCGGCCAAAACGGGCGCCCGGTTATGAACAGCAGCTTTACCATATAGGGGTAGAGCCTTGTAAAGAGCATCGCGCAACCCGTGAAGAAAAACGTGGAGATGAGGAATATCAAAGGGTCGATGAATATCTCCCCTGCCTCCAGGCCGGCGCCGGTAAGCAGGGACGAGAGGTTCCGGTACGAAAAATACCCGTATAGCGAAACCGCGATCAGAATGACGTCAAGGTAAGCCTTCTCAAAAAAGGGCCTGGCGCTCCGCGCGGCCTTGGCGCGGCGCGCCGCCACTATGGAGTCGGATTTCAGGAACAGGACGGGCAGGAGCATGGAAACGATAAAAACCCCGGCGCCGGCCAATGCGTAAACTATGACTTCGCCGTTGATCTTCGCCCGCAGCGGGGCGCGCCCCACAAACTCCAGGAACCCCGAAGAAGCGCCCATCACGGAACACAACAACACGCTCAGCGGGACCCCTATGGCCAGCGCGGCGGCGGCAAGCAGCAAGGTCTGTGCCGCGTAGACGCCAAACACCCAGCCCTTCCCCGCGCCCCGGCTGTATAACAGGGAGATCTCCAGCTTGTCATGGTCCAGGATCAGACCGGAAAGCATTATGGTCAGGAACATTATGAGCGCCAGGTTCGGGACCTGCAGGACCCATAAAAATGTGACGAGCGAACGCTCCCGCGCAGCGGTTGATTTCAGGATGCCGGAGTTGCTTATATACCCGGCGTTCTGTCCGTCAAGCGCTTCGAGGATACCCGGGATCATAGCCGGTTCGAGCTGCGTATGGTCGAGCGCATAGTTCCATTCGATCCGGTACAAGATCCGGTCCCTGTGGAATATGTGCAGGAACGTGTCCCTCGTCATAAAAAGGTTCTTGTCGGACGGCTGTGTTATCCAGTACGGGTCCGCCGGGTCGGCCAGGCGGAAAACGCCGACGACGCGGTAACGGAACGTCTCGCCCCCTAAGTATGCGCTTAGGGAGGGCGTAGTCGTATAAAGGGAGCCCAGCATGTACGGCATATCGCGGGCCATCCGCTCGCTCACTATGCATTCATATGCCCCGTCGACAAGGCCTTCGGCCGGCAGCCGGCCCGCTACGAACTCGATGCGCTCGAATAAGCCGCCCATCCACGAAAAACCGGTCCTGTTCGGGGATACGGTAGCCTGGTCGCCTTCCGGCGGGATATGGACGGCCAACGGGTTTATCGTGTCCGTAAAAATCTCGCGTTTGAAAAGGGCCGGCAAGCCTAGATCCCCGGCAAGATAGCCGCTTACATACCCGTCGAGAGCCCCGATATCGCCCCCCCATTCACGGATAGTTGCATCGGCGGCCCTATATGAGTATACAAGCGGCTGTTTGCCGTCGTCAGCGTACCGCTCGGCAAAAGCGCGCTGGAGCATACGCATCTGGATCGCGTCCCCGTATGCCGGCAGGCTCGCGATGAGGGCGACGGAAAACACGCATGCTATAAGCAGGCTTAAAAAAAGCCATTTGTTTTTTATGATCTTGCCGGCCGCTACAGATAACATCGCGCCCCTCCGGGAGCCTCTATTTGACGACGATTTCCTCGCCCGGCTCCAAACCGCTGATGATCTCGATCTCCGTCGCCGTGCTTATCCCGGTTTTGACCGGGCGCTCGCGGCAGACGCCGTCCTCCAGCACGCGGACATATGAATATGACAGCCCGTATTTTTCAACGGCGTTCACCGGGACGATAACGACGTCATGCCGGCTGTCTTTAACAAGCCGGACGTAGACCGATGTGCCAAGGCCGACGTCTTTGGGCCAGTATGGCGTCTCGATCAGCGCCGCCGTCTCTGAAATCCCGATCGCTTCCCGGACCGCTTCCGAGGATGATACCACGTAGCCTTCGAACATGAGGGTCTCCCGCATGCCTTCCAGGCGGACCGACGCTTCCACCTGCACTTCCATCCCCGGCAAGAAATCCCTTACCGCGGACCCTGTGACCACTATATAGTATTTAGAGTCGTCCGCTATGTATATCAACGTTTCATTGGGCGGGACGGAATCGCCGATCATCATGAACCTCACATAAGTGAGTATCCCGTCGATCGGCGCGTATATGGTAAAATTTTCATACTGTTCTTCAAGCGCGCCCAGGCGGGCCTCGACGGCCTCCAGCTCGATCTGCGCGCGCCGGTCCGCGGTGCTTTCCGCGTTATCCTTAGCTTGCGTAAGCCTTTGCCCTATTTGGGCGACGGAGTTGCGGTAAGCGGACTGCGCCTTTAAATATTCGCTTTCGGTTATTTCGCCGTCCTTGTATCTCCCCTGCGCTGCGGCAAAATCGTCTTCGGCGATGCGGACGTCGATCTTTGCCGTTATCTGCAGCTCTTCATAATATGCTATGGCATTTCCCTTTTGCCTTGCTGCGTTATCATAGTTCATACGCGCCAGCTCGGTCGCCCTTCTCTGCTCGACAAGCTGCTTGTTAAGGTCCTCCGACTCAAAAACCGCGAGCACGTCCCCGGCGCTGACCCGCTCGCCGGCGACCGCGTTGTATTCCACCAGGACAGCCCTCATCCCCTTCAGGCTCAGGTTGTATTGCATCACCGACATGACTGTCGCGCCGGTCCTGACCGTTTGGAGGATATCGCCCTTTATCACGGTCTCGGTTTTATACTCGATCTCCTCCGGGGTGATGATCGGCGGCGCCCTCTGGTCATCCTCGCCCGGCAAGAGGGCGCACGACGGTAGCGCCAATGATAATAGAACGAGCCAGGCGGCGGTCCGGGTAATTTTTTTCATAAGTCATGCACCACTACAATCCATCGTCTGGTATTTTTATTTCGGCGGGTATCGGCCCAAATGCGGCAACAAAACTATTGATAGTTATTCACTAGATCCATCGCGATCCTGTTCCATTTGCGCAGCCTCTCCGGCTGGTACCTTACCGTGCTTATATCTTTCAGGATCAGCTCGCATGGCGCCCCGTGCCTCTTGCAAGCCTGCAGCGTTTCGGCCAGCTCCTTCTTAATGATTCCTTCGTCAAACGATTCAAAAGCCAGATAGGCGGGGTTCGGTTTCCGGCTCAATACGGCTTTGCCGGCGATCTTCCCCGCCGAGATCTCCAGGTCGGCCCAGGGGCTCACGGAAATCTTGCGCACGTTCTTCAGCCGCAGTATCAGCTCGATGCGGTCATGCAGGGGCTCGCAGCAGCCGTAGTATAACATGCCTATGTCGCTCAGGTACTTCTCCGCGTAATCGATTTGGAATTCTTTGTCCATCGACGGCGAAACGGACGAAAACATCTGGCTCATCGTGTATGACCAGGTATCGCAGATACGGGCATTGCCCGTAAACCCTTTTTTCGGCAGCTCGTCGCTGTATGCCCCCGTGCTGTGCACGGCGTCGGGGGCGGGGTCCAGTAGGCCCAGACTCTCATACTGCTCGTATGTGCTTCTGTATATCCGGAACATCCTGTCCACCAGCGCGTGCACGAAGTCCGGGCGGTCTATCAGATCGTCGAGCGCGTTTGAGACGCCTTTCAACGTGGCTATCCTGTCCCATACATTGAAGCTCATAAATGCTTTACCGGGGACGACTTCCAAAACGCCGTCAAAAATTTCTTTCAACATATCCATGCGGCGGCCCGTCTCAGCCCTGTCAAGGTTCACGGCCGGCTCGGTAAGCTTTTGCAGGTCGTCTTCGGTTTTGAGTACGTCGCCATACTTATGGGAGACGACGGCGTTTTCGGGGTCTGTTTTTAGTACAGACTCGCTGATCAACCCGGCATACCCCCCGGTGACCGTCACAGCCGGATCGGGCCTGACCACCGGCAGGACCGCCATATCGCCCGGGAACTGCGCGAACTTCAGCAATGTCAGGCGCATTTTGAATTCTGTTTCCCGAAGGAAAGCGTCGGCGCAGTAACAGTCGAGCAACCCGTCGCCCGGTTTGGCAAGCTCATGGATCGGCAACTGGTCGATCATTACCATAGGGCGCTCGGGTTTCAGGCCGTTCAAAGCTTTCCAGAGGCGCACGTTCTCTTTCTGGACAGGCAAAGCAGCCACTTCGGCATACTTTTTGCCCAGTTCCCTCAATACAAGCTTATCATTTTCAAAAGACAACCGCGCATACCTCCCATATCCCACGTTCTTTTACGCTGCGCCAACTACTATAACTATTATTACTATGACAACTACCATGATTTATGGCCACGGGTTTTTATTATTTTTGGTCCGTTACGTTCAGGGAACCCAAAAATACAGCATTTCTGAATAGTCGCAGGCAGTGAGTTCGACGTTTATCCCGTTTCTCATAAGCTCCGAGCCATCCATAACTACGGATGTTTTCTTCGCGAAAGACTTTACATTGTAAACGGCGCCCTCCCGGAGCCCCCGGGGTTTTATACAGAAGCACGGATCTTCGCAAAAATTGCGGAACGCGAAAACGACCGCCTCTTCGCCGTCATATGAAACATACTCGACGGCCTGCCACTGTTTTTCCGCGATCAGGGAAAGCCTGTATATATCCTGCTTCAATAAATGCCTTATCGCCTTATAGTCGGTGATGTTGCGTTTGATCGCGTCGATCGCCGGCTGCGGGAAAAGAGAGACCCTCTCCTCCAGCGTTCCCCGGTATGTGCCCATGCCGAGCCCGCCCATCATGCGGCTGCGCATATATGTGTCCAGCAGAGACGGGTCTTCAGTTGCTATGTATTCGTCGTCCCTGAATATCTGTGTCAGGCAGAAAGATCCCGGGAACAGGTAAGAGGACGCTTCCACGTTCATCCTGGCCCGCAGGGAAGGGGTCGTGTGGTCGCTCAGCCAGTTCGCGCGGGCGTAGGGCGCCAGGCCGTAATCAAGCCTTGCCGGGCCGCCGCATTCCTCGAGGATCAAGTCCGGGAAACGTTCGATCAGCGCAGCCCAGATCTTGTACTTGCCCCCGCACGCGCTGTAATTGCCATTCCCGGCCTGGTGCCCGTGGTCGTCGCGCGTGCAGTGCGGCAGCGCGAAAGCGGAGTCGTCCCACTTTATATAATCAAGGTTGAATCTTTCGACAATGCCGGTCAATTTTTCAATAATATATTCGACGGCCTCGGGGCAGCCGGTGCACAGCTGGAAAAGGTCGGGCCAATGGCCGCCGTATGATTTCACGACATACTCGCCGCCTTCGCGGATCAGCCATTTCTCAGGGATCTGGCCGTTATCCGCCCAGAGGCGGTCGATGATCGTCGGGTCGACCCAAAGGCCGAACTTCATGCCGTGTTTATGGACGGCGTCCGAAAACGCCCGCAGGCCATCCGGGAACTTGCGCCGGTCGTCGTCATAGCTCCCTATGCCCCTGCCCCAGCCGTCTTTGGCAACGGAAGAGAACGCCCACCACGCGGCGTCGTAGTACAAGAGTTCGACGCCGATCGACTGCGCGAACCCTGCCTCGGCCAAAAGCGCCTCTTCCACGCCTTCCGCGTCCATCGACCAGATGTCGTAGAACGCCCACGGGAAATCCGGCGGCTGCGGCAATAATACCAGTTCCTTCAGGCACCGGTGCAGCTTGTTGAAAGCGTCGTCCAGCGCGCCGTCCGCCGTCCCGAAAAATACTGTTGGGACTTCTATTGAGCCCCCCGGCTCCATGATGGCGGAAAACCTGTCGAGCCCCATCCATACACGCGTACCTTCCGGGACGCGTTCAACGCTGAGCGTCCACTCGCGCTCCCAGCATACCCCGATGAAAAGGTACTCATGTGCGGAAACATCCTCCAGGATCAATAACCCGGCGTCCTTTATATCGTTCCAATGCCCCGCCGCGATCGAGAAATGCCCTTCAAGCCGCTTGCGGTTCAATACAAAATTCCGCCTGTCGATGCTGACGGTATCGAACACGCGTTCGCCCGGTATTACAAAATCGATCGGGCCAAACGATGAAATCTTGCCTGATTGTTGCGGGCCCCGGTTGTATATCCGTGAATCTACTTTAAAGCCGTTTTCGCCTGTGTCTATGCGCCGGCTGACTTCGAGCCCGTTTAAAACGCAAAGCTCCGCGACCGGGTCATCTTTTACCCATTCGCCGGCCTTCGAGGCATTACCGTTTTCAACCAGGTTGAACCCCGGGTCGGAAGACCAGTGGTACCCTGTTTTTTTATTAGTCAGCATTACGTGGCCCCCCAATGTTTTTGTCCTAAGGCGCTGTTTATTCCGCCGCGCCGAACCGTCTCCAGATCTCCGACGATTGCCCGCGGTCATCGACGATGCAGGATACCGCCAGGCCGCCGGGGGGCAGCCGCGCGAACATGTCCCCAAGCTGATCCAATGTGTACTTACCCCATACTATCAAAGGTTTTCTGGCCAGTATGCCGGAGTGGGTCGCGTGCAGCTCAAAAGCCGACGGCCCCCCCTCGTCTATATGCAGCTCCAGGGCGAGCATCCCGGCGTTTATGTAGCTGTCCCAAGGCAAAAAACCTACGGGGTGCAGGTGTATCATGCTATGGCGGAAAGCCGCGGCGATCCTGTTTAAATGTGTCTCTATACTGTTGCGGTAGAGCTCCGGGGAGAGCAGCGTGACCGCGTCCTCCTGAAGCCAGACCGTGCCGGCGGGCACCCAGGCGTTATAGAAGAACGAGCCCAGGCCGCCGTGGAAATCGGGTATGCAGGAAAGCTGCATCCGCCCGAAACCAATGATAATGTCGGCGATCGCGGAACAAATGGCGTCAGACTCTTCGGGGCAGTCGATGAAGTCGAAGATGAACTGGTCCCCCCGGAGCGCGAACATTATGTCGCTGATGCCGCGCATGCGAGTGGCCCCGATCGGGTAGCGGCCTCCGGATGCGGCGGCGTCCTGCTCTATCATCGAGCGCGCCAGGGCCGCCCATTCATTTTTATCGGAAAAAGGCTCCAGCCCCATGGCGAGGTCCCATTTCTTCGGCGGGCGGGCATATATCGTGCCGGATGCATGGTGGGCGTATATCTCCATCCCCGCGAAAGCTTCGATCCAGGGGACGCCCTGGAACGGGCCCGCGCTGAATATAAAATCCCCGCCGTGCTCTTCATGCAGCTCGAACATCCTGAGGTTGTCGCGGGCGTAGAGCACGGGGTCAAAATCGTCCGGGCGCAGCGCCCTGTCCTCCGGGAGGCCTTTCGCAGCGGGGTACCTGACCAGGGGGTACTCGCTCACGGCGGAGAACCCGATCAAAGGCCGCTCGTTCTCACGGGCGTACAGTCGTTTGAAATTATCTACGCGGCGTTCCATTGATAAAACCATTTGTCTGTATCCTTGCCGTCTGGTGGTTTATGAAATGCCGAGAACACTCGTGACTTTAGTCGTGAGTTGAAGCAGGAATCTTATGACTTGAGTCATGAAGGGTCCAAATTTATCCGGTCACCAAAAACTTGATTACGAGTAAGTGGATCTTCGCCGGGGGGCCGTCCGCGCACAAAGGCCTGTGGGCGTCCTGTGGGAAAAGCGCCATAAACTGCCCGGGCCTCAGGACCAGTCTATATGTTTCCTTATCCACCAGCGGTGAATAAAACGCGATATCGTTTTTTTCGTCGTACCCGGGCCCGTCAACGAACATGCCGCTGATATGCGCATAGCCAACTTCCTGGCTGCCGGACAGGACGCACTGTATGTCCCCATACAGCCGGTGCGCCTCCCACCGCCTGTCGGCAGCCGGCTCAGTCATGCCCCAGTTCATCTTGTAGAAAAGGTTCTGCCCGTCTATCTCATGGGTCCCGCCGGGGAGCGCGGTCAAGTCCTGCGCGAGCAAAAAATCAACGGCCTTGGCAAACGCCGGGGAAACGCCGGCATAACGCGAAATATCCGCAAGGTTGTCAATGATCATTGTACATCCCCCATAATCATATTGTCCGTTTTGTGCAATTCGGTTTTTTATAATCGTTATCGGCGGTGATAACCGGTTTTGCAGTTATTTCTATAATGGATTTACTTAATCGTGTGAATTCATGATATCACACCTGTTTTACCGTGTCAACAGCAATGCAGTATTATTTACAGTATCAGTACCGGCGGTGCTACTGTTCTGTATGCTTTATATATTCTTTATGCAATTAATAAATAGCCTAGAACGGGTTTATCACGTAATCGCCGCCCCGGCAGTTTTTCAGGTACTTCATACCATGGACCTGCCCTGTGTATTCCAGCTCGCCCCGGTATACGGGGTCGTGCCAGCCCTCTATGTCTATGTTGCCTTTGTACCCGTTCTGCCGCAGTATTGTTATGATATCCGACCAGTTGCTGTCCCCAAAGCCGGGGGTGCGGTGCCAGGCCCATTGGTCAGGTCCTTCTATGCCCTGCTCCTTTACGATATCCCATGCGATGGTGGCGTCCTTGCCGTGCACATGGAAAACCTTGCCCACCCATTTGCGGAGCTGGGGGACCGGGTCGATCAGCTGTACCATCTGGTGGCAGGGCTCCCACTGCAGGCCGATATTATCCGAATCCAAAGCGTTGAACATCATCTCCCACGCCCTGGGGCAGAACGCGATGTTCGTCCCCCCGCTGCGCCAGTCGCCCCCCATCGGGCAGTTCTCAAACGCGATCCTTAGTCCATTGCCCTCCGCTTTCTCAAGCAGCCCGCCCCAGACTTTTTTGAACTCCGGGATGTTGTCTTCGACGCTGAGTTCGGATATCCTCCCCGTGAAGCCGGTGAAAAGGTCAGTGCCCAGCAAATGGGCGTTATCCAGGATGCCGCCGATCATATTAATAAGGTCGGGGTTCCCGCCCGCCGTTGGGATAACATTGGCGAAAAGCGAAACGCATGATATCTCAATGCCGCATTCGTCCGCTTTGTCCTTCAGCTTTCTAAAAGCGTCGGCCGTTTCCTTTTCATTGAACCCTTTGTCTTTTTCAGGCCAGACCCCTACGGCAAGGCTCTCAAACCCCAGCCCTGCGAGCTTTGGGACAGCCTCCGCCGATAACGAGGACATGGTGCCAATTTTAATGTCGTGCATAAATTAATTCTCCTTTTTAATATGTTCCATATTTTTTTGCCGCTTCTATGATCTGCCGGAAATTCTCAAGGCTCACGGAGTCGGGGACGGAATGGTCCGACGAAAATATGTACCCCCCGCCCCTCTTCATCTCCGGCACTACCCTTTTTATCTCTTCGACGATGGCTTCGGCGTCGTCATATAAAACAGCGTTGACGCCGCCATGGAGCACCAGGTCGCCCCCGTACTGCTTCTTTATGGCCAGCGGGTCCATGCCTGATTTTACCTCCAGCGGGTTGAGCGCGTCCAGCCCTATTTCGATAAGCTCCGGGATAAACACGCCGATGTTCCCGCACGAATGCAGCCGGGTCTTCACGCCTTTGGTATGCGCCCATTCGATCGCCCGTTTATGCACGGGTTTTACCAGTTCCCGGTATACCGAAAGCGAGAAAAATTGCTTGCCCTTATAACCCATGTCGTCACACCAGTGGAGTTCGTCAAAATGATAGCCTGCGTCCCATACCATGTCAAACATCGCGATGTTCATGTCCAGGCAGGTGTTGAAAATATCATAGCACCATTCGGGGTCTTCCAGCAGCGCCATGAGCAGGCGCTCGGTACCCGTCACCCACGAATGCGTCACATCGAACCCAAAAAATCCGTAGGCGCTGATCCAGTAACCTTCTTTTTTCCAGTTCCCGTAATTGTCCTGCAGCAACTTCCAGTCGACCCTGTCCTTTGACGGGACCATCCTCGCTTTGGCGCCGGCCCACGACTCCCGGTCGATGATCGTGAAGCCGAGGAATTCCGGCGTGGAGGCGGCGCGCTTGAAGCTCCTCTGCGTCGCGCCCCAACCGGTGGTATAAATCTTATCCGTATCTGTCTCTTTCAGGATCTTCGATTCATACCGGGGCGAAAAGTCCGCGCGGATACCGACAGTTTTTTCCAGGCCAAAATAAGCTACATGATCCCTGCTGGGCATCCCCTCCCGCACCCAGCGGTCTATGGTCTCCGGCCACGGGCCGTCTATGACGGGAATGCGGTCGGCCTCCCGGTGCTCATACATGCGGGCGTACCGCTCATTTGTCGTCATGGCAATAATCCACCATTCCTTTTATTTTTGGCTATGTATGCCCTGTCATATGGATCGATCATTTACCGTGCCATAGACAGCTTCGATGAAAACAAGCTCGGATGTGTACTCGCCGTCCAGCCCGATATATATGCCGCGGCCGAGCAGTTCGCCGCCGCTTGCCGTGTAGCCGCTTCCGGGGTTTTCACGGCTTACCCTGTACGTATGCCCCGGGACAATGCCTTTTGGCCTGACCAGGATGCCCGAATCGCCCGTGCTTTGGAGCTTGAATACATAAATCACGGATTTTGCGCCGTCCTGCGCCCCGTACTCCATGACGCACCAGTCATGCTCTTTATTGAACTCCATAACGCCGGTGTGGTGGTAAGCGCGGCAATCCTTCATCATCGGCCTGATAAAATCTTTATATAGCGACACATGCCGCGTTATCTTCTCTTTCTCCGCCATGTTCACAGGGTCGCCGGCCAGCCCGAACCCGACAAATAAAGGGTTGATAAGCATGGCCGCCCTGATTTGGAACTCGTAATCGCCGTTGCGGTGGTAGCCGCGCCAGTGGGCGAAATAGTAGCGCATCAGCTCGGGCGGGAAGATATAGCTCAGGTTGTAGGCGGCGTACAGGCTGCGCGGCGTGACCGTGTAATCCGAATGGCAGAGGACGTCGAAACGCCTCATCAGCCCCAGCTCGCTGCGCCCGCCCCCCGACGAGCAGTTTTCAAGGTACAGGCCCGGGTACCGCGCGCGGATCTCGTCAAAAATATCATAGAGCGCCTGCACATGCCCCCACATTGCATTCTCATAATAACCCGACTCTTCATTCTCCCCGAGGTCGTTGATGGCATGGCTGTTATAATCGATCTTGATCATGTCGGGCTTATGCGTTTCTATAATGGAAATGATGGTTTCCCTGACCCATTCGCGGACCTCCGGTTTTGACAGGTCAAGCAACCGCCCGTTCGCCACGGTTTCCGCGCCCCTGGACATGGCCCAGCCGGGGTGCTCTTTAATTAACCTGCTATCGCTGCCCGCGCATTCCGGTTCTATCCACAGCCCGAACTTCATGCCTTTGGAATGGATATACTCCCGTACCTCCTCAATATTGAACCATTCCTTGACATTCCAGTCGCCGACCGTGGTAAACCATTCCCTGGCGCCGTTCCCATATCCGTACCACCCTGCGTCCATGATAAAGCATTCCATTCCCATCATGGCCGCCATATCTACTTCATGCTGCCACCATTCCCTGCCGCCCTCGACAACGCGCCCGCCCGTGACCGGCAAAAAGTCGCGCCCCGAACCCTGTTCCACTACGCTGCGGCGTATATGGATATGGAACTGCCGCGCGCATTCGTCAATACCGCCCCTTACGGCGCCGAAATGCACGACGGGGGAAACCAGTTTCCCGCCCGGCCGGATGACTTTTATCGGCGCGCTCGCCCTGGGGCCTATGGAAAACAGCAGCGCCGCGTTCTCGCCCTGGGGCGGGTACACGGTGGTCGCTTCAAAACTCCAGTTTGACGCCCACTCAAGGCTTGAAGCGAAAGTTTCGCCCGTTGTGCTGTTTGTTATCATCGCGAATGGCGCGCCCCAGCCCGAACGGCCGGTTTTCGAGCCGTACGAAAAAGTGCCCGCAGGCAAAGCCTTGCTGACCAGGCTGCCTTCGAAGCAAAAACGGTCGTCGTCGAAGTATACGATATCAAATACGCCGGCGCCATGCCCCTTGCCTTCGCCCGTCATTACGATGCCCGCGGCGGGCGCTATATATGAAAGGGCCGCCGGCCTGTCGCCGGTGTTTTCAACTACCAGCCAGCGCTCGAAAAATGACGAGCCGCAAATACGCGTATGCACCTCTACCCGCACCGGGCGCAAGTCATGCTGCAGCGCCATCACGCCGTGCCTGAAATCCCCTTCCTCATCCACTTCGTATGCGTCCCGGAACAGCCAGTGGTTTTCCAGCCGGTGGCCGTCGATCTCAAGGATAAAGGATTCCACTTCTTCCCTGCCTATGAAATCGCCGATCCAGTTAGGGCTTTCATACGCCGCATTTCCGCACTGGTACTTCGGCCTGCCCGTCGATGAGCGGCCGACCGGCAGCACCCTGCCGTCATAAAGCCTGTCGATACACACGTTCATGTTCGATACATACCGTATGCCGGGGTTGTCCCCTTTGATGATCGTCAGCTCAAGATAATCCATCCCACGCCTCCATATATTTGTATTTACAGATATAATTCATCGGATAAAGCCAGTATACCAAAAGTATGTTCAAGGTCAATGGTTTTAGTGGATTTCTTGCCGGAATGTTGTTGTAATTATAACGAAAAACGGCGGCGCGATCTTTTTATAAGACCACACGCCGCCGCCATTGTTATACTTGCTATGATACTCCCGCTATCCGCATTTCAGCAACCGATCCGGTATTATTGCGCGCTATGGTATCCTTACTTCGCCTATCGCCAGACCAATTGAACCGTTTGAACCCCTTAACGATATATTTGTAAGCTGCAGGATCGTCTTTGGCCTTCCAACCGCGGATGTCTCCCACACGTATCCTGTGCTCTCTATTGACGAACCAAATATCTCGCGGATCTCATCGGCTGTGGGCGCATCATCGGAACTCCCTCCCGTCATGGCCGACGCTTCCCCGTATGTTTCGTTGAGCGAAGCCGCCAGCTTTGAAAACAGTGCATCAACATCACCATCGGAGGGCATGAAACTAAAATGTATTTCCTGTAATTTGCCATCTGCAAACTCGAAACGCGCCCTGACTGGAATGCTTTCATAAGTGAAATAATTATCTAATGTGTATGACTCTATGCCCGGCATGGTTTCATACCGGTTACCCAACTTTTTGCCCAGCCTTTTTTCGACAACGTCAATAGTACTGCGCCACGGCGTATTGGCATACTCGTATGTGCCCCAGTCGGTCAAAAACGCGTCCAGGGCGATTTCATGCTTGCTTTGAGCGCTGTATGCGGTCACGAAAAAAATTATGGAGCATAACCCGACAATAACCAGCCCGCATATCAAAATGATCTTTTTCATGTCTCCTCCTATCATAGATAGCCGACGCTATATTATATATTGGTTATTATTACGCATGAAATGTAGAAATTTATGCAAAACGCATATGGTAATTGATTACTTTGTGCAAGTATACCATATTCACCGCCAATTGTCAAGAGTTATTTTGTTATTTTTACGATATGCTTGTGCAATGTTGCTATAATTGTGCGTAATTATAACGAAAAACGGAGTCGCAACTTAAAGAGCTTACGCTGTTTTCTGTGACTAACTCTCTTTATATAATATCAATTCCGAAGTGTTGATGCTTTCAAGTGTTATGTTTATACCCGTGTTCGAGAGTTCAAAACCGTTTATTGCTGCCACCGCGCCAATGTTTTTGAAAGTCACTTCATAGTTTTTGCCCGGGTCTATCCCCTTTAGGCGCAGATTATATGTGTTTATGCCCGGATCCAGCTTAAATACCCCGCAGTAGCCCCTTGACCTGTCTTTTGCGCCGTATTCGAGCGCGCAGAAAGGCGCGGGTTTGGCCATGCCGATATACGGGGTGTGGTGATAGACGGCCGCTCCGTTTTCCATGACGGGGCGGCAGAACCCTTTGGCAAGCTCTATATATTCGCGCGTTTTTTTAAAATATATGCTGCCCCTGTCGGCATTCTGGGCGCCAAAGCCTACATATATCGGGATCGCGAACAAAGTTACGCGCAGATGCGTCTCGATATCGGCGAGCTGATGGGCGTGCGGCATATGGTTATGGTAAT
>Ga0123353_10006254_pt1 | contig 15832 bp, 13 predicted proteins | sample TergutLab28metaG_3_FD_92763 | JGI IMG/M metagenome (GOLD analysis project Ga0123353, IMG submission 92763) | Labiotermes labralis P3 segment gut microbial communities from Petit-Saut dam, French Guiana - Lab288 P3 | ecosystem: Host-associated > Arthropoda: Insects > Digestive system > Gut ... | reverse complement strand
TGCGCGAACGCGGCATCAGACGTATGGATTTGCTTGAATGTATATATAATGGGGAAATAATAAAGCAATACACCGACGACACTCCTTTCCCGAGTTGTTTGATTTTAGGTTATTATGCGTATAATCAACCGTTGCATATTGTTGTGGGGGTTAACGCGGGTGTTTTGTGCAGTATAATTACCGCGTACCGTCCCGACATTAACCAATGGGAAAGCGATTACAAAACAAGAAAGGGGCAATAACCGATGGATTGCTTCCGTTGTATGGGAAAAACGCAGCCCGTTGAAAAGACCCATACCGTAACGCTGGATAATTCCGTAATTATCGTTAAGCGCGTACCGTCTTGGGTATGCCGCCAGTGCGGGGAAGTATATTTTACGGATGATGTAATGCAGAATGTGGAAACGATTATCGACAAGCTGGAAAGTTTAATCAAAGAAGTGGCAATCGTGGAATACACAGCTCATGCGGCATAAATTAGGAGGAAAACCATGGGTTACTTAGGCATTGACTTAGGCACCACCAACTCGGTCGCGATTATCTACAACGACAAGAAGGACATTCTCGACGTCGTAAAGGTGGACGGCACTGATGAAATCCTGCCCTCCGTGGTGTGTTACAGCCCGGAGGGGACCATCGTGGGCGCGGAAGCCAAAGCGGGGGCGATTGTGTACCCGGAAAGCACCGTCCTTTCGGTCAAACGGATGATGGGCTCGGGGGACGCCATCCATTTGGGCGACATGGAAAAAACACCCGAGGACATCAGCGCGGACATTTTGCGCAAGCTGAAGCGCGCCGCCGAGGAACAAGCGGGAGAAACCTTCGACGAAGTGGTCGTCACGCACCCCGCGTACTTTAACGACAGGCAGATTTTCGCCACAAAGCAGGCGGGATTGTTGGCGGGCTTTAAGAACGTCTACCTCTTGTCCGAACCCCTTGCCGCCGCCATCGAATACGGCTACCGCCAATCGTATGCGCAAACGCTGTTGGTGTATGACTTGGGCGGCGGCACCTTCGACGCGTGCGTGCTGCAGGTTTCGCAGGACGAAAACGGGCAGGAAACCTTCCAAGAACTTTCCGACGTGGGCGACATGAATTTAGGCGGCGACGACTTCGATTCCGAGCTGGTACGCTGGATGAAGAACGCCTTCACCGAAGCCAACGGCATCGACCTCGACGACTTGGACAACGCCGAACGCAAGCGCGTGATGCAAAAGCTCAAACAGGAAGCGGAACAAACCAAGAAGAAGCTCTCCGGCACGAACAAAGTCGCCGTACGCATCAATCCGCTGATTATCGTGGACGGCGTACCTAAGAATTTGAACGCCGAAATCACGCGCGAGGAATTTGAAGCCCTAATTCGCAAATATGTGGACCGCAGCCGCGACATCATCGAGGAAGCGTTAAAGCGCGCGGACAGGAAGGCCGACGAAATTTCCAAGGTCGTGCTGGTGGGCGGTTCCACACTTATCCCCATGGTACGCCGTATGGTGGCGGGTTATATCAAGGAACCCTACCGCGCCACCGACCCCGCCAAAAGCGTGGCGATGGGCGCGTCTATTTACAACTACCTGATCCATTTGCCCAATTCCAACGTTAAGGTGGGGCAAATCTCCCGTCAGGTGTTCGGCACAGAGGCGGTCACCAACATCGCCACCATGGAACGCCGCCCCATCCCCATCATCCCCATGGGCAGCCCCATCCCCAGCCGCTATACGGATTCCAACTTCGCCAGCATGTCGGGGGCGAGCCGCGTCAACGTGGACGTGTACCAATGGGAGCAAAACCGCGAGGACGACCGCCGTTACATCGGTACGGTCGCCTTGTCCGGCTTGAGCGGTACCACGCAGCTTGAGATCACCTACGCCATCGACGAGAACAATATCTTCGAGGTTTACGTCAAGGATATGACGACCGGACGCGCCGAGCGCGCCGAATTCGACCGCTCGAAGCCCGCGCCGCCCCCGCCTTCGCGGGATATGCGCGGCGTGGCGGGCACCGACCGCGTCAACGTCGTGTTCCTCATCGACACCACGGGTAGTATGGATACCTATATCAACGGCGTGAAGGACCGCGCCATAGAATTCTCCAATATCCTCGCGTCGAAGGGTGCGCTGTACAAGCTGGGGCTCATCGGCTTCGGCGATTTGGGCGAAAAGGAAAAACCCAGCGTATACAACTTCACCGACGACGTGCCCAAATTCCAAAAGCAAGTGAAAAATATCCCGCGCACCTATGGCGGCGATATCCCCGAATCCTCCCTCGACGCACTGGAAACGGGTATCGAGCTGCTCAAATCCCACCGCGACGACGGCACGGCGCGTAATATTTTTATCCTCATCACCGACGCGCCGCCCCACGTACCCACCATGAGCGGCAAAAGCGTAGCGAACATCTGCGATATGCTGGCGACGTATTCGGTCACGACCTATGTGGTGGCGCGTAAGGATAGGGAAAGTATCGACGCTTACGACCCCGTGACCAAGCCGAACGGGAAATATTACGACCTTAACGATAAATTTTTTGATATTTTGGATAATATAGCGATGAGTATCGCAGAGTTAATAAGGTTGTAATTAGGAATCAGGAATATAAGGCGACAAACACGGCAAGCGATAAAACTTATCAAGCATAAAAACTGCTTTCACTTAAAAATGAAGCAGTTTTTTTTTATTAAACGTAATACATGATCATTGCGGGATTATTGTTTTGGACGGACAAGCCTGTGAAAGTGTGCTATGATTTTCAATGCAAGCAAACAAACCTATATTTTGGAGGTAACTTATGTCAAACACGCTCCCTTTATTGGAAACAGAACGCCTTGTTTTACTTCCGTGGAGGATGGAATATGCCGAGGATATGCTCATATTCGCTTCAAACGAAAAGGTTATACATCCGGCTGGTTGGAAACTAATACCTGATGTTAAAAAAGCAAAAGCGAAAATAAAAAGTTTTATCGACAGGAATGCCGATGAATGGGCAATTGCATTAAAGGTAAACGGAGGTCAAAAAATAATCGGCTGGATAGGGATGCATAAAGTCAATTTAAAGGGTTATAATTTTTCATTGGATTTTGGTTATGGGCTTGCAGAGGAATATTGGGGACAAGGAATAGCCGCAGAAGCATCTAAAAAATTAATGCATTATGCGTTTATAGGGCTTAAATGTGATGCAATGACAGTTTCGCATAAGGTTTTTAACAACCGTTCAAAGCGAGTAATTGAAAAATGCGGGTTTAATTTGCGTGGGATTTATCCAAAAAACAACCAAGACAATCCTGATTCAAATGCCTGTTACTCTCTTTCGCGTATTGATTACATAAATATGTTTAACATTTTAGAAAGCGATGAATATGGAGACGTAAAAAATATTCTTTTAAAATATAAACCAAAACCCCGGAAGGAAAAGTCCCCGCAAAAATATGACCCAAGACAACCGAAGCAAACCAAGGGAAGCCCTTACAGCATAAATAATCCTGTGCGGATAATTGACGGTATTTCATGGATAAAAGAACCTACAGGATATTTATGCGGTCAATCCTGCGTGGCTATGCTTGCCGCTGTATCTGTTGATGAAGTAATAAAAATAATGGGTACGGATAAGGGTACAGGTTATACGCATATCAGAAAAGCACTAAATTATTACGGTATTCGGTATGCGCCGATTAATTATTCACCCGACCCTAATGATTCTTTGCCTGAACTGTGTATGATTGTATTTACGTTGCCCAAATATCGGCATTGGAGTTTATATTACAAAGGCGTTTTTTATGACCCTGAGTTTGGTGTAATAAATGAATACCCTCCCAATGCACTATTAAGCAATGTGTGGGAAATATTTCCTTAATGTGTGTTATAACATTATCAATGGTAAGCCATAAACAATTTTTCCCTTATATCAAGCCCGCATGGACAGATAAGCCTGTAAAGACGTGCTACAATTCAATATAGCAAGCACAACAGTATTTATATTTTTGGAGCGTACACATGGAAACCGAACGTTTATTATTACGAAGATTTACGCGTGACGATTGGCGGGATTTACATGAATATCTTTCGCAAGAAGTTGTGGTTAAATATGAGCCTTACGAAATTTTTTCCGAAGATGCCGCTAAACAGGAAGCGGCAAAACGAGCGGGGAACGATAGCTTTTGGGCGGTATGTTTGAAAGATAACGGCAAAGTAATCGGTAACATCTATTTATCCAAACAGGAGCTTGATACATGGTCGTTAGGTTATGTTTTCAATGCCAATTATCAGGGCATGGGATATGCCGCCGAAGCGGCGCAGGCGATAATTGATGCTGCGTTCAGAAACGAAAATGCTCGACGTATAATTGCTATGTGCAACCCCTTAAATAAACCGTCATGGAAGTTGCTTGAACGGTTGGGTATGCGCCGGGAGGGGCATTTGCTCCAAAATATTTACTTCAAAAAAGATAATAACGGATGCCCAATATGGCAAGATACATACGAATATGGCATATTGGTTGCGGAATGGTTTAGCCGTAGGGTATAAACCTTTTTTGTAAACCTTTGTACAAATTTTCCCTTATATCAAAATAACCCCGTTTTATACGCGCTAATGAAACCACAAAAGGATAGGTTTATCATGACCCCCAAACCCGAGCTCCTGGCCCCCGCCGGAAGCATACAAACCCTCAAAGCCGCCGTACAAGCGGGTGCGGACGCTGTGTATCTGGGCGCTGGTAAATTCTCCGCGCGGGCGTACGCGAAAAATTTTCACGGCGGCGAATTGGTGCAGGCGATTGAGTACGCTTCGGCATATGGCGTAAAGGTATACCTTGCGGTCAACACATTAATGACCGACCGCGAATTAACGGAAGCTGTCGAACTGGTCGGCTGCGCTTATGAATTGGGCGTGGCCGCTTTTATTGTGCAGGATTTGGGGCTGGCGAAGAGAATTAAGGAATCATATCCCAACGCCGAATTACACGCCAGCACGCAAACGACGGCAAAGACGGCGTACGATGTAAATATGCTGGAACGTTTGGGCTTCTCCCGCGTTGTGATGGCGCGGGAGTTATCGCTTACACAATTACAAGAAATCGTTCGCAACGTAAATATCGGGCTGGAGGTTTTTGTACACGGGGCGTTGTGCTCGTCGTATTCCGGGCAATGTCTGATGTCGAGTTTTATCGGGGGGAGAAGCGCGAACCGCGGCAAATGCGCGCAGCCTTGCCGCCTGCCGTACCGCATGGAGAACGCGGCACGGGGGGCGGGACGGGCCGCCAAGTACGCGCCCTTGCTTAGTTTGAAGGATTTATGTTTGATCGATTATATAAATCAACTCGCCGAAACGGGTATCGCCTCGCTGAAAATTGAGGGCCGTATGAAGGGTGAAGATTACGTAAGCGCGGTGGTAAGGGCATACCGCAAGGCATTGGACGGCGTAACGCCGACCGCGAAGGAAAAGGAAAACCTGCTTAACGTCTTTAACCGCGGCGGTTATACGGACGGTTACTTCGTCGGCGATAAAAGGGATATGTACATGAAGGCGTTAAAAAATCCTTATAGGGGATAATAAGGAATTCGGAATAAAAGGCGGGAACCGTATGGAATTCGTTGCAACATGCTTAACGGAAGAACAAGCCCGGGTTTGCGCCGAATATAAAATTAAAGTTATGAAAAATTATACCCGCTCGCTCGGCGAAATCACACCCGGCTGCGTAACGGATTTTTCCGTCCATTGCTTTAATTCCGCGACGCTTGAGGTATTGCGTTCGTTGGGCGTTTTACGGGTTACGCTCCACCCCGAGCTTAATTTGGCGCAAATACGTGACATCGTAAAACCCATCCCCACAGAGGTTGTGATTTACGGTAAAATCCCTTTAATGCGGTTGGGTAATCCGTTAACGTGTTATTATTTGACCGACAGGACTAACGCCCGCTTCTATGTGCATGGAGCTGCTTTGTACAATTCCGTCCCCATCTTTATGGCGGATAAAATGGGCGACGTCGAAAAAACGGGTGTTACGCACGGGCGCCTGAGCTTCACGGACGAAACGGCGGAAGAGACAAAAGATATAATCAAGGCGTACATGCGCCGTACATCGCTTGATATAAAATTTACGCGGGGCAAATTCAATTCAAAGGTATGATCGGGCCGTATATACATAAGGAGGCGTGGACGCGGGTATGATGTGGGCGTGGGTTGTCTTTGCGGTGTTTTCCTCTGTTGCGCTGGCGGCGGTTATCTTTTTGGGCACCCGACGTTTGTCAGCCCTAAAAGCCGATAACGCATCCTTACGGGTGAAGGAGGAACAAAACAAGCGGATGTTCGATGCCGTACCCATTCCTTGCTTCCTGCTCGATGAACGTTTTACGGTCGTCCATTGCAACGCGGCGGCGGTTGGCTTCTTCGGCTTCGCAGATTCCGCGGAAGGTATCGAAAGGTTCGCCCAAATATTCTCCGCGTCAAAAGGCGACGAAATGAAACGGTACTTCGGCGAAGCGTTGTTAAACGGCTGTACACGCTTTGAATGGGAGCTTGTTAACCATTCCGCCAAACCCATCCCCGTGGAGATTACCTTCGTGCGGTGCGGCTGCGGCACGTCGGATACCGTTGCGGCGTATATCAACGACGTAAGCGCGGCGACGAACGTATTAAACGAAAAAGAAAACGCGGAGGCCAAGAACCGTTTCCTCACGCGTATGAGCCACGAGATCCGCACCCCCATATCGGCGGTGCTGGGCATCGCGGAAATCCAGTTGCAAAGCGGCAACCTTTCTTCGGAGCAGGAGTTGGCGTTTGATAATATCTACGCTTCGGGCAACACGCTTTTAGGCATCGTTAACGATATATTAGATTTATCCAAAATTGAGGCGGGTAAAATGGAATTGGTCAACGACGAATATGAAGTGGTGGGACTGGTAGGCGACGTTTCCCGACTTAACCGCGTATACCGCGATGAGAAGGAAATCGAGTTCAGCATCCGCGTGGATGAAAACATTCCCGCCGTGTTGTACGGCGACGAGCTGCGTATCAAGCAAATCCTGAACAATTTCCTGTCCAACGCGTTTAAGTACACCGAAAAGGGGACGGTGTCGTTTTCCATGTACGCGTTGGTTTCCGATGAAAAGGATACGGATACGGTTAATTTGCTCATCACCATCCGCGATACGGGCCGCGGCATGACCAAGGAACAAAAAGATGCGCTGTCCGAGGAATATAACCGTTTTCATATGAAGGACGTCGGTAACGCAGACGGGACGGGCTTGGCTATGTCCATCGCGTTCACTTTATTGCATATGATGGACGCCGTATTTGAAGTGGAAAGCGAGCCGGGGCGCGGCACCACGATATCGCTGCTCATCCCCCAAAAAGCGGTGGGTAAAAAGCTGCTGGGCAAAGAAAACGCGTTAAACCTGCGTAAGCTCAACGACGATGCCCGCATGGCGGATATGCGGCTGCAATTCATGCCCGAGCGGCTACCGAGCGGCAGGGTACTGGTGGTGGACGACGTACCGGCCAATATTTTCATAGCGAGGGGTTTGTTAAATCTGTACGGTTTGCAAATCGACGCTTGCGTAAGTGGTAAGGAGTGCATCGCGCGGATCATGAAAAAGAAGGAATACGACATAATTTTTATGGACCACCATATGCCGGGCATGAGCGGTATGGAAGTGACCCAACAGCTGCGCGAAATGGGGTATACGAAACCCATCGTCGCCCTCACCGCAAACGCGTTGGTGGGGCAGGCGGAGGAATTTATGCAAAGCGGCTTCGACGGCTTCCTGTCCAAGCCGATATCGTCCGTCCGTTTGAATGAAGTCTTGGATAAATTTATCCGCAACGCGAACCCGCAGGGGGATAACCCCGCACAAGCCAACCCGCAAACCGATGTATTGGACGAATTTTATAACCGTCCGGAAGTAAAAGTGGAAATCCGCACCGATTTTGTCGAATCCCAGCGTGATACGATCCCCAAGCTGAAAGCGGCATTGGAGCGGGATGACCTGCGGGAAGCCCTGTACCTCGTCCATACGCTTAAGGGTTTATCCACCCTGCTGGGGGAATCGTCCCTGACCCAAGCCGCGTTTGCGATCGAAACCACCATAAAAAACGGCGAACCCCCGAAAGGGTCCGCCGTAGCGTTGTTGGAAAAATATTTTACGGAGGCATACGAAAAAATCTCGGGAAAATAACTTTTATTCCGGGGACGCCAACAGCCGCGCCGCTTCCGCAAAAAATGCCTCGACCCCGCGGCGGTTCGTCACCGCCCATACATATTCACCATCCACCGAAAATGTGTAGAAATTTCCGTCGAAATCGAAGAAGTCGATTTCCGTTTGCGTGCCGTCATGCAAATAAAACGTAACGGTGAACTTGGGGGTGCCTTGCGGCGGTTGGGGATCGAGCGGTGCGTCCGCCCCGATGGAAATCAACGTCCGATACAACACGCGGAAGGGTGCGGCGGATATTTCAACGCCGTTCACCGTGGGGAAGATATCGTTATTACCCTCGGAAAAATCGTGGTTGATGATCATTTCGAGGTTGCGTTCCGGTATCTGCGTATGGACGATACCTATACGTTCCACGTCCAGGATATTAATTAACGCGATAAACCGCGTGATGAAGTGCATTACGTTGACGTCGGTGATGGGGTTAACCGTAACGAGCTCCGCCATAAAAACATGCGGACGGTCGTTATACATTACATAGATATGGGGTACGCCGACCCCGTCTGCTTCCCGTACGAAAATATCGCCGAAGCGCAGGTGTATCAAACCGTCAGCGGATTCAACCAAAAAGTCGATATACGGGTCATCCAAGCCGAAGGGTGCCAAGTCGTCGGGCATCAACGCCGCCACGCTCCCCAAGCGGAATTCCGCAAAAAATTCCTCCAGAACCATGCGGCTCAGGTTAAACGTATCCACGGTACGCTCCGCCAACGCGGCAGGTTGCAAGACCACAAGCGGGGCAAAACCCCTGTCCGGTATCGTTTCCAATATTTCGGGGTCGTCGGTTCTCGTGATTTCGAACGCATCGCGCCCGCGTTGCGCCAGGCGCATATAATCAAGGCTGTCGGCGTGTAAAGGCGGAAACGCGCGGCAAATAATATCGTCAAGCGTTATCAGCATCCGCGGCGCCAAAAAACGCGATAACAAATACATGGCGGGATCACCGCTTACCATGGCGAAGAAGTGCTGCCTGTCAGGGGTTTCGTTGCCCAAATAAACCGAGGTGATATAACCGTCGGTATCATGCGCGGTAAGGGTGGCTTGCGGCGGGTCGAAGCCGAACTCCGCCAAGTCCGTACCGTACGTGTCTTCAAGGATTCGCTCTTGCGCGGTCAGCACAAAAGCGGAACGCAGCAGGTTCTGTACACCCCAGTCATCCAGCACCCAATCGGGGTGATCGGCCAAATACCATTCGAAGCTGTCCCCCTGCGCCGCCCCCCGCGGTAAAAAGAGTTTGGCTTCTTCATCCCCGTGCCGCACGTATATCCGCGTTACCTCCGCTTGGGTACGGTCGAAAAGGGTAATCGCTTCACTTGCGGGGGGCGGCGTTTCCTCGGGGTTTACCGTTTCCCCCCGTCGGCCGCTCCACGCATATACGATACCCATAACCGCGACGATAAAAACCGTCACAACCAACGAAAGGGTCCGCTTCGTTTTTCGGGCCACTAGCTATGCCTCCTCCTGTACCAGACGAATACGCCTGCGGCAAGCGTCAACAGCGGCAAGAGCCCCATCGAAAACCCTGCGATCATATTGGCTTGGAATTGGTTTAGCATCAATGGGTGGACACCCGGCGGCGTACGGGTAGGGATAAACAAACCCGGCCCCTGTCCCGCAAGCCAGCGCATGGCACCCGCCGCAAACATAAAATTATTGTCCCCCACCACTTCACGCGCGGAGGGCGACCATACGTCGCTGCTGCCCACCACGACGATACGCGTCTCCATACTCCGCCCGGCGGTGAATACCGATTCGGTTATGGCGGCGGCAAGCACAAAATGCGCGCCGTCTCCGCCGTAATCGTCACCCGGGTGGAACAAGGGCGATTCCAGTTGCATATTGGTACGCCCGAAGGCATTGCCTGTCGTAATCAATAGCGGTTCCACCGACGTGGTCGTACGCATAAGCCCCGTTTGCTCGATCGCGGCGGCGAAACGCATAAGCAGGGTCATGCGCCCCGTAGCCGCCAAGGGGAGATTTATTTCATGCGGCCACAATTGCGGTATCAAAAACATCGGGAGCATTACATGGTGGCGTTGGTCGGTTTCCATCAATACATAGTCGCTGATACGTATGCCGTAGGATGCCAGCACACGGTCAAAATTGGGCATACGTCCGCCGAATTGGGGGTCGAATACCATCATCGCCAATCCTTCGTCCTCAAGGAAAGCCAGTATCCTGTCGGCTTTTTCGGCGGGCCAGTCCCATTGCGGCGTGGAGAGCAACAGGATATCCGCGTCTTGCGGTATACCGTCGCGGATGATCGTAATCGCGTCGATGCTGCGTATGATAAAGTTTTCCGATTCCATAAAGGATATGAAGGAAGGTTCCAGCGGCGTTTCACCGCTGCCCAGCACCTTGTATGCCACGGCGACCTCGCCCTGCGTAACGGCGTGGATCGATGTGGTGATTTGACGTTCAAAATTAACGCTTGCGATCCGGCCCCGTTGGTTGTGCTGCAGCGTTATCATCATATCGGGGGTGATCACGCGGTATTGCGTGCCGCTTTGTACGATTATACTTTGGTTGGGTATCGCGCCGTCCAAATCCGCGGAGAATTGCTGCACGAAACCGGGGCTGAGCAACGGATCGCGTGAACCTACGGTTATGCGGGAATTCGTTGACGCGTATTCCTCAAGCAAGGCAGACAGCAAGGGGTCCTCCGCGCCTGTGGGTGCGATCAGGGTAACGGTAACGTCTTGCTCAAGGGTCTCCAGAAAGCGGTGCGATTGGGCCGACAACGTGAACAGGTTTTCATCCGTCAGGTCCCACGCACGGTTAAATTCCCCGGACAACAGGTTAACCAGCACAAACAATATAAACGCGAAAAGCATCATCGCCGTGGAAAAGGTACCGTAGCGGAAGCGTTTATCGCGCAGTATCCCAAACTTACCCAACATTACCGCCACCTCCTTTTTTCGATTACGTTCATGGTAAGGTAGGTGAACAACGCGCCGAATGAAAGGTAGTAGACGATGTCGGCAAGGTTTAATATACCAAGCGACATCACGCCGAAGCGCGTGTACAGGGAAAACCATAACATCGCCCGTACGATGATGGCGTCGTAGATCAGATTATTGTGCAAATACAACCCGACCGCCACGGCGACGCCGATAAAGGCCAATACCGCGGAGGAAAGCCAATGCCGCGTGGAGTAGTACCAAACCCCCGCCACCGCCAATATCACCAACGCGACGAATAAAAGCGACGCGCCGGCGGAGACGGGCATGGTCATAGCCAGAGCGTCCATCACGAACATGACCCAAACGGTTGCGAACGTGGCTACGGCGGCGATGATTTGGTTATCGGTCAGCACCGAAATAAACATCCCCACCGCGATGCAACACACGCCGATCAGGATAAAACCCACGTACGAGCCGACGATCTGACTGACGGGCAATCCTTGGTCCGCGTAACGCGAGGTTATGACCGGGAATAAGACCGTAAGCCCAACGCCGATCAAAAACAATGAAAACGCCGCGAAGAATTTACCCAAAACGATCTGCGCGACGGACAGCGGGCTTGTAAACAACAATTGATCGGTCTTATGCTTCGTTTCTTCGGAGAACAGGCGCATGGTCAGGATAGGGACGAGGATAAAAAACATAAAGGACGTGGAAGCAGCCATCAGCGTATCGCCAAAGCGCCCGCTTTGCGGGAATACGTTGTTAAACGAAAACATCATGCCTACCAAAAACAGCATAAACGCCAAAAACGCATACCCCACCATTTGGGTGAAGTACGCGCGCAGTTCCTTCATATATATCGGGATCATTCGGAATCGCCCCCTTTATACCCCGTCGCCTCGGCGCGCATGTCGCCTGTCAGGCGCAGGAAAACCTCTTCCAGCGATAAATCCATCGACTTCATAAGCAAAAGCGGAAGACTGTGTTTGGCCATACAGCGGAAGATCGCTTCGCGGATGTCCGCGCCTTCGTCGCCCGCCAGTTCGAGGTCGGTCGTCCCCGCTTCGCGGCTGTCCAATACGTTGATATGGCGGATGACCGCGTATTCCTTTAACGCTTCCCGAATTTGTGTGGGGTCGGCTTTTATCCGTACCTGTATCTTCCCGCTCGATTTGGTCAGCTCGGCGGAAAGGTTCTCCGGCGTACCCTGCGCCACGATGCGGCCCTTGTTGATAATCATCACGCGGTCGCATACCGCGCTCACCTCTTGCATGATGTGTGAGGATAGGATAACCGTATGCTTCTTGCCCAAGGCTTTAACCACTTCACGCATTTCGATGATTTGCTTGGGGTCGAGGCCGATCGTGGGCTCGTCCATGATAATGACGCGCGGATTACCCACCATGGCCTGCGCAAGGCCCACCCGCTGGCGGTATCCCCGCGAAAGGTTTTTGATCAACCTGCGGGAAACGTCGTTTATGTGTACCTGTTGCTTGATCTTTTCCAGCATTTCCTTGCGGCTTGTGCGTTTAACGCCTTTAATATCCGCCACGAAGCTCAGGTATTCGTCCACCCGCATGTCGCCGTATACGGGCGGCGTGTCGGGCAGGTAGCCGATTTGCGCCTTCGCTTGCTCCGGTTCGGCGACGATATCGAATCCGTTGATCATCACGTCACCTTTCGTCGCCGCGATAAAACCCGTCATAATATTCATCGTGGTGGTTTTACCCGCGCCGTTGGGCCCGAGGAATCCCACGATTTCGCCGGCGTTAATGGAGAAGCTGAGGTCGTTGACGGCGGTATGATGGCCGTATCGTTTGGTGAGGTTCTTCACTTCTATCAATGCGAGTTACCCCTTTCAACGGTTATGTTGTGGAAAATCGGGCGAATTATACCATAATTACAACGCCGCGGGTCGATATTCGTCCAACACCGCCGTGAATACCCGTTCCCCGTTGCCGCGCCGTACCTTTATTTCGATCGAATCCCCCGGGGCGGCGTTATCCAATATACGCCGCAAGCCGGAGAAAGCCGCTATGCTTTGCCCATGCATTTCCAATATCACGTCACCTACCCGCAAACCCGCTTTATCCGCCGCGCTGCCTTCGTTGACGGTTACGATCTGCAACTGCCCGCCGCCGTTATCGGAAACGACGATCCCTAAAATCGCGCGGCCGCGTACGAAACCATGCTCGATAAGCTGCCCGACGATTGCCGCCGTTTGCGAAGAGGGGATCGCAAAGCCGAGGCCCTCCACGTCCGTCCCCGTGGACTTCGCGCTTACCACGCCGATGACCTCGCCGCGGGTGTTGAGCAGCGGCCCGCCTGAATTGCCCCGATTGACGGCGGCGTCGGTCTGCATCTTACTGATCGATATACCGTCGATGTTGATGTCGCGGTTAAGCGCGCTGATGTACCCTACCGTCATGGTGTTGGCAAGCTGCCCCAAGGGGTTGCCGATGGCGGCGACTTGCTCGCCCACCCTTGCCGCGTCCGAATCGCCGAAGGCTAAATACGGGAAATCGGTTGCATCGATTTTGATTACAGCGAGGTCGGTACCGGGGTCGCGGCCGATGATTTCCGCGGGGAAGGCCCTTCCGTCATGCATGAGTACGGTGATGGTACCCGCGTTTTCGATCACGTGATTGTTGGTGACGATATAACCGTCGGACGTTATAAGGAAACCCGAACCCGCGGAGGGGCGCGATACCTGCTGCCCGAAGGCGTTGCGCCCGATAACCTCGATGGAGATCGCAACGACGGCGGGGTTCGCCATGTCGAACAGATCGGGCAGGGAAAGCGTACGCTCGGTTTCCTCTTCAAAGGGTTCGGCGTGGCCGATATTTTCAAAGTCGCCGCTTGAAGGCGTATCGGCAAGCGTATCCCCATGCGGCGACGACCGTAAGGCAGTTTGCTCGTTCTCCGCTTGCGCCAGCCTTGCGCCGATATACCCGCTTCCCAGCATTAATGCCGCCATGCATATTACGGTTACGATTTTCTTTATTGTTTTCATCGTTTTCACGCTCCCATTCCGGTTATGTATATATTCTACTATCCAATTACGAAAAAATCCGCGCAGAGTTGCGGCAAATTTGAGGCAAAAACGGTACAATTTTATATAAAAAGGGGCTGTCTTACTTGCTGTTGTTCCGTGGGGCGGGGGCGGGCGGATGTTCCAACGCCGCGCTGAACGCAATCAGGTGATGAATGGCTCCGTCCGCGAAGTGGTTGCATCGGTTGCAAGCACCCGATGCCAACCACGTAACGCGCCCGTTCGCCGTTCATCGCCCGATTGCGTAGGCGCGGCTTATGGAACATCCGCCCGCCCCCACCCCACTGGTGTCCGGTGTGTTGGCATCCCGGTCCTTCTTATGACATATCCAACCCAACTTGTGCCCTAATAGGGCAGAAGTTAAAGTAATCGTCTTTCTGCTGTTGCTTGTCCCCGCTTTTCCCCGATAACGTTCTTGTTATAAAGCCCCGACTTAACATTGATTTTGATACAACAAAATGTTATGGTTTATCGTAGATTATTTATATTAGGCGGTGTTAATATGGAGTGTAAATTTGAAAATATAGAACAGTTTATAAGTTTGTTAAAACAAAATAATGAGGTTGTAGGAATTTTGGAATATGGTGGAAGAAGTTATAAAGATATGTCAAGGGGCGGCGATTACGACTTAACAATAATCACCCGAACCTGTATAGCAGAATCCATAGGCGGTTTTCATTTTCACATCGCCAGTATTCCCATTGATTGCATGATAAAGTCTATTAACGATTTTATGTTGGAAGAACCGTCAAGTGAATTTGAGTTGGTACACTTGAATTGTAAAGTATTGTTTGAAAGAGATAGTATTGCCGGTAATTTATTAGAACGGATAAAACATTCATGGAAACAGAAAACCGAGTTGACAGAGCGGGACATTTATTGGTTTAGGTTTACCTACAGACATATTACAGACAAATTAGAACACAGGCTACATGATGATGTTTTGTACTCAAACCATTTCATGTCTGCTTCTCTTGATTGGTTTTTAGAATGTTATGCAAAGATAAAAGAACTGGAACTTGGAAAAACCAAAACACACCTAAAGTATATTAAAGATAATGAATTTCAATTATACACTTATTTTATTGATTTTTATAACACAGTCGATATTGATGAACGTTTCAAATTGTTAAAACTCTGCGCTGAATACATGGCAAGGGATATTGGCGGTTTATGGAAAGACGGTGAGATATTATTTCATCTAAATACAAAATATGCTTCCGAGTATGAAAAGGATGCTGTTTTAGATTGTATCTTTCGTACAAAATAAGCATTATATGTGCTGCCCATAAAGGTACATCTAAACACAAAAATTCCACATAATTGTGTTATGGTTGGGGTTTCGTGTTAAAGCAAGTGTAGTTTATTGCGTTTCCCGTCAAGCAGGGCGGGGGGATGTTCCATAAGCCGCGCCTACGCAATCGGACGATTAACGGCGAACGGGCGCGTTATGTGGTTGGCATCGGGTGCTTGCAACCGATGCAACCACTTCGCGCACGGAGCCGTTCATCGCCCGATTGCGTTCAGCGCGGCGTTGGAACTTCCGCCCGCCCCCCTCCCACTAGTGTCCGGTGTGTTGGCATCCCGGTCCTTCTTATGACATATCCAACCCAACTTGTGCCCTAATAGGGCAGAAGTTAAAGTAATCGTCTTTCTGCTGTTGCTTGTCCC
>Ga0123353_10006253_pt1 | contig 15832 bp, 10 predicted proteins | sample TergutLab28metaG_3_FD_92763 | JGI IMG/M metagenome (GOLD analysis project Ga0123353, IMG submission 92763) | Labiotermes labralis P3 segment gut microbial communities from Petit-Saut dam, French Guiana - Lab288 P3 | ecosystem: Host-associated > Arthropoda: Insects > Digestive system > Gut ... | reverse complement strand
GTACTAGGTATATTAGTATCTGTGTTTGTATGTACTGTGGTTTTTAAACTTGCCATAAAAAATCATCGGATCTTGTCACAGGTCTTCTCTTAGTACGGCTTGAATTTCTGGTAACTGATGTTGCTTGATCTTCCTCTTGAGTTAGATCATTATAGTTTTCTGGTTAATACCAGCCTAGACTTATAGGAGGATAATCTCGTGGCTCAAAAATGGAATGTATAAAATTAACTATTTGACAGTTTACCAGCCATTTTCCCAATTTATTCTTATGTAATCCATGATTAGTAAATAATATTCTATCATTATCCATTTCCATAAAATAAGTGTATGGAAAGGCTTTCACAATTTTCTTTACTTTCCTGTTTATAGTTGTTATTATTTTATTAACATCAGTTGAGTTTGGTAAATCATATTTATATGAAAGATTCATTAGTATAATATTTGTTTGGTTATTTCTTTGTATGAAGTCTGTAATGTTTTTCAAAGTTGTGGAAAAATTATTTGCTTCATAATCATTTATACCATAAGTAATTACTATTACATCATACAAGTTAATTTACTACTCTCTTTTCTTGCTGTTTCTTGTAATTCATTTGTAGTGGCACCAGGTTTAATAACACTGTATGGTTCATAGTTTTCTTTTAGTAAGGATTTCATATTGTGTACATATCCCCTAATATTACTGTCACCAATTTGTGTGTAATTGCAGCAGATCCCACCTATGAAAAGTAAGGCTTTCTGCTTGTGTATATATTTGAAGAGCCCAAGAATTGGACAGTGTGCAATGTTTAACATGTAACTTTGAATGCACACAACTTTTCCTTTCTGCAACCCTTCCTAGTCCAATCATATTTTACTCTTAGTAGTATTATTAAAAATCGTATCATATCAAATCAAATGCCCTTTGTATCATTAGCAGTTTTCTCAGTTCTGTAATATCTGAATATTTTGTTTCATTCTGGGTACATTTTAACAAGTTATAGTTTACTTACATTTATTTAGATCTCTTAAGTAAAGTGGCTGTTCTACTTGGCTGAAGTATCACACTTATTTTTTTTTTCTGAAGTTTAAAGATACAGTATCTAGATGTACATCTACATACAAGGAACTAAACACTTTATCCTATGTATTAAAAAGGTGAAGCTCACTCACAACATACCTGGACAGGCACTGACAGGAGGCAGAGGTATAGCTCTGACCCATTCGCAGCATAGTACTAGAAGGATGTAGATGGTCAACACAATGCTCTGGCCCCTTTACCCCTGGGAAGGATCCAGTACACATTGTACAGGAGACTGGGATTGGCCTGAGGGCCTGTCTGAATGGCATGGAAAATGCCACCCCCATAGGATTCAATTCCTGGACTGTCCAGCCTGTAACAAGTCACTATACCAATGACACCAACCCAGCCTCCTCATCCTACATGTTAAATGAGATTAATGTGTTCACTGTAGTACAATGACATGTTGATTAGTGAAGAACTACAAATGTCTTGTCGTAAATGTGTGTACATTGAACCGTTTAAGAGAATTCCTAGTGGAATATATGAGCTGCAGAGAATCCTTTCAGGTCTTCTAATTAAATTTTGGATGTATTTTTCATGGTCTGTGTGTATTCTGCATACCCCACACATCTCAACATCCTTTACCTGATCACATAGTCAGTATCCTTTACCTGATCACATAGTAATAGTAGATGAAGACAACAATCTCAAAGTAGTGTACATTGTAGCTTTTCCCATCCTCTTGCTGTTGGTCTGTTGTAGGTCCTCATGCGATCCCATCATTCGTTCTTAAACACTGTGAATCTGTATTGTTCCCACAGAGAGAGATACCAAGTTTCAAAACCATATAAAACAACAGGTAAAATTATAGTTGCATGTAGACGGCTACATATTCATAAGCAGACAAGTGTTTTGTGTCTTCTAAATCATGCACAAATACAGTCCCTTCTTGAAAAACAGGGTATATGTTATGGAGTATTGGCATCTTACAACTAGTGTGATATGTGCCTGTTCTTAATATGTTGCACCTCATATGAAGTAAATCTGTATTTTCTCTAGAAGGCTCTCCACAATACATTTCACAGTCAGAAACTAGCACCCACTGAGGAAGTGTTTAAACTTGAAGCATTTATACATATTTAAGTATTACTTTAACATGGATTTTTATTATATTGTTCTAATATATGTCTTAAGGTTTTAACTCTTCATTTAGTTTCAGCATATTGTATGGAAAATAAATTAAGATTGATATCTCTGTCGTTTGTACATAGTTTTGATACTTGTGCTTGATGATGTTTGTATGCAATAAGCCAAAACATGCAACATGTTTTAGACATTGTCAAAATATAGTTGTGATTGGCAGTCTGTTGTTCTGTCTGCTTATAGTCACTTATATTTTAACCTGTAAGTTTTAGGTGGGATATGGAAAAATGGAAGATTTTGAACTGAAGAATGGCATGCCTATTCCAGACTCGTTACCCTGTTGATTAATCATTGAGACAATTTTGTATTTGGTACCAGTAATTTAAACATTTCCATGCTTTCTTAACCTTTTGGCGCCGTAATTATTTTTTTAATTTTAGCACACCCTGTATATAGAATGTGAATAATACAGGAACCAAATACGTTAGAATTATGAAACAAACTACATTTTGAAGAGAAAAAAAACAGAGAGTATACACCATGTTTAAAATATTCGGTACCTATATTTGTTGAATGAATATATAAAATGTAACTTCGGAGGTTAGCGGTACAGTACGTCAACTATGGTTGACATTAGGCATCTAAAGGTTCATAAATGAAGGGCGAACAAGAAACTGTTCTCTCTATTAATTTCTTTTCAGTGAAAGAGAAAGAGCATAACTGAACAAAAGTAAATAACAGAGTTTTAGGGACAGGTCAATACAAGTGACATCCTGAAAGTCAGAAAGAAGTATCTGACTTCCAGTTAATTAACTTTAACTGAATAAACTCAATGGAGTACAGTCATTTTGAGAACCTAATGACCACAGTGAACACATTTTCTGAACGGCCTGCTGGTGGACTGTATCCTCAGCCAGATGCATCTAGTCCATATTGTCTTGCCCTCTTGCCTAAGTTCCACCTGAATATTATCATCCCTTCTGTGTTTGATGTGTGAACTCTAATAGTTGTGTAATGTACAAATAGGTTCCACCACTCATTTTTCTGTGCCTTTTCCTTGCAGCTTGTAGGCCCAAACAGTTGTATTTAAGACATTAAATAACATGAAACATAAGTAACTGAATGCAATATGACCTGAAGTTATATGTATGTTTTTTTTTATGTCTGAAACTGACCAGAGCTAACAGACTGAACGACCAAGCAGTCTTTCTGTCTGTTTTGTAGTGTAAAAGTCTGATATGTGTACTGTACCTGTGTGTAAAGTAATGTGAATAATAATACAATTTATGAGTATAAACATAATTTCAGGCTTTTGACAGTGTGACTGTTGCAATTCAACACAAGTTTCGTAAACATCCAGAAAGTGCAGCAAAGCACTTTTGCCCACATTGTGGTATGCAGTTTCCACTTAAAATCAACCGGGATAAGCATCTTGCAGCAGAACATTCTGGAGGTGCTCCCAGCAAGTTGTTTCCTTGTGGAGACTGTGGTGTTGTTTTCTATACAGAGGAAGCCCAAGCATATCATTCCAAGTCAACACACAAGAGGTAGGTACAATAGGTAACTGGTGTGTTGATTGGAAGCCCTTTGCATAGTAACTAGACTGAGCATTATGTTCAGGATATCCCATACTTCATATGTTGGCCCAAAGGACCAAGTTATTCTGTGAGCAGTTCTTCATGATTTTTCTGATTCCTTTAGTAAGTTCCAGTATAGTACTTAAATTAGGCTACAACTGTAATTTTGTACATCCATTCCAGGTTCTTATTCATTAATCATCTTATCATTAACAGTGTCAACAGTTGTAGCAATTGCAAATGTTGTTAAATAAGCCCAGAAGAAGCAATTACTGAAAATTGTTGAGCTAGCATGGGTCTGTTGAGAGCAGTCAGAAAGTGTCCGTAAATAAAAGAGAGTAATCATGAAATGACAGTGTGAAACAGATGACAAGCAAATGAATCAAGTGATTAACCTTTTGTGCATGTTGTTCGGTTGGAGTTTATAAATGTAATATTTCTTTCCTGAAGATGGAGGCAACCATATCCTCCAGATTGTTTATACCTACAGCAGACTGCATGGCATCACATCCCATGAAACTGTAATCTTAAAATTCATCACAATAAGGATCTTAAATCTGTTACAAATGTCACAGCTTTGTTGCATGGATCTTTGTACTGGTGTAGGATGCAGCAGTTATGGTTTTGAACTTGTGCTGGGTTTCAAAATATATCCAAGAACGAGAGTGCAAGTCATTACATCCCAAAGACCATAATCTTGATATCCCTCATATCTCACAATATTCCCATCATTTTAACTCTTTACTAGGATTGTGGCACTGTACCAACCTGTGGCTACCGCACCACCAACAAAGAAGATCAAGGTGAATAATGCAGGGGAAGCACAGTCAGTGTATTACTGTCATCTGTGTGGTTTTGAATACATTGTCAAGTTCAACCTACAGAAGCATCTGGAGCGTCAGCATAGAGAGGAAGAGCGAAATGAAGTCCCTGAGTGAGTTAATGATTAAAGTTACAGTATCATTTAGGGTTCTTGTTTGTTAGATACTGCTCATCTTGAAATGGTAACCATGCCTGTTTCTTACATTTGGCACACTACAACCTGGCTGTTGTATCAGATGCAGCTGCTGCGTTGTGTGTTATTTGTGTGCTATAATCTGACTCTTCCATTACAATGATGGGAACCTCAGCCTTGATTTTTATTTACCGTTTCTAATTATCCAAGCACAAATAACAGTTAGCATATTTTCCACATTTTAGTGACTGTGTGTGTGTTTTCATGCACATGTGCACACATTTTTTGGGGGTGAGTGAAGTATGAAAAAATGCCTGTGGAATGAATTTTTTACACTGGGTCAGATCATGACAGTAATGAACCTTCGGGTTCCATGAAATGCGGGGAATATCTTGACTAGCTGCAAACCAGTTAGCTTCTCAAGAAGGACTCTGCACCATGGAGTAAGGGTCAGATCATGAAAGAGGCTTTTGATTATAGGGACTTGATTAAATGCACAACCTGTGATGCATTGTTTTACAACAAGCGAGCGTACGACAACCACAACATGTACCACAGACCCGACGACTTGTATGTCACAAGTGAAGAACAGAGGTAAGTTAGTTGTGATTGTTTTGGTGTGAAACATTTTTGTGACAGGTGGGAAGATAATTTAACCCTTGAAACAAAATTAGCTTAATTAAACAGGACATATAGGGAAGTGGAAGTACAGCTCATGCATTGTTAACTGTGGCATTATATTAGTAAATAAGTAGTTGGTTTCATAATCTGGTTGCTTGGCCACATGGATACCCACTGGATAGAAGGCTGAGTAGTGTCTGGGACCCAGCTGCTCATACTACTTTGGTGGCATAGTGCATTATTGCTTAACAGGAGAGCACAAATCTGTGGCACCGTGTCCCCCAGTGGGTAATTTTTTTTACAGTGGTGCCTAATATTTGTGGGCCCTCATATCACCCTTCTGGCACCCAGAATTTTGCTGTGGTTCCTAGATTTTTGGCAAATTTGTGGACCTCTGGTTTCGTTTATTTTTATGTTGGGTTACATAACTTTTCACTAGATGTGAGAGTATTATTCATATCAGTGTAATATGAAGAAGCATATGAAATATCAGTCTGCACACCTGGGCTGCCAGCTCAGTTAGGCTGTGATCCCTATGATGTCAGCTGCATGTGACGAAAGGCTCCATATATGCCAAGTCTATGTGAGGGGTGTCAGATATGGCATTGTCTTGTTGAAACCAGGTTGTCAGACATTTTCCTAGTGATAAAGCTTCCAGTAATGTTTGTTGTTGATTGTAGTGTGATGTTCATCACAGATTGTCTAAGGAAATTAATATAAGAGTGTACAGCTGTTCATTGGAGCTCTTGAAGACTGTCAACCACATTAAAGAATTTTGAAAATTAATATGACCTCAAAAACTGAACCACCCCCTCAGTCCATAAGAAATTTTCCAGTTCCTCAATATCAAGAATGTATAATACTTATCATACAGGGTGCATCATAAACGCCTGACAGTTTTTGAAATTGGAAAACCAGCATGCCCACTAGGCACCAATTCCATGCTGACCATCATCATGTACAGTGTTGTTTGGAGTTTAATTGAGATGGAGCCCTGGTCAATGCAACACCATATTGTGGCAGTGGAATTGTTTATCTAAACAGTCCGTTACAGCTACACAGTGTGGTTTCTGACAGCAGTTTCAAAGGCATAAGTGTCCTAGCCACAGTACTGTACTATTGTGGGTATCGAAATGGTGTCAAGGAGGATCAGTGAAGGACAGTAAACCATGAGGACGTCCACTTTTGGCTCGCACACCTGACAATGTGGAGCAGGTAAGAGACACCATGTTGTGAAATGCGCACAGGTCAGCTCGACAGAAAGCTCGTGCACTTTGCTTACATGAATGCAGCATTCACCAAGTTCTCCACAAGGATTTGCATTACCATCCATCCAAAATCCAAGTTGTTCAGGAACTTAGTGCACAGGACAATTCCCCAGGACTGTGTTTCTGGGCAGACTCATTTCGGGGGACATCACCTGGCCCACCTACTCGCCTGACCTTACAGTACCAGACTATTTCCTTTGGGGCTGTGTTAAAAGCAAGATTTATGAAACACATCCAGCCAATATTGCTGACTTAAAACACAGAATTCTGGAGTGTGTTCAAAGAATCCCCAAGGAAATGCTACAACGTGTTATGATAGCCTCTCCTTCGCGACTGCGAGTGTATTGAATGACATAGTGGTCACATACAGAGTGTCATATTCAAACAATAATGACTGAAATGAAATCTCATGGACATGGAATGCACCCGAGTGTGTTAATAAAATTTTTCCACTTTTCCTTAAAAAGTTATTTCATTAAAAAAAACCGTCAGGCGTTTCTGATGCACCCTGTATCTATGTACATCATTTTCATGTGGCTTTGTGCCATTGAGTTCTAATGTGGCTTCCCAAAATAACGTTTTGTCATAACTATGGCGTTCTTGTGTGTTATGAAATGAAAGAAAAGAAAATGTCTCATGGTTGGACTTCTTTTCAAAGATGCTGTACTCTGTTAGAAATGGCAAAGAGTTAAACAAAAAGGTGTGTTTGTAAAGATAAGTGAATTTGATTTACATTTTGTGGTAGATTACAGACTGTAAGCCGTGTGGACCAAGATTTTGATATCCGACGGGTCCAAACTGCTGCTGAAAAGTTTATCCCTGTGTACCGACCTCGTGGGAGACCACCTCCACAACAGTCACAAAGAAAGGTAAGCTAATTGTTCTTCTGTCACAGTTGAGTTTACATAGAGTATTAAAAAGAACATTAATCAAATGCATTTTGTATGTGTCTGCATATTAGAAAGAAGCTTTTGAAGTAGTTATGATGGAGCTGTATTACATGTACTGTATTTTTATGTCCTTCTGATGTAATGTCATGAGTGGTCTCATGTTAACAGCATATGTGTTAATTTCCTGGAAATTTATGGTATATTTTCTTGAATGAATGGAAACCAGGGTTTGTTCAGGCAGTGTTGTTTGATGTAGAGAAAGAAAAATCAGTCAGCTGTGCCACCAGTGAAACCAGAGAAGGAAGAAGATTCTGCTGATGACTTGTCTCCTGCTGACCCTGCCCCTTCAAGTGATTCTAGTCACTCAGACAGTGATCTGCCACTGGTGGAACGTCTTGACAACAGCAAACAGCAGCAACTGGGTGGACTATGATGACACTACCTCACTGTTCGTTAAGTGGTGTCCTTTGTAGTTTTTTGAGTGTGGAAACTATGACTGATCACACCTACACTGCCTCTAAAGAAGAGAGGAGGGAGCAGGCAACAGTACTACTACATCTGGAAGCTTAGAAACTGGGTGTTGGATACACAGTGCCTCGTAGAATCCCAGTACTATACTGATTTTTTTCAGAAACTTTTTCTGTGTAGGGGAGATATTTTAACCCTTTGCAGGCTACATTTTGTTTTTAAACTCAAAGATTATCTGTTCATTTCTCAATAAGCTGCTATCTAGTGTGTGTAATCTGTATTGATAGTAGTAGTAGTTGACCTATACTAGTGAAATCTTATACAAATTTAGTGAACTCTGGAAAACTTTAGCAGTAAATTTGAACTCAGATGTGTTTCTTGTCAGATGGTGCTGTGTGGATATATCCAGATGTCATTGTATGGGTTAAATATTTCTTGGCCAGTTGTTTAACAGTAATGTTAATACTGCGGCTCTTGATACCTGGATAACCGATAATTTCATTTCAGTAAGCTTCCCCCCCCCAAGTCTCTTTTCTATGTTAACAAGTAGTAATCCTTATTTCTGCTTCCTCTGCTGGACAGGTACTTATGTTGATATAGTTATATGAGTACATCGCGTTGTCAGTGTTTGTATTATTTTATGTACATTTTCTCTTCCATATTTATTTCAGTATGTTACTGATGTGGGGAGAGAAATAAATCATGCAAAGTTCAAATTCCATCATCATATTGATGATGAAATCTTCATGTGACTATGCAAGGACAGATCTGTTTTGTTACAGTAATTGTGTAGTTTAATAAAAAAGAATTGAAGAAAAGGATTATGTGTGAAAACTAGTTAATGTAATTGTGCATTTGTAAAAATCCTGTATAAATAAATTCAGATTCAAAGCTGTGAATAGTAACATATCCTAACCGGTTGTGCATTTACCCATTACATACTCACTGGTTACTGATTACCTCTGCATTATACTGAGAAAGTGTTAACTTCAACTGAAAAGACCAGGCATGTGGCATGCCTTTCGAGTGCTGGAAGGTATGCAGCTGTCAGACCACATGTTACATTGAACACAGCATGTCTGGCCTTATCATCTGGCGAAGTTAGCCATACCTGAGTGTGGCATCATCTGGGCATACCAAGAAATCTGGGTACATGAACCAGATCATACAGCAAGTGACAGAGATCAGCATTTCAGCAAGCAACTTGACTGTAAGACTGTGTCTCCCTTGTTGGGGCAAGCAAGCCTTGCATGCATACCTTGCAGAAAGAGAAAAGTCAACCTCTGATTCACCAGTGTCTGGATTAGAACAGAGGACAGTGGGAGAAGAGTTTTGGAATGTTAAAGTAGGTGGTATGGCCTATTATGGTTACCCCATACTTTTAAAGGGTTGATGGTAAGATGGCCTTAACTTTGTAATCGTTTGTATTTCCCTTAGAATAACTTCATTACCTTAGAGTGTGCCGCTGTACATGTAAAGCACAGGAAACAATTGTAAGTACAGGTAAGGGTTATAAAGGTAAATGTTATTGCAGACAGCAGTGGCATATAGTGAGGTTATTTTTAGATCATACACTATTCAGTGGTGAAGTAGGGGAGAGAAGCACTCAAATATTCATATTCAAATATGCTTCATTGTTTCCTTACAGATCAGAATACAACATTACAGAGTGTACAGTGTGGTTTGATTTCTTAAACTCTTTATCCTCTCGAAAGATTAGTAAAAATATTTCCACTTTTTGTCATACAAAATCATAGACCAGTTAGTCTACATAAAAAGCTTATAAGAAAAAATTCTGTAATTATATAAAGGTGGAATGTAAGAATTTTCTGTCAATATTATTGTGTTAGAAAGTATACATTTGCCTAATTCTCCTAAAATATGGTCCCGCAATCTTAAACTCTTCTGATGCAGTTGGTGATAGATATTCATGAAGTGAACTTCTCTTAAAGAGAGGCATGGGACACATACATTTGTGTAACATGCACATATAGGCCTATATTCCACCTTCACATCACATTAAAATATACCATACAAAAAATAATTTGACCACAAAATTGTGTATACAAGGGTGTTAGAATGCATATTTGATTTTGTTTCAGTTCTGGTTGTCATACACAGTAATGTTTTGAATTGTTATTTATTGAAAGAAACTCATGTTCCTCATTTGTATAGCCTGTAGGGTCCAATAATTTGAGTCACTCTATCCAATGCATGTAAGAATCTCCAGATTAATTTCCTAGTATTCAAGATTTACTGGTACATATGTATACTCTGAAGAATTACTATAAATGAACTGTTTGTCATTTTTAAGCACCAGTCTCAAAATTACTGACATGAATAATGTGACTCAAGACAGGCATAACTTGGGTTATAACACTTGGGGTGGGGGGGAAGGGTGCAAAATTGACCGGGGGTATTGGGTACTGAGATATCTCTGTGCTGCATCCTGTAAAATGCAGGTGCTACATTCTTTTCAGTGTTTTTACAGTGCCCAAATAATCATTTTGAAAATATTTTTATTTTTTTAATTGCCCCACTCCAGCTCAGTGGAAAAAAAAAATTTCTTAGATAGGAAAAAACTGGAGGGGGCATTTGCCCTGCGATGCACCCCCCCCACCCCCAAGTTATGCCTATGGCTCAAGAGATAAGACTCATAGAAAGACACATATTGGATAGCCATTGTTATAATGTAATCATTTCAGTGGACCCAATGAAAATTTACAATAATTTTGGTAAAATAAGAATGAGTGGCAACTAGGTAAATGTGACTGATGGTAGGCAATGGTGGTATATTTGTAACCATCAGCTGAGTCTTGCAATTTTCAGAAAGAAAACTATGGTCAGCACTTGGGTGAAGCGGTGAATCCAGTACAGTCTACAAAGAAAATGGAATCACAATTAAACTCGGTGACTTATTCGTTATGTTTACATGTGCATTGAGGGTAATAATGAATTCATAACAACGGTATAATCAAAATGTCTGTTTTTACAACTTGTATTTTACTCCCATTCTGTGTGTAAGCCAACTTCCATATATAATAATTTTCTTTTAGTCATAATGTCTGCTCTTGTGTACATACCAATTAAATGTCAGGTTCTGTAAAAGACAGCCAATTTATTTACCCTGTTCTGTGGTGTCAAGGCTAAAGTTCATTTTATATATATATACACACACACACACTTGTATCTACTCCGGCAAAGATGTTTCTACTTCACTGGTACTGCCCGTATGATTGTTTCTGTAATTTCATGGCATGCTCATATGTGCCTGTATTCAATGTGAACTTGTTCTTTGAACACAATCTAAAGGTGACTACATTTTATATTCATGGAAGCAATAAAGATTCTCAATTTCTTTTCTCTTTAGTTAAAGTTTACTTTTCTATGTATTACTTCTCAGTCAAAAAGAGTAAGAAGCCTACCACAGGGAATCGTTCAAAAGAATTAAAATAAGAACATTTTAAATTAATGGCAGAACTGCATAACGAGAGGAGGTAACACACTAGCAGAATATGACAGACATAACATGGAAGGAAAGTACAGTGCATGAAATGGATGGATATAGTTGAAATGTACAGTATGTGACATGGCAAGATAACTGTAATACATTATCAAAGTGAGTTGTCTTAAAAAACAATATTAAAATTTACATTAAATTTTAATATTGTTTTTTAAGACAACTCACTAGTGCATCAGTTGTTGAATAAATAGAACTTTCATAATGTCAAGATGCAAGGTATGAATGGGGGGGGGGAACTAATACAGTTCATGAAATTACCTGCTTTATGACAGTGGACTTACTTTTGCAGTTTTTTCCTGGCATTGGGTATTGAGTCACTGGAATCTTTGAGTATGAATCTGCGGATTCCAAACATGTAGTTCTTGACGTACTGGTTCCAATCCATTTGTGAGACGTCAACATCAAAAGTTGTTCTGTCTTGTGCATCACATATAAGTGCACAAACGTTGTCACAGTGAAATTTCCATTCATGAAGGGAAAAGAACTCGCCAGCTTTGGCAGCCAACTGAAACCTCTTGGAGATCTTGAACATTCTGCAAACACCCAAATGATGTGATTGCTTAGAATATAAAAACCGTATCTTTCAAGCAGTCTCTTGTTACATGAAACTTCACCTACCAAAGAGTTTTATTGTTTAGTGTGAACACTGACATTATGCAGTGTCTTGTTCTTTTCCTACTCAACAGCTGATAATGAAACATGTACAGAATTACACACATTGTGCATTTTCATATTTTGTGTCACCCTTTACCTGCCTGAGAAGTTAAGTTGTACAGGTTCCTTACAAAGTGAAAGTGAATGCCGTGTATGGAGACTGCCTCTGACCATTGGTCTTGTCTCTACATCCATCCACATGTGACTTAGTGTCAGCATTTAAATCATTAGTTGAATTTTCATGAAATTTGGCACAGGAATTTTTTAAGACAAGTCAAGCAAACGTGAGTTTCATATAAATTGGCCCAGTGACAACCATAATTTACTGCTTGTAAAATCCGTATCACTTTACTGATATTGGTGAATTTGGTATAGAAAATCTTCATGTAATATCATTGAATAGTATGAGTTTAATGAGAATCTGTTGTAGTGAAAGCCATACTTAAGGACAAAGATGTTAGTTTCTTGCATTCATCCAAATCAGAAAAAATTGGTGCAGATATAAAAAAGTTTTGTTGAATGATTTTGAGTACATGAAAATCAGTGCCGTGGAAGTCATACTTTTACTGCATGACTAAGAAGGAGGAGGTAAGGTGTTTTTCTGAAACCCTGGTTATTACCAATTTGATAGGTGGCTGTAACCAGATGATCAGAATGAATATGGACTGCCATGATAAACCAAACTTTCATTCAGTTTGAATATCTGTGTGAAAGTTACATTGAGCAAATTGTCTAAGTAGCATGTTCCCTAGTAATACACACAGTTCAGATCAAAGAAGAAACTTGAATGTGGTGTTTTGACTCTTCCTATCCCTTTTGGGAAATGCTTGTTACAAATTAATAATCAATATATATTGTTATACCAGCTTAAACAAAGTGTTCATAAAATTTTCCAGAACTTTTAAGGGAATTCAGATATTCCATAGATACCATAACAGTCTGGCTGTAAAGTAGAAATTTATGGTAAAAATATTACATTGAGAATTTACTGTATAGATAACTTCATACCATAGCATATTGACCATTTATGAACCATCAAAAGAAAAACTTACATTGGTTTAGCTCCCTGCAGCCTCAGTATAAGGTCAGCCATGAATGCTGGCAAGAAGTGGAAGAGTAACTCACAGACTTTGTGGACAAAGCGATTGGTCCTGAAAGTGAAGCCAGGATACCACATGACATACTTTGTTGGTGTATCACAAGCATGATGCTGTGTCAGAATGCCAAAGTCTCGCCAGCTAATAGGATTCACTGATCCAGAAGTGCAATTGTATACACGGACTGTATTTGTTCTGCAAAAAAAGAAATATACTTCTTACAGTTCATGTAACCTGAAGTAACTGTAACAGAAAACATTCAATACACATCATTTATTTTGAGCCGCATTTGCTTTCATATATGTGTCCATACCGTTCATTGTGTCTTCTAATAAGTTAGTCCATGTGATAGACAACATATTTTAGAAGTTTTCTCAAATGTCTTTACGCACAGAAGGAAATTTTCTTTTAAATTCAGGTTAAAAGACAGAATTGTATAATTTGCCTACTGTTTCATCTGTGAGAGGTAGTGAGGAAACTATATGAACCTAAGATGCAGGAAGTAATAGGAGGTTGGAGAAAATTGTGTAAGGAGGAGCTGCGTGATTATTTTGTGCACATCAACAAATATTGTAAAGGTTATCAAATTCAAGGACATAGTTTGGGCACAGCATGTGGCATAAAAGGCAGAGAAAAGAAATGCGTACAAGGTTTTGGTGGGGGAACCTAAAAAAGAAACCACTTGAAAGATGTAGGCACAGATGGGAGGTTAACATTTAAGATCTTAAGGAAATAATATGAGAGATTATGGACTACAAATCTGCCTCAGGATAGGCAGCAGCGGCAAGTTCATGTGATGGAAATAAACCTTCAGTTTCAATAAAATATGATGAATTTTGTGACTAGATGAGGAACTACTAGCTTCTCAAGGAGGACCTATTCAAGGACCTTGCTCCATTAAGTACTTGATCAGTTACAGTGACATTCTCTTGTATGCTTACTATATTTTACTGGTCTAAATATGCCCAAAGGCATATTTAATAATATTTTTCACCAGCAGCTCATTTTGTTAAAAATAAATATATCACAATATAATGCATTAAATTGAATTTAGATGTGGTATAATTTTATTTGGTGTGTAACAAGACAATTGGAAATGGGTTCTCAACCCTTCAAATGGTAACCTTGATTTCCAAGAAATATAAATTGTAATTTCTATCTTAAAATTCTACCAACAACAATTTTAATTTAATGCTTCGGTTTATTTTTATGGTCATAAGTATCTTGGGTTTCTGAGACTACCACGAATTTAGGGCTATTTTCATCAAAGGAGAATACTGTCAATGACAAATTTTAGGAAAATGGTTATTGTCATCCAAGGAGTATGGATATCAGTGACTAATTTCAGGAAATGGACTTCCAGAATGCCTCCAGATTTTATATAGAGTTAGTTCCTGTACTACAAGATGTCACAAGGAAGAAGAGAGTTAGGAGGTAACATTAAAAGATGAAAGGATAAGTCTGTATAGAAACTGGGTCACAAAAGGAGTAGCCCTAATCCTTGATGCTGATAAAGTTTTTCAAATTTAAGTTGTCAAACCCTCCAACATATTTACTTAAAATCATCTATATTCTTTTAGATTTCCCAACAAAAGACTTTAAACACTTCTTGCCACTCTTATTACAGTTGCATGTGCCACAAAATTCATCCCTCCTTGAATTATATCTCTATGGTGTATAGTGAAAATCAGAAGCACTGCATCATGCAGATTTTTTCAGGAATCCATTCTTTCCTCCATCTCACATTCAAAAGTTTCCCTGAGCAACCTGGTCTCAGACACACTTAAACTATGTTTTTCCCGTAATGCATGAGAATATGTTTCTCTCTCTCTCACACACAAACACACATATAAGGTCAAATTCTGAACTGAATGTTAGCAATCAGTTTTGAATCCAATAGCCTTTTAATTATTCCATGAATACAATTTTGATTGGTTACATTATTCCCAAATATTTGAACTAAGACATATTATTTGAGGATTTGTTTTCTACATTTGCATTTGATTTGTCATCCATTCTGATAATGTAGCATGAAGATAAACTTTGTTTTCTGTATACTAATTTGTAGGCCAACCTGCCTGTTAGTGTCTAATATATCTTCTGTATTTCTGTTAATGGCACTCATGTTTTTGCCCAAGAAATTAACATCAGTATAGACCCAAAGTTCATGAATCCTTCTTAGTTCCAATCTTTCCTGGTTTCATTGGATATTTATCGTGGCATATTCCAAAGAAAAGCTGAAATGTAGTGACAATGATACATCTTGTTACTTCAAAACTTTTTTAATAGAGAATATGTCAGACTAATATTTGTCTGAACTTATCATCTATTTTGCCTGGACACATTTTAATTAGTGTAGCTAATTTTGTTGGTGTTAAAAAATTCATAGATATTATTGCACAATACTTCTCTTCTAACAGAATAATAGGCTTCTTTGCAGTCTAGAAATATACTGCACAATTGCCCTCCCAATTTTTCTCCACCAACTGACACAAGCACAATGACTGATGTGCACTTGACTCATTACTTGTAATTCCACACTGACAATACCCAGTAACTTGGACTGTATATGTAATAAACCTTGAGAAAAGAAGGCTGAATTACATTGTGTATGTAGCTGATAACAATGATAT
>Ga0123353_10006252_pt1 | contig 15833 bp, 14 predicted proteins | sample TergutLab28metaG_3_FD_92763 | JGI IMG/M metagenome (GOLD analysis project Ga0123353, IMG submission 92763) | Labiotermes labralis P3 segment gut microbial communities from Petit-Saut dam, French Guiana - Lab288 P3 | ecosystem: Host-associated > Arthropoda: Insects > Digestive system > Gut ... | reverse complement strand
GCTTTTTCCGTCGCACCGCGTTAAAATTTCTTGAAATACGGGCGTATTCCTTCAAAATTTTACCTTGTGCGGCGAAAAAATCGCTCAAAAATCTGCACACGGGGATTTTTCAAACACGCCCTAGTGAGGTTAGTATGAACATCGCATTCCTTGTTCTGGATATCGGAGCCAGCGGAGGGGCCGAACGCGCCGTTTCCGCCCTGAGCGGCCGCATGGCCGGCCTGGGCCACGGCGTGACGGTGTTTTCGCTCATCGGCTCCGGGTCGTTTTATACGTATGACGAAAGGGTAAACGTGGTTTATCTTCAGTTGCCCGAGCTGCCGAAAGGCGGTTCTTTCGGGTGGGCGGCAGCCGCAGTCAAACGCGCGGTCAGCATTCGCCGCGCGGTTCGTGAGGCGGATCCCGATATCCTTGTGGGCATGAGCCACATCATGACGTTCTACGCCGTTTTCGCCGCGACATTCACGCGTGTAAAAATCGTCGGCGCGGAACGCAACAACCCGTACATGCTGTCGGCGACGAAATTCATGTCGGCTATGCGTAGGCTTGCTTCGCTGCTGTGCGGCGGCTATGTGTTCCAGACAGAAAAGGCTAGGGCGTTTTTTCCGCGCTCCGTTCAGCAGCGCGGCGCCGTGATACCCAACGCCGTCTTCAACCCCCTGGCGTTCGAGGCCGAGCGGCCAAAGTCCCCCCGCAAAACGGTTACGGCGCTGGGGCGGCTCGTCCCGGCGAAAGGCTTTGACGTTTTGATCCGCGCTTTCGCAGACGTCTCACGGACTTACCCCGAGCACCGCCTGATCATCTTCGGCGACGGCGGGGAACGTGAAAAGCTCACGGCGCTGGCCAATGAGCTGGGCGCCGGCGAGCGCGTGGTTTTCCCCGGTACGTCGCCTGACGCGGTAAGGGAGGTCGCGCGTTCGTCCGTGTTCGTGCTGTCCTCGCGGTACGAAGGTATGCCCAACGCGCTGATTGAAGCCATGGCCTGCGGCGTGCCCTGCGTGTCCACCCTGTGCCAGATGGGGCCGGAGGAGCTGATCACCGACGGCGTAAACGGCATTTTGATTCCCGTGGACGACACGGACGCGATGTCCGCCGCGATGATACGCGTCCTGTCAGACCCGGAGCTGTCCGCGCGGCTGTCCGATGAAGCGATAAAAATCCGTAAAACGCACTCGCTGGAGTCCGTCACGGATCAATGGCTGAACTATTTTGAGGGGATATTATAGTAACCACATCTAAAACCATCTAAAATCTAAATTCGGAGGGAATTTTTATGAAATCGAAAAACACTGTCTTAATGGTAGCGATCGCTTTTTTGATCTCGGCGGCCGTTATCTGCATCGTCGGAGCCGCGAGGGAGGGCTATGACTTTCTCAGCGGCACATCGCTGAAACAGCTTGACATGGAAGAATATTCCGTGAGCGCCGGCGATGTGAAAGCGATCTTTATCCAGGACAAGGACAAGAAGCTTTCCGTCGCGCAGTCAGAGGACGACAAGATCCATGTCATCTACTATAAGAGCGAAAATCCGGCCTACAACTACACGATCGGCGTCGATTCGGGCAAGCTGTCCGTCGTCAGCAACGATCAGTCGCGATGGTTCGAGCGCGTCGGTTTTTGGGTCAGTTTGGCCGATATGCACGTCACTCTTAAAATCCCGGCTGAATTTGCCGGAGAGCTGGAGCTGCGCACAAGCAACTCCTCCATCACGATGTACGACGTGAACGTCACCGGCCGTGTGCTGATGAAAACCAGCAACAGCTCCGTCAGCGTGAGCAATGTCAATGTCGGCGACACGCTCTCAGCGGAAACCACCAACGGCGGGATCACGCTATCGAATGTTGAAACAGACAGCCTCATCATGAAAAACAGCAACGGCAAGCTTGATATGCTGAATTTGAAAGTAGAACGGCTTCTGGACGGAAAAACCTCCAACGGCAAGATTTATTTCAGAAATATCGACGCCGAGGACATCAAGATGAAAACAAACAACAGCATCATTGAATTTTCGAATATCACGGTTGGCAAGGCGATCGACTGCAAAACCTCAAACGGCAAGATTACAGGCGACGTAAACGGCCCGCAAAGCGATTACTCCATCACCAGCAAGACGTCCAACGGCAACAATAATCTTCCCACGTCCGCGCCCGGCGGCGAAAAGAAGATGAACATGGTCACATCAAACAGCAAGATTGAAGTTACTTTTAAATAGGTAAAAAAAAGTAAAAAAATGTATATAAAAGTATTGACAAACGATTTCATCGGGGTATAATATCTTTAATTAAATTTTTTGCTATACTGCTTAACGACATAAAATCGCCCATAAATCAAGCAAAGCCTTTGATTTATGGGTTTTGCGCAGATTGATTGGTACGATTTTAAGAAGTTAAGGAGTACATAAGCGATGGATTTAAAATCAAAACGAAAAAGAAGTGAGGATCAAATGTCACAGTACAACCCATTTGAAAACGCCCAGCGGCAGTTCGACGGCGCGGCCGAGTTTCTCGGTCTGGACAGCGGCACGAAAGCGCTGCTTCGCCAGCCGATGAAGGAGCTTCATTTTACCGTCCCCGTCAAGATGGACGACGGCTCTGTGAAAGTTTTTCAGGCTTTCAGGATCAAACACAACGACGCGCGCGGCCCTGCAAAGGGCGGCATCCGCTTCCATCCTCACGAAACGGTGGACACGGTTCGCGCCCTGTCCATGTGGATGACATGGAAATGCGCGGTGGTTGATATTCCCCTGGGCGGCGGCAAGGGCGGCATTGTATGTGACCCGCGCGAAATGTCCGACGGCGAGCAGGAACGCCTGTGCCGGGGATATATTCGCCAGCTTTTCAGCCAGGTCGGGCCGTGTATCGACGTCCCGGCGCCCGACGTCATGACGAACGGGCAGCACATGTGCTGGATGCTTGACGAGTATGAGACTCTCGCGGGTGGCCATTACCCCGGATTTATCACCGGTAAGCCCGTCGCGTTGGGCGGCTCCCTGGGACGCACGGAGGCCACGGGCTTCGGCGCGGTCTACATGCTTTGCCGGCTGCTCGAAAACCTTAATATACCTGTCGAATCGACTACGGCGAGCGTCCAGGGCTTCGGCAATGTGGCGGAATACGCGGCGCTGCTCTATACACAGCTCGGCGGAAAGGTCGTTGCGATCTCCTGCTGGAATCAGGCCGACGGCTGCGCGTACACTTTCAAAAAGGCCGGGGGCTGCGACATTGAACAACTGCGCTCCATCAAAGACAAATTCGGCAGTATTGACAAGGACAAGGCTCTCGCTTTGGGATACGAGCTTCTGCCCGGCGGGGACTGGTTGTCTCAGGGCGTTGATATCCTGATCCCGGCGGCGCTGGAAAATCAGATCACGCCCTCGGTGTTCCCGAACATCTCGAAGCAAGTCAAGATCATCTGTGAGGCGGCGAACGGCCCCACGACGCCCGACTGCGACCCGCTCGTCAAAGAGCGCGGCATCTGGCTCATCCCGGATTTCCTGTGCAACGCGGGCGGCGTGACGTGCAGCTATTTTGAGCAGGTGCAGTGTAATATGAATTATTTCTGGAGCCGCGAGGAGGTTTTAGACAAGCTGAACAGCGCCATGATCAAGGCTTTCGATGCGGTTTACGAGCTGGCCGTGAACGAAAAGCTTTACATGCGCGACGCGGCGTACAGCATTGCGGTGCGGCGCGTGGTGGAGGCGGTTAAACTGCGCGGATGGATTTAGTAGATGTTATACGTTAGACGCGATTAGGCAAAGCAGTATAAAATCAAGGGGCGGCGTGAAAGCTGCCCCTTGTGTTTTTGCGGTTCATAATAATAACCTCTCCGCCTCTGCGGGGTGCCTCCCCTTATAGGGGAGACTTTGGGCAGATCCCAATCACTGCCGCCCCTGCAAGGGGAGGTGCCCCGCAGGGGCGGAGGGGTTGTTCCCAAAAACGGACACACTGACCACATACCGCTCAAACAGGTCAAAGCTCTCCGTGTCTACCTCCCCGCCGACAGATTTTTTCAGCCCGGCTATCCCCTCGCCCGTCAGCTTGACGCGGCTTTCTTTTTGTGTCCAGATCGTAAAAAATGTCCGCGCTTTTTCCTGCTTTGGACACTCATCCAGCCGTCTTTGCTCGCCGGGATCAAAAAAACGGCCCGCGACGCGCACCGGCAGGTCATCCCTGACGTACTCGACGTCCACGCCGATCTCACGGCCGCACACCGCGCAGACACAGACGTCCTTTGAGTGGCTCACGTTAAAAAAAACATCGCCCCGCCCCGATATATAAGGCTTTCCGCGAGCATCACGCTCAAAGCGAACCTCACGCGCCGGCACGCCGATAACGCGCGCGGCCGCTATCCGCGACAGAACATGTCCCGCGAGCGACATAAACGCGGCGTGCGTCCCCGATGACCCATGGTACTTTTCCGCCGCTTCACCGTCGGCGGCCATGAGCAACGCCGCCAGCTGCCGCCGCGTCGGCGATTCCTCCAGGCGTAAAACGAAAATCTGTAGATTCATGCGGGTTCCTTCCGAATTTTGGATTGACAAATGAAGCGGAATTTAATATAATTATATGGTATAGTAAAAAAATTTGAAAAAGGATGGATTTTATTTATGGTATTGGCAGCGGTAGGCAAAAACGGGACAGGCAAGGATTTTTTCCTTGAATACATCTCAAAGAAGTACGAGCTTCCGATGGTGTCCATCGGCGACATCGTGCGCGAGCTGGCAACGAATGACGGCCTTGAACTGAGCCGCGAAAATCTGCACAAGACGTCGCAAAAGTACATGGGGCAGTTCGGCCAAACGTTCTTCCCGGAGCAGATCGTCAAGAAGATACGCGAGTCGGGCGCGCCGGTTTTCCTTGTGTCTGGCATCCGCCCGCTCTCCGACGTGCAGTTTTTGAAAGACGCGTTCGGCGATGAGTTCGTGCTTGTGGACATCGTGATTTCCGACGACAGCGTCCGCTATGGGCGTATGCTGGCGCGCGGCTCTGAGCGCGACGGCAATTCCGTCGAGAAGCTGCGCGAGTTCGACGAAGGCGAGGAGAAGCTTTTTCAGACGTCCGAAACAGAGAAAATGGCCGATTTCGTCATCAAAAACGACGGCACGGCGGAGGATTTCTACGCGGCGATCGAGAAATTCTACGACGAGGTTGTAGCAGGCTGAAGACTATTTCCATACAGGGACGAACTGTGTATGTTCGCCCCTGTTTTTTTATTCGACCAAATCTACTGAACCGTGTCGCCAACCTCAAGCGGCACGCTCGCGTCGTCGCTGTATCCCTCGCCCGTGACGGCTTCGCTCCCGCCTGTGTTTTCGCCGCCTTTGCACGACGCGAAAATCAGCAGGAACAAAACGGCCAGCAGTCCGCAAAGCAGTTTTTTCATCGGCGTATGTCCTTTCTATTTACTCAATCATACAAGAAATCTTCCACGTTGAAGCCGTCAAATATGTCCGGCTCCGAAAAGCTCCCGGGAACCAACGGCAGCTCCTCATAAACCTCGAACTTCTGCCCGCGCGTCCAAATCGACGGCGTAACCCGGACTGAGTAACCGCAGCCGTTCGGCGTCAGCCACTCATGCATCGGCGCTTCGGGGATGCCGAAAGCCGCTAAAATGGTCATGATCACGCCGCCGTGGGTCACGATGGCGGCTTTTGTCGTGCCGGTTTTCATGAGGCCCTCGACGATCCTGCAAAAGCAGACGCAGACGCGCCTTTGGAAGTCCGCGTTGCTCTCGCCGAAAGGCGGCTCGGCGTCCGGCTCGCCAGCCAGCCACGATGGAAACACCGGGTGATTACTAAGCTCGTCGGCGGTCAGGCCCTCGAATTCACCGAAATCGTACTCTATCAGGTCGTTTATAACGATAGCGTCGCTGTCGGGATAAAGCAACTGCGCCGTTTTGACACAGCGTTTCAACGGACTCGCGAACACCGCGTCCGGCTCGGGGTACTCGTATTCACGTTTCATTTCGAGCAGCTGCCGCTCACCCTCGCCGCTGAGTCTGACGTCCGTGTGGCCGATGTACCGGCCCTCAAGATTCGCGTCGGTCAGACCGTTTCTTATGAGATAAATAGTGTAAGATTTCATAGCAAACCTTTATATAATTTAATGTATTCCCCCGCCGATTTGCTCCAGCTGTTGTCCGTGTTCATGGCGCGCTCGACGAGAATCCGCCAGCCATCCTTGTCCGCGTAACCGCTTACTGCCCGCCTGACCGCGTGGAGCATGTCGTGCGCGTTATAGCATTTGAACGTAAAGCCGTTGCCCTGACCGTCGCCGCTGTCGGTGATCGTGTCACGCAGCCCGCCTGTCTCGCGGACGATCGGAATCGAGCCGTAGCGCAGCGCGACCATCTGCGCGAGTCCACAGGGTTCGCTCTTCGACGGCATGAGGAACAGGTCGCTTCCCGCGTAGATTTTACGCGCGTAGTCCGGCACAAAGCCCAGCCGCACACCTACCCTGCCCCTGTAAGCGTCCGCTGCCCAGAGAAAGAAGTTCTCGAACTCGCTGTCACCCGTACCCAAAACGACGACCTGCACGTCCGTCGTGTCCATCATTTCTGCGAAAACAGTTTTCACCAGGTCAAGCCCCTTGTGCGCCACGAGCCGCGTGACAATGCCCAAAACCGGCTTTTCGGGATCGATCTCCAGATCGAACATCTCCTGAAGCTCGGCCTTGTTAGCGGCCTTGCCCTCGGGTTTGTCCGCCGAATACGGTTCCCATATGGCGGGGTCCTCCTCGGGACCGTAATTTTTCGTGTCGATCCCGTTGAGGATGCCCGTCAGCTTAAACGCGCGCTCGTTGATGATGGGATCAAGGCCGTGGCTGAACCAGGGATCCCTGATCTCCTCCGCGTAGGTCGGGCTGACGGTGGTCACGACGCTTGAGCACTCGATAGCGCCTTTCATGATGTTGATGTTGCCGCGGTAGTCAAGCAGACAGCCGTCCGCCGCGGTGATACCGAATACGTCCTGCAAAATATCGAAGCCGTAAATTCCCTGATACTGGATGTTATGGATCGTGAACACTGTCTTGATCCCGCTATAGTCCGGGGAATCCGCGTACATCGTGCGGTAGTAGACCGGCGTCATGCCCGTCTGCCAGTCATTGCAGTGGATAATGTCAGGCTTCCAGCCGATGTGCGGGATGATCTCCAAGACGGCGCGGGAGAAAAACGCGAAACGCTCCGCGTCGTCGTAGTGGCCGTAAAGCCCGTCACGTTTGAAATAGTATTCGTTGTCAATGAGGTAGTAGACGACTCCGTCGTACCTCGCCTCAAAAATACCGCAGTACTGCCTGCGCCACGCGACAGGTACCGTGATGCTCGTAACGAACTTCATCGTGTCGCGAAGCTCCTGCTTTATCCCGCTGTAAAGCGGCAGGACGACGCGGCAGCCTACGAGCCGCTTGCGCAGCGCCTGCGGCAGCGAACCCGCAACATCGGCCAAGCCTCCGCTGGCGATGAACGGCAGCGCCTCGCTGGCGGCGTATAAAACTTTCATTCTAACCTCTCCCCCATAATGTTTGTTGTATAAAGTCGTTATACCCCTCCGGCGCTTCACGCCGCCTACCCTTGCAGGAGAGGCAGTTGTTGCCGGCCGCTCAAGCCTCCCCTATAAGGGGAGGTGGCACACAGTACCGGAGGGGTTGGAAAATTCAAAGTCAATACAAAAGTCTAAAAGAGCTTTATATGATAAGCCCTTTGCCTATGTAAATCGGATAATTCTCCGCCCCGCACAGCGTTTTCCCCGGCGTGATCACCGTGTTCTTGTCAATCACGACGCTGTCAAGCCGCACGCTGTCGCTGACAAAGCTCTCCTGCATGACGATAGAATTTTTCACCACGGCGTCTTTCCCGATGCGCACGCCGCGGAACAGGATGCTGTTTTCAACCTCGCCGTCAATGATACAGCCGTCGGCCACCAGGGAATTTTTCACGTTTGAGCCTAAGCCGTAAATGGCGGGCATGTCGTCACGCACCTTTGTGTAGACGGGCCTCCCGGCGACGAACAGCGCCCTGCGGTTGTCAGGCATTAGCAGTTCCATGCTCGTGTCGTAATAGCTTTGCAGGCTGTTCAATACGCGCGCGAACCCTTTGACCTCGTAACCGTATATTTTCAGCGCGGAGACGTTTCGCTGGATGATGTCGCGCTCGAAGCTGTCCATATGTAAGCTGACCGCCTCGTTGATCAACCGCTCCAAAAGCGCTTTCCGCATGATGAAGATGTTCAGCGAGTACGCCCCCTCACCGCCTTCGCCGCTGACGGCCGCTTCGGTGATGCGTCCGTCCTCCGCCGTTTTGAACAGCATAAGATCTTCCAGCTCCGGTGCTTTGCCGCTTTTGTACGCGACTGTTATGTCCGCGCCCGAGCTTGAATGCGCCTCGAACAGTGAATCGAGATCGAGCGTACAGATCACATTACAGTCGCACAGGATGACATACTCCTCGTCCGAACGCGTGATGAACCGCATACTTCCGTGCAGCGCTTCGATACGGCTGGAGTAAAAGCCGGTTTCGCTTTGGGAAAACGGCGGCAGGATGAACATGCCGTCGTGCTTGCGCGAAAGGTCCCACGGCTTGCCGCTGCCGATGTGATCCATCAGTGACTGATAGTTGCTTTTCGTTATAACGCCCACCTTCTGCATCCCGCAGTTGACCATGTTCGACAGCGCGAAGTCGATCAGCCGATACCGCCCGCCGAAAGGTACGGAACCCATGGTGCGCAGCGTCGTCAGCTCCGGGATCGCGGAGTCGTAGGCGTTTGAATAGATGATTCCAAGCACGTTATTTGCCCTCACGTAAATCCCTCCCTTAAAAGAACATATTTTGGTCAACCATTTGCTTCGGCTTGATTCTGACATTGTTGCCGATGGTGACGCCTGAGCCGACGACCGTAACGCCCCAGTCGTCCAGATTCTTCATGACCTCGGGGCGCTCGCCCACGATCGCCTTGGGTTCAATGACGGCGTTTTCGGCGACGATGGAGTACTGAACCACCGCGCCGCTTTTGATAACGGTTCCGGGCATGACGATCGAGTCGCGCACCATGGCGCCCTTTTCGATCGTGACGTTTGAAAACAGCACGGAAAAATCGACCTCGCCGTCGATCTGGCAGCCCTCGGCCACCATGGAATTCTGTACCGTCGCGTCGCCGGACACGTAATGCGGCGGCGCGGCCGGACTGCGCGAATATATTTTCCACGAGTTGTCGGACAGGTCAAGGTTCACCTTGGGGTTCAATAAATCGAGGTTCGCCTCCCACAGGCTGTCAATCGTGCCGACGTCTTTCCAGTAGCCGTCAAATGGGTATGCGAACAGCCGCTCGCCCAGCCTGTGCATGGCGGGGATCAGGTCGTGGCCGAAATCGTTGCCAGAGTCGGGATTATTCTCGTCGTCAATGAGATGCTGCCGCAGCTTCGCCCACGTGAACATATAAACGCCCATGGACGCCTTGTTGCTCTTCGGAACTTTCGGCTTCTCCTCGAAAGCCGTTATCGCGCCGCTTTTGTCCGTGAACATCAGGCCGAACCGCGACGCCTCCTCCCACGGCACCTCAAGCATGGCGATGGTGCAGTCGGCTTGTTTTTCCTTGTGGTAGGCGAGCATCTTCGAGTAATCCATCTTGTAAATGTGGTCGCCCGACAAAATGGCCACGTACTGGGGACTGTAACGGTCAATAAAGTTGATGTTCTGGTAGATGGCGTTGGCGGTGTTTTTATACCAGGTCGTCCCGCTGATCTGCTGGTAGGGAGACAGGATATGCACGCCGCCGTTTTCGCGGTCAAGATCCCACGGCTGCCCGTTGCCGATATAGTCGTTGAGCTCCAAGGGCTGGTACTGCGTCAGGACGCCTACGGTGTAGATGCCGGAATTGACGCAGTTTGACAGCGGAAAGTCGATGATCCTGTACTTTCCGCCGTAGGGTACAGCCGGCTTCGCGATGTTTTTCGTCAGGATGCCTAAGCGGCTCCCCTGCCCTCCCGCCAAAAGCATCGCGATGCATTCGGGACTTCTGGACATGATGTGATTACCCCCTTATAGATTTTAGATTTTAGACGTTAGACGCGGCGAATTGGACGCGAATGATAAACTTTCATATTGTTTTTATTTTAGGCTTTCATGGCTTCTATATTTATTTATTCGATGTATTATTTTTTGTTATTTTATTCGCCGTTTTTTGTATTTTGGTGCATTTGAGATAGATCGTGCTGAATCCCGCCAATGTCAGCTCAAGGCTGTTTTCAAAGCCGTGCATGGGTGCGGGCTTCGACTCCATCTCACCCTTTGAGCCTACGCCCATACCGCCGTACTCGGGCGCGTCGGAATTCATCACGACCTCATACGTTCCTTTATTTGGCACGCCGACAAGATATTTTCGGCGCGTCACGTTCGTCAAATTGCACACCGCGATGATCTCGCCGCCGCGATGATCCATGCGCCGAAACGCGATCACGGAATTGACGTTATCATCGCCGCTGATCCACGAAAAGCCGTCCCAGCCCGTTTCGATCTCCCACAGCGCCGGCGTCTCCTTATAAAATCCGTTCAGCGCGGCGGTATAGGACTTGAGCTGCTGATGCCGTTCATAGTCAAGCAGCAGCCAGTCAAGGCCTTTTTTGTAGTCCCACTCAATAAACTGGCCAAACTCCTGCCCCATGAACATCAGCTTCTTGCCAGGATGCGCCGTCATGTACCCAAAAAACGAGCGCACGCCCGCAAACTTTTCGTCATAACTGCCCGGCATTTTACTGATCAGGGAGCACTTGCCGTGCACCACCTCGTCGTGGGAGATCGGCAGCACGAAATTTTCCGAAAACGCGTACATGAATGAAAACGTCAGGCAACCGTGATTGTTCTTGCGCAAGATTCCGTCAAGGGAAAAATATCGCAGGCAGTCATTCATCCAGCCCATGTTCCACTTAAAATTGAAGCCAAGCCCGCCCATAAATACCGGCTTTGACACAAGTGGCCACGACGTGCTTTCCTCCGCGATCATCATGATGTCGCCGTGCTCGCAAAAAACGGCCTCGTTAAGCTTTTGCAAAAACTCCACCGCCTCGAGATTTTCGCGGCCGCCGTTTTTGTTGGGCGTCCACTGGCCACGGTCGCGGCCGTAGTCGAGGTACAGCATGGAGGCCACGGCGTCCACGCGAAGCCCGTCGATGTGATACAGGTCGAACCAGAACATGGCGTTGGATATGAGGAAGCTTCGCACCTCGTTTTTGCCGTAATCGAATACGCGCGTCCCCCACTGGAGGTGCTCGCCCTTGCGGGGATCCGTGTACTCGTAGCACGGCTCGCCGTCAAACTCGTACAGCCCGTGGGCGTCCTTGGGGAAATGGGCGGGCACCCAGTCAAGAATGACGCCGATTCCCGCTTCGTGGCATTTATCCACAAAATACATGAAGTCGAACGGCTCGCCGTAGCGCGAGGTCGGCGCGTAATAGCCCGTCGCCTGATAGCCCCACGAGCCGTCATAGGGGTACTCGTTCAGCGGCATCAGCTCAATGTGCGTGTAGCCCATCTCGCTGACGTAGGGAATCAGCTTATCGGCCAAGGCGCGGTAGGACAGGAAATTGAAGTCATCGTACAGCATCCACGAGCCCGCGTGCACCTCGTATATATTCACGGGACTTTCGTAGATTTTGGTATTTTTTCGCCGCGCGAGCCAGCCGCTGTCTTGCCAGTCATAGCCGCTCAGGTCATAGAATTTCGACGCCGTTCCCGGACGCGTTTCGGCGTGAAAGCAATAGGGATCGCTCTTGAGTATTGTTTTGCCCGACTTGGTCTTTATGCTGAACTTGTAGACGTCAAAACGTTTTACGCCGTTTACGTGGCCCTCCCATATGCCGTCCTGACTGATTTTCCGAAGCGGATTTTTTTGCGCGTCCCACTCATTAAAGCCGCCGACGACACTGACCGACAGCGCGTGCGGTGCCCAGACCCTGAACACAACGGAGCTGTCGGCGCATACATGCGCGCCCATATATTCATACGCCTTGCTGTTCGTTCCCTGATGGAAAAAATATACGGGAATGTTGTCCATAACTTCCTCCACGCTTTTATTCCACATAAAGTATACCAAGGTTCCGGCGGTTTTTCAATAGGTTTTTAGAAAAACAAAGCAAAAGCCGCCCAAGTCTCATAATTTAGGGCGGCTTTTTTATTTATACGTTCATAAATCCATCAAATATTTTTCCAGCGTTCTCGCCACGCCGTGCTCTCTGTTCGTCACGGTCACGTCGTCCGCGATACGTTTCAGCTCCTGAGCCGCGTTACCCATCGCGACGCCTATGGCGGCGAGCGCGAGCATCGGTCCGTCGTTCGCGCCGTCGCCGATAGCTATCGCCCTTTCAAGCGGAATGCCCGCCGCTTTCAGCACAACCTCCATACCCACAGCCTTGTCACAGCCTTTTATGGCGCAATCGGCATAGCCGTCGAAGTCAAAGATCGTCAGCTCATCCCGAAAAGTCTCCTTAAACCGCCGCGTCACGCTTCCCTCGATGGCGACGGTGGAAATCTCCGCGCCGCGGTACGCCGTCCTGAAGTCGTTTTCTCGGGTCACCTTTTTGGGATTTATATTGCTGAAAGCGAAATCATCCCACTGAATGGCGAACAGCTCCCGCGTACCCTCGAACAGCACGCTGTCCCCGGGATTTTCAAAAAAGTAGTCGCAAAGCCTGTTGAGCAGCGCTTCGGAAAAGCATACGGAGCGTATCACCTCCCCACCCAGCGAAACATGGCTCCCGTTGCCGGAAACGATGCCGTCAAACCGCGCCGCATGAGTCATGATCTCCGGCGGTATGTTCGCGGCGGAACGCCCCGTATTGATGAACACCTTGTGCCCGAGGGCGCGAACGCGGTCGATCGCGAGGAGGTTCTCCCGTGATGGGGTATAGCTGCCGCAGATCAGCGTACCGTCGAGGTCAATAAAAACGGCGTAAGGCTGCATAAATAATATCTCCCGATATAGTCAACAAGCCCGACGAACCGCTTCATCGGGCTTGTTGACTTAGATTTAATTTAACTTAGTTTATCTCTTTTTCCGCACAACGGAGATCACAACAGCGGCGCCGACTATCAACAGGCAGATGATCAGCACAATTATGATCGCCTTGTTTTTGGACAGCCCGCTCTCGTCCTCTTTTAGTTCGGTGGTTGTCTCCGTTTCAGACTCCGTGGTGTTGAAATTCGGATACGTCCATGTATTCCAATAGTTGTAATCGTACTCGGTCGTGGATTCAGTCGTTTCGTAGTAATTGAATGTCGTCGATGTGGTTGTACTTGTTGTAGTCTGGCGGCGGGTCGTCGTCGTTGTTGAGCTTTTGGTCGTACTCGTCGTGCTCGGCTTCGTCGTCGAGGTTGAGGTTGAGGATGAAGAAGAGGATGACGAGGACGACGAGGATGATGACGAGCTCTTCGCGGATATGCTGCCGCCGGAAGCCGAAACGCTTACCGAACCCAGATCCTTGTCCAGCGCGCTGCCGGAAACGCTTATCGGCGTTGAGCCGGAAATATCGCCGACAATTTTAAAAGTCATTGTCGCGACTGTTCCGTTGCCTGTGTTGTTAGAGGTCGCCAAATCGTCAGACCAGTACAGCCTGAAAGAACTCCCCGAATAGTCAGCGCTTGAACCATAGCCCTGGAGCACGCTTCCGTTGGAAACGCCCACAAGCTCCACCTTGGAAGAGTCAAAGCCCACATTCAGAGTCATTTGTATTAGTCCCGGATTTTCGGAAAGACTTACGCTCACGGTAACTGTTTCGCCTTTCGCGCCGGAAGCGCTGCCCATTGAAACTTTTCCCGTACCGGCTGCGCTGACATTGAACACCGCCGCCACCGATACGAGCGTAACGCACAGCAGAGCCGCCATGAATATGCTGAATATTCTCTTTTTCATATTAAATAAAAACCCCTTTTTAAAAATGATTACTTCAATGTTACATTCGGCCAGCCCGCTAAATACCGTTTCAGAATGACCGCGTCCGTCTCGTCAACCTTACCATCCCCGTTGACGTCGGCGTTCGCCGCGACTATCGTGACATTTTTCCACCCCGCGACATATCGCGTCAGGAGGATTCCGTCCGCCGCGTCAACCACTCCGTCGCCGTTCACGTCGCCGGGCTTGCGGGTCGAGGTCGCCGTCCCGACGGAGACGCTGCCGTCATTTGTCATAAAGCTGATGGAGTCGCCGTTCGCGTTTTTGGCTATAGGGGCAGGGATGGACAGGAATGTCAGCGGCGTCGAGCCGGATGTAAACCCATCTTTCATTTTGAAAGTCAGCGTAAGCACCACGCCGTTTGTCGTCACGTTGGTTTTTGTCCCCGAATATGTTATCGCGCATGTACCTAAAAGCGAACTATCCGTATACGAAAAGCCTTTCAGCAGACCTTTGTCCTCGACCTTGTCAAGGGTTAGTTTGCTGTTCAGCGCCGTGCCGTAATAGACCGTAAATTCGGCGGAGTCAATTCCGGGATTGTTTACTATACTGACCGTCACGGTGACGGTGCTGCCCGCCGGGAACATGACGTTCTGTATCTCGAACTTCGCCCTGGACCCCGTCACTTTCAGCGCGGCAAACTGGCTTCTCGCGCCGGATGAGTTAAGAGTATTCTCGGCGGGAGATGATTCCGTGGTGTGCACTACAGTCGTGAAGCAACCGCTTATTGAGTTTGAATGGAGACTCGTCACGCTGGCGGGCACGGTCAGGTCGCGGAGGTTTTTGCAGCCGACAAAGCTGTTTTGCTCCAGCGCATTTATCGTTGACGGCACGGTAAACGACGACGCGGTTTTTCCGGGCGGATAAATGATGAGCTTCTTCTGATCTTTCGACAGCAGCATACCGTCCGAGACAGCAAAGCTGTTTGAGCCGGAGGCGACGGCGAATGTCGTCAGCGCCAAGCAGCCGGAGAACATCTGCCCGTTCAGGGAGGTTACCTTGCTGCCGACCGTCACCTTTTTTAGCGCCGTACAATTTTCGAAAGCTTTCGCGCCGACCGACGTCACGGCGCCCGGTATCGTGATCTCCTCCAAAGCGGAGCAGCCCGCGAAAGCGCTGTCCCCGATTTTGGTAACCGAATCGCCGATCGTTACGCTTGTCAATCCCGTACACCCGGAAAACGCGGAGTTGCCTATCGTTTCGACAGACTCGGGTATGATGAGATTTTTTATTGCGGTCTTGCCCGCAAACGCGCTAGCCCCTATTTCCACAACTTTATACGAGCCAAGGGTGTCGGGTATTGTAAAATTCGATGTCTGCGAACCGATAAATTTTGTGATCGTCGCGTTCGTACCTGTAATGCTGAACTCGTAACCGTTTGCGGTTTCGGCCTTAGCGAACAGCCCGCCGCCGAAAAGGGGCGGAATATCACCCCCGAAAAGCGGAGTGCCGGCGGCCAGCACCGCAAAAACGAGAAAAGCGGTCAGAAACCATTTTAAGCGTTTCATTTTCACAAAAACCTCCTTAATCATTATAATTATTACAGCAAAGACTGACAACATTATACCTTTACAACTGTAATTATACTACATATTGATGGGATTTTCAAGTGGAAACATAGAAATTATACAAAAACTTTATATAGATTTTACAATTTGCGAAGAATCAGGGGGCATAATACTAATCCCTCATTAAAAGCTTTGCAAAAAATCTGCGCAAAACCCCATATATCAAAGCTTTTTGCCCCATTTTTTGAAGGTTTCATAATCGGGATTAGAGTGTGTTCGATAAAGACAAAATGCACAAGATGTGGTATACTGAGCAAGGGTGATAATAAATGACAGCGAATATCAGACGATACGAAATAACAGATGGCGAGTGGGAAACAGTAAAAGCG
>Ga0123353_10006250_pt1 | contig 15837 bp, 15 predicted proteins | sample TergutLab28metaG_3_FD_92763 | JGI IMG/M metagenome (GOLD analysis project Ga0123353, IMG submission 92763) | Labiotermes labralis P3 segment gut microbial communities from Petit-Saut dam, French Guiana - Lab288 P3 | ecosystem: Host-associated > Arthropoda: Insects > Digestive system > Gut ... | reverse complement strand
GCGCTTTCCGAGGAACAGCGATTGTCCATCATGGAGGAGCAGGGCTGTTCCAAGGATAACAAAACCGTCGCGCCGCACAGAGCTTTCGCGCGAAAGTATAGGCGCAAGTCAATTGAAGAAAAAGTCAGGCTATACACAAAAAAATTGAAATCGCCGCATAAGCCCAATTTGCAGCTAAACAGCGATGGAACCTTGTCCGCTTATTGGGGCTTTGGAGACGTCGGCAAACTGCATTGCGTATGCCCTATCATGGGCGAAGCATCCAAGCATGAGAAGATTCCGCTTACATTTTGCGGTTGCTGCGGCGGCCATACGAAATTCCTTCTGCAATGTACGCTTGGGATTGATCTGAAGTTAGTCAAAATCGTATCTTCGGCGGCAAATTCAGGCGGAGAGCAGCGCTGCGAATTTCTTTTTAATCTTTAGGAGGCCCCCATGACAACCAAAGAGCTGACCGCAACCTACATAGAGCCAACCCACGACGAACTGCCCATCGCGCCCTACCTAGCGCGCATAGGCTATTCGGGGCCTGTCCGGCCGACGGTTGAAGTGCTGCGCGCGCTGCAATCTCGGCACAACCAGAGCGTGCCCTACGAGAACCTGGACATCATGAACGGCGTGCCGCTCTCGCTGGAAATACCGGCGATCTACGACAAAATCGTCACGCGGGGGCGGGGCGGTTATTGCTTCGAGACCAACGGGCTGTTCGCCTGGCTGCTGCGCCGGGTGGGCTACGGCGTGACTGAGCACTTCGCCCGATACCTGCGCGACGAACCGGCGCTGCCCATGCGGCGGCACCGGGTATCCCTTGTGGAGGCCGAGGGCGAGACATTCCTGTGCGATGTCGGCATCGGGACCTCCGTGCCGGTGTTCCCCCTGCGCTTCGAGATGTTTTTGGAACAGCCGCAGGGGCGGGATATGTATCGCATCGTGCCGGACGAGACGCTGGGCTATGTCGTTGAGGAGCGTCGGCAGGAGCAGTGGCTGCCGCTATTTTCGTTCACCGGGGAGAGGCAGTTCGGCGCGACGGATTTCCTCACCACCAGCTGGTTCTGCGAGAGCCACCCGGATTCGTATTTTAGAAAAGCCAACATGGTCGCTATGCGCACGCCGACAGGCCGCAAAACCCTCGATGGGCGGACTTTTAAAATATTTGACGGGGATACTATAACGGTCACAGAAGCGGCTGACGACGAAAATTTTCACTTGCTGCTGAAGCAATATTTTGGGATTGTGCTGTGAGAGGAGCCCGAACAGTCGCAGCATTGTATCCAACCAATCCTGATGAAAAGAGTAAACCCCCCGCAATGAAAATGTTACGCTTAAAAAACAGCCTGGATCCGCTGAAGCGGCTTTTCTGGAAAACGCAGATCAGCTTCCTGCGCGCCTGCCCGCCGGTGCTGGGCGCCATTGTAATGCACAGCCTGGGTGCGTCCCATTCCCGCATCGTATGGGTAAAAGCCCTGCTTCGGTTGACCTTGGATTTGCCGGGCGCGCTTTTTGCGCATTGCGAAAACCAGCGGAAGGATCGCGTCGTTTTGCCCCGCGTATCATTCGGTGTCACCACGCGCTGCACGCTCAACTGCGACAAATGCCTCTTTTTTGTCCCCGACATCAGGCCCCGCTGCGACTTCCCGCTGGAGGATCTGGCGCTGGATCTTGAACGCCTGCTTGCCGACGCCGACTACATTTATTCGTTCATGCTCACCGGCGGCGAGGCATTTTTGCACCCGGAATTGGATAAAATCATCGGGCTGTGCGCCGCTTCGGACAAGATAGGCGATATAAGCGTGCAAACCAATGGAACCGTCGTACCGGACGCGAAGGTGCTCGCGGCGCTCAGGAAAGCGAAAGCGCTGGTGAAAATAAGCAAATATCCCCCCTCGCTTCAGCCCTGCGTGGAAGAACTGAAACGTGTATTTACGGAAAACGGCGTCCGGTACATCCACTCGGGCGCCGCGTTTTGGAATGACATGGGCTACAACGGCCAGGTATTGCCGGGTTCACAGGAGCGCCGGTTCAGCGTTTGCATAGCGCATCTGTGTATGCCATGCCTCAACGGAAAGCTATATCGCTGTGTCACGGCCGCCTATTTGAATGAATACGGGCGTGTTCCGTGCCATGAAGACGAATACATTGATTTGCGGACAACCGACCCCGCTGCGTTTCGCGCAAAATGGCGGGATCTGATGCGTAAACAGGTACTGACCGCCTGCTCCTATTGCCTGGGGCAGACATACAATTCGCCGAAAATCCCGGTTGCCGTGCAGCGCCCGCCGCGAAATTAGCTTGTCGCCTGACTTCCTTGCTTTGGATTGCTTCATTTGATCTGCAAAAACTTGCGCTGTACATAGCCGCAGGCGCCGTCGAACTCCACGTACTGCCATTCGCCCTCGCGATGCAGCAGGGTGAGGCGCGTGCCGTTGGGCAGCGGGCGCAGCAGCTCGGCGTCGGCTGCCGGCGCGCGGCGCAGCGCGAGGGAGCCCCCCGGCGCGTTCACCGTCGCCTGTATATCCGAAAAGGGCGACTTGCAGGGGATTTCGAACCAGCCTGTGGTCGCCTTGGCCAGGGCGTGGGAGATCACCCCCGTGCGCTGGAGCATCCATTGTGCGTCGTCCATATGGTCGCGGAAGCCCAGGCGCAGCTGCACGGCGGGGCACTTGGCCATGCGGAAATCCGGCAGCCCCGGCGAGGGGAGGGTGCGCACGCGCTCCGGGTCCACGGCGATGGGGCGTATGTGCTCCTGCAGCGCCTCGGCCAGGCGGCGGCTTTTCTCGCTGGCGGGGTGATAGCAGATGTCGCAGCCCTGCGGCGGGCGGCGCGCGCCCCCGGGGGAGACATTCGAGCGTACGCAGAACAGCAGGTCGACGTGCTGCCGGTTGGCGATAGAGGCCACCATGGCGCTGGGGATCTCCGGCGGGCGCATCGTGGCTTTCAGGCCGCTGATCTGCAAATAGTCCTGCAGCAGGCCCAATATGGCGCTGATCACAGCGCCTTCCTTTGCGCCGTTGATATGTTCGGCGGCCTCGTTGCCGCAGGCGGAAAGCAAAACAGACGGCATGGCTTTCACCTTTCTGGGTGTTTTACTTTATACTATGCGGCATAAGTTGTTATTATGAAGTTAGGAGTGCTCATGAAAAAGCTTCTCTCGCTTGCACTCTCAGGCCTGCTGTTGCTGGGCTTGGTTGCCTGTGATAAAAATGCCGCCGTGCTGCGGCCAGTTGACAAGCCAAGCCGTATGACCGAATATGACAGTCATGGCACGATGCTTTTTTCCACAACATATGAATACGACAGCAAAGGTGAAATTCTGCGGAGCGAACGGAGAAACGCACTCGGTGACGTTAGAACATCCGAATATAAAAACAGATATAACGCAAAAGGACAATTGGTTCGAGTGAAGGAGCGTTCAAACGATGGAAGAGATTATGCCTGCAAGCATACGTATTGCGCCGAGGGGCAGAGGATAGAAACACAATACAAAGGCAACAGCGATTACAGCGGCGTGATATTCTATACATACAACGCCCAGGGACAATTGATGCAATCTATGGATTGCCCTAATCTCGGACACGGCCCTACAATTACCTGTGAGTATGACGAGCATGGCTTATTATTTCGCGAGGACATCTTTTACCCCCATTACACCAGCAGACAGCATGGCTATTACCTCTACGAATACGAATAAAGGAGACTTCCCATGGAAACCTGGCTGAAAGACCAACTGAAGTATTTGGCAGTTTTCTTTATCCCTTCGCTGGCGAAATATCCTTTCATTGAGAAAGACTCTGAAGAATTGGAAAGGCTGCGGGAAAAAACGGGCAGCATGGTGCACGGCCTGTGCCGCTGCGATAAATTCGACCCGCGCATCAAGGCGCTGGGCGTGAACTGGGTGCGCCGGGGGATTTGTTTGCCTTTCGACGAGGACGGCAATGTCACAGAAAATTTCCTGCAAGCAAAAGAGGAGCTGAGGGAGTTCCAGGCGCACGGCATCAAAGTCTTAATCACAACCCCAAGCGTGGGATGGTATATGGGCATGGGCATCGACCCCCGTACCCCCGAGGGCGAGGAGAAGAGCCGGGAGATTGCCCGGTTTTACTCCACGGAACTGCAGGGGCTCGCCAACGGTTTCTGCATCTGCAACGAGATCGGCATCCCCCGCTTCGCCTACCCATTGAACCTGGACCAAGCCGTGCGCTTTTTGGGAATCCAGATGGAGGCCATGGCGCCGCTGAAGGGCGACATCGTCGTGGGCTGCAACTCCGTGGGGCCGGCCTGCGACCAGTTCTTCAAGCTGCGCCCCTGGTACCCCTATATGGACTGGGTGGGCTTCGATATGTACGTGGGCTGCTTCTTCCCCGTGCTCACGCAGATGGGCATCTTCGAGCTGCTGGCGAAGTACCTGTGGGCCTTCACGCGCAAGCCGGTGATGCTCATCGAGTTCGGCTACCTCGCGGGAGGAGCCCCCAAGACAAAAGAAGAAAAACGCGCCATACTGCAAAAGTACGGCGCTGATTCTGAAAAGCAAGCCAGGCAAAATATCGACGCATTCCTGGAAAAGTTTAACGAGACCGGGCGCAAATACGTGGAAAAATGCGCCTCGGGGGACAGAGGCAAGTTCGTGTTCGGGCCGGATTTCAGGAACCACGTCTACTGCGAGCTGCCGCGCCTGACGCGCATCCGGGGGCTGCCGCACACGCCCGAGGGCCAGGCGGAGTTCTACCGCCGCCTGCTGCCCCGCCTGGAGAAGCTGCCCTTCCTGGGGGGCATGTTCATCTACACCCACCGGGACGACCCCAAGTGCAGCATCTGCGGCCAGAGCGAATGCCCCGTGGAGACCCAATGGGGCCTGTGCGGGGCCGACGGCACGCCGAAGGCGGGGTACTGGGCGGTGCAAGGGCTGTGGGGGGAGTAAAGGTGGCACTTTAGCACGGGCGGCAAGAATGCCGCCCCTACAGATTTGTTGTGCCTGCAATATTTGCGGATACATGCAACCTGTGGGGGTGGCATTTTGCCACCCGTTTGTTAGGCGGCAGCCGTGGATTTCCCAACCCGCGGGGGGCTGCCGCCGATTAAAATGACTTTTTTCATATTAGCCGGAGATAAAGGGGAGCCCCAATATGTTCCCTAATAGCCACTCAATACCCCGGACAAATAGCGAGAGAGGGAAAAGCAGAGTGCCAAATATTGCTGTGCCAAAAATTGAGATCAGGATAGGCATAGTGAACCTCCTTCTAAAATTACTTTTTGTATTTCTTTGCTCATTTGATCTTCGCAAATGCGTCCCGCACGGCGTAGTAGCTGGGCTTTGGCTGCTCCTGCATGTCCACCAGGCCCCAGCGGGTCTCTGTGGGGCAGTCGTCCTGGTTGCAGTAGCCGCACTTTTCGGCGTCCTTCCAGCAGTAGATGAACGCGCCCAGCAGGAAGGGCAGTTTCGCGAGGCTGGGGAGTATTTCGGCGTAAAACCCTGCCTGCCCCTCGGGGGTATGCGGGTATTTCTTGATGACTGTAGTTGCGGGCAGCTCGCTGTAAAAGTGGTTGCAGTAGTCGAGCTGGAAAAGGAAGTCGGCGTAGTTGCCCGAGGCGTTCTTCACGGTGTAGTCGTATATTTTCGGGTTGATCGCCTTGATGTTCTCCATGAAGACGTCGAGATTTTCTTTGGCCTCCCGCTCGCTGTTCATGCCGTAGCGCCGCAGCCGCTCGCGCTTTTCCTCCGGGGTTTTGGGCACGCCGCCGGAGATGTACCCGAACTCGCAGAGGATCACCGGCTTGCCCGTGAGGGACCAGACGTAGCGCAGCAGGGCCTCGTGCATGTACATCCAGTTGCCCACGGGGGCGAAGCAGCCGATGTAGATGTCTATGCCCACGTAGTCGCAGTATTTATGCCAGGGGCGCATTTTGGGGTGCAGATCGGCCTGCGGCCCGCCGGAGTTGTAGCCCAGCAGGCAATCCCCCCGCAGGGGGTGCATGGCGGCCAGCTGTATGCCGATGAAGCGCGCGGCCTGGTCCATGTTCAGCGGTTTGGTGAAGCGCGGCACGCCCATCTCGTTGGTGACCTGGAAGGCCTCGGCGATGCCCTTCAGGTCGCTCACGAGAAATTCGGCCACCTCCCGCACCCGGGCCTCCTCCTCGGGCAGGCGGGGGTCTATGCCCGCGCTGAGGAACTCTTTAGGGTAGGGGGTTATGGCCATGACGCGGATGCCGTTATCCCGGTAGCGCTGTATCTTCGCCTTGAAATCGAGATATTTCTCCCGGACGCTGCCGTCCTTCTCGAAGGGGAAGGGGATGTCCGCGCGCTCCCACTCGATGCCGGCGCCCTTGATCTGTTCGTAGTTTTCGGAGGCGTGGCAGATGCCCTTGATGAAGCCGCCGACTTTGGCCCTGGCCTGTTCCGCCTCGGGGGAGCTGTCCTTTTTCGCGTAGGACATGGCCCAGTGGAAGGGCAGGTATTTGGCCGTCGCGACGGCCTGGTCAACAATAAAAGCTTCCATGATAAATCCCTTTCGTTTATGCATAGTAGAGGCGGCCAGCAGGCCGCCCGAATCAAATCTAAGTTTTGGCTGCGGGGTGGCCTGCTGGCCACCCCTACAACTTGACTGCGGCCCGCAGGCCTAAATTAAGTTTTGCCCTCCAAAGCCTCCTGCTTTTCCATCATCTCCATCATGGCCGCCATCTCCGCGCTCATGATGTCCTGCTCGGCGACCAGCGCCCGGCGCTCGTTGAGCGCGGCGTACATATCCTCCCGTTTCTTGCCCGTCAGGTCGTACATAAACAAGGGGATCAAGCCGGCGATAAAGCCCAGGATATTGGTAAACCGATTCAGGAAAAACACCCTGGAGTACATGGTGCTGTTTTCTCGCACGACGTCCTGGCTCCATCTCTTGTCGAAGGCGATGTTGGGGTCGTAGCCCGACCACTTGAACACCGCGATGGTCATCAGCGCCCTGGGCGCGTCCATTACCCTGGAAATCCAGTTGGTCAGCAGGCCGATGGAGCCATCGGGCCGCTCCCCGGTCACGTACTCTGTGTAGTCGTCGATTTCGCGGCCGATCTCGCTTTCCATGATATGCGTCGGCGCGTCGTTGAACCTGTTGAGGACGTCGGATATGGCGAAGATGATCGCGATCTTCCACCAGCTGCCGATGATACTCGGGATGAATCCCAGAAAAGCCGGTATGATATCGACAACCGTGTCCCAGATACGCCAAAAGATGACCGATTTGCGGTAGTCGCCGCCGAACATCCTCGAAATGGGTTTCACCAGGGCCAGGCTGGCGGCGTTCACGATATGCCCCGGAATAAAAGTGAATGTGGAATTCACAAACCCGCCGTAGATTTCCAGCTGGGTCACCACGTCCCAGCTGTAGCCGCCCTGGCTCCACCAGCTGGTGGCGAAACTGGCGATAAAATTGCGCAGGGCGTATTTGTTCTTCAGGATATAGAACAGCGCCTTCTGCGGCGGGGCCGGCTTGGGCTGCAGCATTAGGCGCTCCCGGCAATTGGCAGCCATCATCAAATTGCCGCCGATGCCGAAGAACGCGGCGGCGATCCCGAACCCGGCGAAAATCGCGCCTTGGGAAATGTTGAGGATCCCGGAGCGGGCCCCGTCCAGCAGGGGCATGATCATGAAGGCGATGAAATTGCCGCTCCAGCGCCCGGCATAGGATTGCCACAGCCCGACGCCGATGCGGTCCTCCGGGTTGGGGGACATCAGAGAGGTGTAATTGTCCGTAGGGATTTTGTAAATCAGCGAGAGCGTGTCGCGGATGATCCGCATGGCGAACACGAACAGGATTTTCCTGGGGTCGTTGGTGATGTCGTTGTCGAAGAACAGCCGCCCGCTGAACAGCAGCGCCGTGGCCGCGTAGTACAGGACGGGGGCAAGCATGGCATAGGGCCGGGCCTTGCCCCAGCGGGTGCGGGTCCTGTCGTAGGCAATGCCCATCAGCGGGCGGATCAGGGTGTTGTAGAAGCCCAGCAGCGTGCCCATGATCACCAAATAGACCATGTCGATGCGCAGCACGCTGAGCAAGAAGATGTTCATCCAGCTGCCGCCGCTGATGAGCTCGCTGACGGACCTTCCCACCGTCGCCAGGGCCGGCATGCCCCTCTCTTTGGCCGTAAGCTGCGGCGTGCGGAACATCCGCGACGCGATTTCCCGGAACTGGCCGAGCTTTTCCGGGGCCAGGGTCGCGGCGGAATGCTCCTCCGCACCGAAAATCTGCTCGGCCAGCTTGTTTTTGGCAGCCATGCGCTTCCTCCTATACCTTATAGTTGTGCCGCTTCTTGTTTTTCCATCATCTCGATCATAGCCGCCATCTCGCCGGACATGGTGTGCTGCTTGGCGATCAGCGCGCGGCGCTCGTTGAGGGCGGTGTACATGTCCTCCTTCTTCTTGCCCTCCAGGTCATAGAAGATCATGGGGAGCATGTTAAAGAAAAACGAAGCGAGGTTGGCGAGTTTATACAGGAAGAACACCCTGGAATACATGGTCAGGTTCTCGCGCACGCATTCCTGGCTCCACGCCCGGTTGCCCGCGATGTTCGGGTCGTAGCCCGACCACTTGAACACCATGATGGTCACCAGGGCCTTCAGTGGTTCGGTGACCTTGCCCAGCAGCATGGTCAAAATACCGATGGAGCCGTCGGGCCGCTCGCCGGTCATGTACTCCGTATAGTCGCTGATTTCGCGGCCAATCTCGCTCTCCAGCACGGTGGAGGGGGAATCGTTGAGGCAGTTGATGCCGTCACAGACCGCGAAGAGAATCCCGGCCTTCCACCAGGTGCCCACCACGTTCGTCGTGAGCCCGGTGACTGCCGCGACCATATCGACGAAAAAGTCCCACACGCGCATCAGAATGATCGTCTTGCGGTAGCTGCCGCCGAACATCTTTTTGAAAGGCTCAATAAAGCTTATGCTGACGATGGGGAATATCTGCCGCGGCAGATACCACGGGAAGGTGCGCAGCACGCCGCCGAAAATTTCCAGCTGGCTCACCACGTCCCAGGTGTAGCCGCCCTTGCTCCACCAGCTGCCAGCCATGTCCGCGATGAAGTTGCGCATCATGTATTTGTTCTTCAGGATGTAGAACAGGGTCTTCTGGATGGGCGCGGGCTTGGGCTGGAGGATGATGCGTTCCGGGCAGTTGATGGCCAGCAGCATACCGCCGCTGGTGCCGATGAAGGCGGAGACGATGCCGAAGCCGGCGAAGATCGCGCCGGGAGTGGCGGCAATCAGGCCGTGGCGCGCGAGGTCCAGCAGGGGCATAATCAGGGCTGCCAGAAAGTCGCCGCTCCATCGCTTGGCGAAGGTCTCCCAGAGCCCCACGGACATGCGGTCCTTGGGGTTGGGGGTCATCAGCGTGAGGTAGTTATCCACGGGGACCTTGTAAATCAAAGAAAACGTATCGCGTATAATCATCATGGAGAACACGAAGAGGATCTTGCGCGGGTCGTCGGTGATGTCGTTATCGAAAAACAGGCGTCCGCAGAATAACAGCGCCGTTGCGCCGAAATACATGGCGGGCGCGAAAATGGCGTAAGGGCGGGCCTTGCCCCAGCGGGTGCGGGTCCTGTCATAGGCGATGCCCATCAGCGGGCGGATGAGTACGTTGAAGATGCCCGTGAGCGTCAGGATCAGCGTGACGTAGACCATGTCAAGACGCAGCACGCTCACAAAGTAAAACGTGCGGTAGGTGTCGTTGATCATGTCGCTGATCTGCCGGCCTGCCTTGGATATGGCCGGCGTGCCCACCTCTTTCGCCGAAAGCTGCGGGGTGTGGTACATGTGCGCGGCGATTTTCTGGAAGCGCCCCAGCTTCTCGGGGTCCATCTTCGCGGCGGAGTTCTCCTCCGCGCCGAAAATCTGCTCGGCCAAATTGCGCTTTACGGCCATTATGCCTTACCTCCCGCTATCGCTTCCTCCTGCGCCATCATTTCGATCATGGCCTCCATCTCGGCGGATTTCGCGTCCTCCTTGGCGATCAGGGCGCGCCGCTCGTTGAGGGCGGCGTACATGTCGTCCATCTTTTTGCCTTCGATATCGAAGAAAATCAGATAGATGAAGCCCAGCAGCCAGGGGATGAGGTCGCTGAAATTCTCCAGCAGGAACACCTTGGAATACATGGTGATATTTTCGCGCACCCGGTCCTGCGTCCAGGCCCGGTTGGCGGCGATGTTCGGGTCGTAGCCCGTCCACTTGAACACAGCGATGGTCGTCAGCGCCCGCAGCGGGTCGGTGATCTTGCCCGCGAACATCGTGATCAGCCCGAAGGTGCCGTCGGGCCGCTCGCCCGTGACGTATTCCGTATAGTCGCCCGCGCGGCGGCCCAGCTCGGCCTCCATGATGTCGCTGGGAGCGTCGTTGGAGACGATCAGGCCGTCGAAGAAGGCGAACACGAGGCCGGCCTTCCACCAGGTGCCGAGGATCTGGTTGGGGAACAGCAGCCCCAGCACGCCCGCGCAGGAGCCGAAGATCATGTCCCAGATGCGCATGAACATCACGGTTTTGCGGTAGTTGCCGCCGAACATCTTCTTAAATGGCGCCACCAGGGACAGGCTGACGATCTGCATGAGTTGCCGGGGTATATACCAGGGCATGGAGCGGAACGCGCCGCCGAAGATTTCCATCTGCTGCACCACGTCCCAGGCGTAGCCGCCCTTGCTCCACCAGCTGCCTGCCAGCCCCAGGAAGAAGCTGCGCATGGCGTATTTGTTTTTGAGGATGTAGAACAGGGTTTTGGAGGTGGGGGCGGGCTGAGGCTGCAGCAGGATGCGCTCGCGGCAGGTGATTGCCAGCAGCAGGCCGCCGCCGGTGCCGAGGAAGGCGGAGAAAATACCGAAGAAAGCGAATATCATGGCGGGAGAGGCCTTGATCCAGCCGGAGCGGGCCGCCTCCAGCAGGGGCATGAGCATGGCGGCCACGAAGTCGCCGCTCCACTTGTAGGCGTAGGTCTGCCAGAGGCCGACTTTCATGCGGTCCTCGGGGCAGGGTGTCATCAAGGTCAAATAGCTGTCCAGGGGGAGCTTGTAGATCAGCGAAAACGTGTCGCGGATCATCATCGTGACAAAAATGAACAGTATCTTGCGCGGGTCGTCGGTGATGTCGTTATCGATGAACAGCCGCCCGCAGAACATCAGCGCCGTGGCGCCGTAATAGAAAAGGGGCCCCACCACCAGGTAGGGCCGGGACTTCCCCCAGCGGGTGCGCGTCTTATCGTAGGCGATGCCCATCAGAGGGCGGATGAGCGTGTTGTAGATGCCCAGGAGCGTTCCGATGAGCACAATATAGACCATGTCGACCCGCAGCACACTGACGAAATAGAACGTGCGGTAGGTGTCGTTGATCATCTCGCTAAGCTGCCGCCCCGCCCGGGAAATCGCCGGGATGCCGACCTCCTTGGCCCCGAGCTGCGGGGAGTGGAACATCCGCGTGGCGATGCGCTCGAAGCGGCTGAGCTTTTCGGGGTCCATACGCGCGGCGGAGTTCTCCTCCGGCGCGAAGATTTTTTGCTCTGACAGGTTACCCAGGCTGCGTTTGGCGGCCATTACCCCGCACCCCCCGCCACAGTGACTACGCAGGAAGCCCTGTAGTAGCCGTCCACCGAAAGGGCGTATATACTCGCCTTGCCGGGGGCCAGGGCCGTGACGAGGCCCTTATCGTCCACGGTGACGATAGCCTCGTCCTCGCTGTGCCAGGTGACGTCTTTATAGGATGCGCCCCGGGGCGTGACGGAGGCCGTGAGCTGTTTCGTGTCGCCGGCGTTCAGCTTGAGGCTGCGCCTGTTGAGCTTGGCCTTCTCCACGGGCACCTTCACGTGGATGGCGCATTCGCCCGTATAGGTCTCGCCGTTCAGCTCGAAGCTGGCAGTGATCACCGCCTCGCCGGGCTCGCGCCCGCTCTTCAGGTAGCCCTCCTGGTCCACGGTGCAGGCGTCCGGATTGCTGCTGGCCCACACGAGGGGGGTCTCCTGGCCGTCCGGGGCGTCGATGCGGGCGGTGAGCTGCGAGTTCTCGCGCATAGCCATGGTCCGCGAGCCGGCGGAGAGATAAACGGCGGGCCAGGTGTAGCGGAAACTCACGCTCTGCGAGGCCGGGATGGCGAGTATCGTATCGCCCAGGGCGCTGAAGTCCGGGTCAAAGGTCAGACCCAGGCGGACGTCGACGTCTCGTTTAAAAGCCAGGGAAGTCAGCTTCCCGGACGTGCGGTTCACCGAGGCCTCTATGCGCGCGTTGGTGAAAGTATATCCGATGCTCTCCAGGACAGCCTTCCCTGCCAGGGGTTCCGCGAGCATGGCCGCTGCTTCCGCCGGCGCGCGGGTGCGGAAGACCTCGTCAATCAGCGGGGAGTCGTCCGCGAAGCGCAGAACCAGGGTGTAGTTGCCCCTGTAGTCCTTGACGAAGATGGGCTGCGCCTCGGTGCCCTTGGCCTTGCAGCCGGGGCACTGGTCCTTGGGCTCGCCCTCTCCCCTGCCGCAGGCGGTGCAGCGGAAATAGATGAAGTCGCAAATTGCGTCCTCAAGGTCCTCCGGCTCGAAGGGCAGGCCCCACTGGGCCGCGGCGAAGTCCTCGCCGTACTGTGTCTCGCCGGCGGGGTATTGATCGTGCAGGTGTCCGGCGGCGCCCGGCCCGATGAGCTTCAGGGCGTTTTTCAGCCACTCGGCGCCGCGGTCAGCCCCGTCCGGGAAGAGGAATTCGGCCTTGCCTATGTCCAGGCCGAAGGAGGTGTCATAGGTGAGCTTGGGTTTATCCGCCAGTACCCTGTCCAGGGCGGCCTGCACGTAGGCTTGGATCGCCTCGGCGTCCTCGGGCGGGTTTGTGATGCTCTCGTCGAGCTCGGTGATGGGGGGCTGGCGCCCCTCGCGGGTGAGCAAATCGTTGGCCCCCAGGGCCATGCCGCCGAAGAATACCAGGATCAGGAAAATCACCACGCCGCGCACGATCCAGTTGCGGGCTTTCGCGCTGCCCTCCAGCTTCACGCTCAGCTCCTCGGAGGTCAGGTGGTGGTGCTCGTGCTCTTTTTTATGTTCGCTCATGCGGTTTCACCTCCCAGTTCCTTCTCAATGAGCGCTTCGCGCTCGCGGGTCTCGGCGGTGTCCACCACGGGGTAGGGCAGGTCCGCCAGCTGGATTTCGCCTTTTTTCACCTTTTGCCAGATTTCGCGGCGCTCCACGTCGCCTTCGGCGAATTCAACATCCACGCCCTTGACGGCGAGCATGAGGTTCGCCGTGAGCGTACAAGCGAACGCGGCCAGGCCCAGCAGCGCGCCGTAGCCCAGCGCACCGGTGAAGTTGGGGTTCGCCAGAGCGGCCGATGCGTTCTGCACCAGGATGCCGGCGGCGAAGCCGCCCACGCAGGCCAGCGCGCCCAGGCCGCTCAGGGCCGTCGCTATGACGGACATGCGCTTTAGGCTGATGAAGGACATAAAGGAAACCAGCAGCACCAGCACGGACATTACCACCGCCAGCGCCGCAGCCCCGAAGAGGAGTACGCCCCGCTGGAACAGGGCGCTCCACTCGCCGTTGGACATGGACATCAGGAAGGGCAGGCCATCCGGGTTATCCATGAACAGTCCCATGAAGCCCATGATCCCCGCCTCCCAGCTCTGCGCCCCGAAGGGCAGCCGCGCGCTCAAGGTCCCCCAGGGCAGCAGGAACGAGGCAATGGGCAGCGCCATGACGATCAGGCGCGCCTTGGCCCAGAAGCTGCCCGCCAGCCCCGCCTTGCTCCTTTTGCTGCCCACGCGCATGGAGCCCATGCTCAGCTCGGAGCGCTTGGCGTCCTCGTAAAAGCGTTCCTCGAAGCCGAAGAACATGAGGTTGACGCCGCAGCCGGGGCAGTTCGGTTTCCAGTCGGTAAAGCGCAGTTTTCTGTCGCAGTTCGGACAGTTTGCCAATAGAATTCCCCCTTGTCGTTGGATTTCCTCTATTGTAGCATATCTGGACAGAAAATGCTATAGGTAACAAAAAATTTCTATGTAGAATTTTTTCCTGTCTTTTTAGCCCAGATCACCGCGCGGCGCGTGCTGCGCGCTTAATGCTTTCGCGACATAGTAGCCGTTGGGGGATTTACGCCTTGGCCTGCCGGAATACACCGGGCACAGGCCGTAGCCCAGAGCGTGCCACATGGGGATGGCCTCGATTTTGTCTTCTGTGCTCCAGGCGCGCATCTGGCTGTAGCCCTGCGCGCGCGCCCAGTCCTCTGACATGGACAGCATGGTGCGTGCAACGCCCTGCCGCCGGTACGCCCGGGCTACCTCGATGACGTCTATATAGGCGTCGTTTATGCTCAGCGGCGCGGGAAGGGCTTTTGGGTATACGGAGACGAAGCCGATGGGGGTGTCTCCATCGAACGCGCCGATGGTATAACAGCCCGGCTCGAAGTGCAGCTCCCGCAGGCGAAGAATCCAATCGCCGAATGCCGCGGCGAGGGCGGGCCGGTCAGCTGGAACGAGCGGCCGGCAGGTGATCTGCCTGTCAGTCGGCATTGCTGTCCTCCTTGAGATCGATTTCCAGCCTCCCCAGGGGGAAGGGCGGCATCGCGAGGGGCTTGACCGCGATGGACATCAGCAGCAGGGGGTTGTCGTCCGCCGCGATTCGATTCGAGCTGAGCGCGTCGCAGCGCTTGCACCGATGGATGAGGGCCCACTCGCCGTTTTTGCGCACCCACACGGCGATGGGCTCCATCACGCCGCCGCAGACGGCGGCGCGGTCGCCGGGGATGTCCTCGTCCAAGTGGACGCTGCAAAGGCAGCGGGGGCAATGGTTGCGGTGCCGCGTGCCCGCGTCCTCCGGCGAGACATGTGCGCCGCAGGCCTTGCAGGTGAAGGGCTCTTCGCTTGGGGTGTTCTGATGATTTCTCATGTGGGTTTCTCCTGTGCGGATGATGTGGGCTGCCGCCCCTGCACTTACAATTATAGGGCGATCGTGGCATACTGTCAACGAAAAAAAAGTTAGCCGAAGGTTCAGCCACCGAAAACGAGGAATGCCATTTGGGCTTCTAATCCAATTTTAATGTTCCTCTCATCTCGTTTTCATCTGGCGGTGCTACACTTTTGTTGCTGTATTCAACTTAAAAAGAGGAGAGCCCCGTGCGTATAGTCAAGTACATCCCCAACGCGCTGTCCATTTCCCGTATGTTTCTGGCGATAGGCCTGCTCCTGTTCGCGCTGTTCCTCTCAAAGGACTACAAGATACTGTTTAAGGTGCTGTTCACGGTCGTCTACCTGATTATCGGCCTGACCGACTACCTCGACGGCAAGATCGCCAGGAAATATCACGTGGAAAGCAGCATCGGCTCCCGCCTGGATGCGTTGGGGGATTCCATGCTCTTCGTCTTCGGCTTCTTTGCGCTGCTTGCCGCGAAGGTGGATCTCGGCGGCTGGAGGAGCATCTCTGTCCTCGGCATTGCCGTGCTGTACAAGGCGGCCAACGTCCTGCTGACCTACGCGCGTTTTAAGCTGTTCAACATGATGCACACCTGGCTGAGCAAGCTGGTGTTCAACACCCTGTATATGTGCGGACCGCTGTTCATCATCATGGAGGAGGTCCCGTTCTGGTTTGTGGTGGGGATCACCGCCGGCATCTGCCTGCACTGCGTGGAGGAGACCATCACGCTGCTGAAGATGACCGAATATGACGGGGACGGCAAGGGCGTCTGGACGGACGCGCTGCTGGCCAGGCTGAAGGAAAGCGGCCGGTTGGGCGCACTGCTCAAGAATAGATTTCCTCGGGAACTAAATCCGAGCCTCGAAGTTGATAATGCCGCAGATGAGGTTAGCGCGTAAACTATGGCGTTTTCTGCGGTTGCGGTACTTGTTCGCCATAATTTTGAACACCTT
>Ga0123353_10006249_pt1 | contig 15837 bp, 5 predicted proteins | sample TergutLab28metaG_3_FD_92763 | JGI IMG/M metagenome (GOLD analysis project Ga0123353, IMG submission 92763) | Labiotermes labralis P3 segment gut microbial communities from Petit-Saut dam, French Guiana - Lab288 P3 | ecosystem: Host-associated > Arthropoda: Insects > Digestive system > Gut ... | reverse complement strand
AGGCCCCCCCCACCCCCCCCCCCCCCCCCACAGCCTCCTATTCGGTAGGAACCAGGGGTAAAGCGAGAGAGGTGAGAAGTTGGCCACTCACCTCCATCTAATGCCGGCCTAAGAATGGGCGGAGCAATAACTTTTCTCCCCCATAAGCCTTCTTGGCGTGGACAGAGACCAATACGATCTTTTATATCCTGCTCGCAGAATATTAGCCACTTTTATGATTTTATCTCAAAAAGTCCTTCGTTGATCTTTGTTTGTCCATTACGCTTTGCGTCTCCTTTTTTTTTTTTAATAACTCAGGCCACGGAAGGACATCACATGGACTGACCACCTCCCACTTCTCACTGGAATGTTACCCCGCCGCCACCAGCTCTTCTTCGCAAGTCTTCTCCATACGCTCGTCCATTCTGTTCATAAGAATGTTGATATTGGTGGCAGCGAGACAACCTACCTGCGCTTGCAAAAAGCAGTTTGGGTCTGGCTGACATAGGCCTGAAGGGGCTGGAGGGTATAACAGAAGTAGGCGGAGAGGAGGAAAGATTTCTTACTTCCGCCGTTCGTGAGAAGTCTTTCGTGGCATGATTATAGCACTGTTTCTTTCAAATTACTCTTTATTTGTAGTGTATTTAACTAATTTAATACGACAACTGATGAGATTAACCGATTTTAATGAAAACAAGGATGTTATTATTACCCGTTTCCGAGATAAGTATGTTTAAGTGCAGAGAGAAATTAGAGACTGGAACTGATAAATTTCTCCCAACTTCCTATTTTTTTTAATAGTAAAATTTTAATGAATTTCTGTTTTATATCAGCCGGACAACTGCCGAGCTATTCAGCGTATTTTCTCATTTTTGGAAGCACAGACCGAGGTTTGAACTACGGACATCGGTCGGGTACAGAGATCGAGTTCGGAGTGAAGCGTCTTCATACGGTGCTGCTTGTCACAGCAACACGTTACTTCTGTTAACGTGCCATCGCATGGGTGAGGAAAATGTACATTTCACACGTTCGAAAATGAATATTTTATTGAACGGTTGTAGCACCCAGGCATGTATTTCATCAGGATTCAGCAAATTTGTTGTCAATTTAATTGAACACCAGATCCCGCAGGCTCTAATCATCAACACAGACGTTTAGCCGTGCAGTTGAAGGATTCGCTTCATAATTGGAACTTCCTCCTTTTAATCCTTGCGGCTATTCACATCCACAGACTGTATCCAAATATCATTCTCAGTTATTTACGTTGGATGTAACGGAGCAATTCTATTATAATTCCTCCTTTTCAAACGGGAATATCTTCATTTGTAGTTCTCTACGGCCGGAAATTTGTTGTTGTGTTTAACGGCAAAGGATGTCCTTCACATATGTGCCAGTTTAGTTTGCTAAGTGTCGGATCCTGCAATGCAGTTTCAGTTGTGACAATTTCTGGGCATGCTTACTTGATGTGAGCTATCTGTTTGTTGCAGTTGTGTGACACAGCTTAGCTTAAAGACTTCAAAAGGCCTGTCCTGTTTTACAGAACGCACATTTTTTTAAAAGAGATTTATTACGCAGAGAGTACATAGAGCGTGTAAAAGGACAACTTACAAAGTTTTTACCTTAACCAATTTGAATAAATATTTGTACTGTGGTACAAGTGAAACTGAAGTGCCATCGCATGGATATATATATATATATATATATGCGCAAATAACGGCAGTGGAAAACACATAATTTTAATCATCATGAAGTAGTAGAGACCCTTTTGAAATTTAAAAGAGAAAATTGGTTAAATTAAATGTCGTGCTATGATTTATACAGATAACTCATCAGTCGAATGACTGTTAAGTATTACAACCCCTGAATGACAGAAGGGAATTATGTTTTCGTTGAACGTGCACGCCATGTTCTGGTAAGAGGCAGCTGAGTAGAATAAGCCGTCCATATATTTTCTTCTTCTTCGCAGGACCGATTTTAATTTATCTTTGCACGCACGCCTAGGTCTTGCCAGTGATCTCTTTCCTCATCCCCCTTACCCCCCACAAGCCCCGCCCATTCCATCCGGCTTGATTTTATAACCTCATTGGTATTTAGTGCGCAGTAAATTTATGCAGGTCCTCAACATGCTTTTTTTCCTCCAGCCTTCTGTTACTTCTTCTCTCTTAGGCCTAAATATCTTTTTCAGCACCATATTCTCGAAAGCATTCAGCCTGTGCCCCTCTGTCAATGTGCGAGACCAAATTTTAGACCGAAACTAAGCAACAGGAAAAATTATAATTCCGTGCTTTAATTGTGTTAGGTTATTTCCCAAAATTAGTTGGATGAGTTGAGATAAAAGAAGAAAAACGCCGACTACAATAGACGGTTTCGAACTCGCAGTCTCTCTGACATGAAGCAAGGACGCTTATCTCACTACAACAGATGCAATGTCTGTAGATTTTATGTATTATAAATTTAAATATTACTGATTACAATCATATGATTATAGCTAATATGTATGTTTATATTACATACGTAGTATGTCGGTTCTGAGTACGTAGAAAGAACCCTGGCCACCCCTAGTTTCCCAACTCTTATGTAACGTCACAGAGTCTAAAGTGATGAAGACAGACGTTACGTGGGAGTGAAAAGCTTCGGATAACATGCAGGCTGCTTTTATCTGGAGTTACGGAAGACAAGGTTCTCTGAACACCAGTGACGAACGTCTGTTGCAGTACTTTTCCATAAACATAATTTTGTTTTCCGCAGTATTTATATCTTATGTGAAGTAAAGAGCTGCTGTAACACCGGTTATGGTTACGTACGTATGTTCCAGAAAACCAGAATAGCTCCTAAGATGGAAACTTGTTTTTGTTTTGAATTTTAAAACCGTGTTAATATTCTACACCTGATTTGTCTCAACGGAAAATTTAATATTATATGTGAATATACAGATTTATTATAAGTGAAGAAATTTAAAGATCGGCACGACATGAAAGAAGTTCGTTGCATTTTAACATTACAATTTTTGAAGAGATCTTGTGTTTTCGAGAAATGTAGAATTGCGTGTGTATGCGTGTATGTATGCATGCATGTATGTATGTATGTATGCGTGTATGCATGTATGTATGTATGCATGCATGTATGTATGTATGTTTTTTAACTTACATCCGTCCCCAGAAAGGAGTGCAAATATTGGGTGTTGTGACCACCATGTGGTGTATGTGTGTGGATTTTCTCTACCGCATTTTGACATTGGTACCATCTAGCCTATTTTCATGGAACTTCGTGTAAACATCATGTCATTAGACCTACAAGACACTGCAACGCTATATGTCAATTTCCTAGTCAGTAACCACAACATGGCGGATACAAGAAATTGTGAGGCGGATTCAAGGCTAGCATTCTTAGTAATAACATATCATATTAACTTCCATCCCCATCAACAAGACTGTACAAATGTCAAGCATCACAGCTTTTGGCAGCTGATTTTAGTGCATTTTTAAAGAAGAGTAAAGATGTCTTTTTGTCTATACAAAATCATAAGAATGCATGTAATTGAACTTCTTTTAAGTTGGATACAGCTTATCTTTCACACTTCTTGTTCTTAATTAGTAGACATATTACATGAATACTATTGGAAGAATACCAACCGCACATATTTTTCTTCTGTTCCATGGATTGTATTTCTCTGAGTCATTGCATGTTAATTAGTGTGGTAGGCTATAGGCCCTGTACGTACACAAAGTGTGAAATATTGATTCACTCTTCACTTCCCCCCCTTTTTTTAATTCTGTCCCAAGTTAACAATTAAGATGACCCAACATACAACCACATGTTTTGTCTTGGGTCATTTTACCTTCCCATACAATGCTAAAATAAAAATTATACTTCAGTTGTAAGATACAAGTGCAAGAGTGTGCAGAATTTGAAATACAGCATATAATTCAGTTCACACAGAAAAATGAAAACCCAAAACTAACCCAAGGTACATCACCATACCGAAATATGCTTGGCAAGACACTTCGCACGCTCACGTACATAATGCAATGTACAAATTAATAGTCCGTTCCGCACAAAGAACACAATACGTGCAGTACAATACGGGAAATAGTTACTTACTTGATTGCGGAGGTTATGTATTTTCCGCTGCACCTCTGCTACACTTGTTCTCAGTGCCTCCCCCATCGATTGCCAGCACATGCTTCTTTTATCTCTGTCTTTGTAATGCATGTGCCGGCTATCCCAAATCTCCGGGTGAGACTCGTATAAACATATAAGTTTCTTCCTTTGTCCACACTTTCTTCCCAGCCATGTTGGCAGTACTGCTATCAACCCACGCTCTCAATTATGCCGGTTTTCCTGATCTAGTTCAGGTTGCGGCTGAGAGCGAATGTGGCGCAAGTTTACACGGACACAGGAAGTGCTCTCAAGCTGGCTGTCCGCTAGTTAACGGTGATCTTGGTGAGTCGGCTCTCGAAGGTGGTTACACGTAAGAGAGCGCCTCTCCACAGAAACAGAGAGGGACTCGCGCGATGTTTACTCTCACGTGTAACCCCGCCTTTAGTTTTTGGGCATGTGATAGCTGCCTGGTACGAGATCTTAAAAATAAGCAACGCTTTTTAAGGTAGTATGTTTCACAATGCAGAGTATAAGATGGTCACCGTGCGAAAATTTTCTTTACCTTTGCATTTGGAGGTGATGGATCTAGGCGTGTGAAATTTGGTAAATGAATCATTAAGACACTGTCGTATCTTGTGTAAAACGTCGTTTCTAAGTCATTTATTACAAACATGGCGATGATGTGATATTTCAATTTATATCTGACAAATGTGACTTATAAAGATTCTGTACTTGAGAGGCAGGTCTACAGAAAATGAAATGGAGAATCATTGTAGTACCATTATATTTTTTGGGGTAGAAGTCAGTACAATAGGTAAGTAGTCTTTGATTTGTGCTCGGCATTTTTTTGCCAAGTTTAAAATTTTGAAAATTTGTTTCATTATCCCATTGATTTTTAATTGTACAGCAGCGCAGCACTATACCATCAGGAAGCCCCAAACGATTAAGGAAAGCCTGGAATTGAATGTTTAAAATTGGTACTTTTTTATGCTTGTAATTTTGTTGGGAGAAGTAAAAATTATACAAAGAACACCGCAAAAATTATGTGAGAGGTGAACGTAGATAACACATAATTAGAGTGTGGCACAATACGAAACTCTTCAACAAAGTCCGCTATCGTTATGTAATAAATCGTTTGAGGACGATTCACACTTGAAGTGTCCGTTAATATCACCAACAAATGAACTAACAAAACACAGCGTCGATTGTAGATTGATTAGATGTATGATAAACTGATATGGACTTTGAAAATGGAGTCCGGCTCTAAGTGGTATTGTATTTCGCCCTTTGCTTCGAGGAACGTTAACACCTGTCAGGATAGTAGATACCCCAACTTTCATTCGAACTGGGTCCCTTGAAGTACAAGTTATTATTTCACGAACCTGCTCGGTTCAGAAAGTGAGGCTTGTGATTAAATCAGGAGATAAACTCATTCTGTAAGTGTCGGGGGTTAGGAAACTGTCATTTTGTCTTCATTTCAAACCCCTGAAGAACAAAATGTTCTAAACTATCTCACTCTGAAGATGGAGGCACAATAGTCTATAATACGGAAACATATGAGCAAACTTATTGTTCTGCATGATGTCAGAACCCTGAAGACTATCATTAGGGCAGCAACCACCTTGACAGCCTGAAAATGTTCAAGATTATAATTTTACTACTTGCTTTAACGGGTGTGGCAAGAGTCTCTGAATTTGAGGGGAGGACATAAATTACAGGTTAATATAAACAGTGTGTTCCGGGTAGGAAAGTGATTGTGACTCATGTGCGCTGAAGAATGACGTAGCAGGCTTCTGCGGAGCGTTAGTACCTGTCTTGCAGTCTGCACCGAAGCACATCGCAGAAGACTTCAGTATTTGTTACTTGCCAGTGCCAGAATCTTACGTCTCATAAAGAGAGTTCCAACAATTCGCAAGGTATAATGATTTTACAAAGTTCTTATAAAATCAAACTATATTCCAGCATTTTTCTGTGGCGATCAACACCGTCATCAGGGAAAGTTCACTTTGTGAGTCGAAACGTATTGAAATATAGTTTGATTTTATAAGAACTTTTTAAAGTCCTTTTACATTGCGTATTTTTGGGACAAATTGTAGATAAATAGCTTGAAAAAGATGCACGATGTAGACAATAATGTGAAATTTATGTCTTGTAAGTTAAAAATGTTTGAAAGCAGGAGTTTAGGAAAATATTTGGACCTAAGGCCCATAAAGGCTGATCCCGGTGGCCGTGCGGTCTAAGGCCTAGTTATGAAGCCTCTTGATTGCTTGGACTGCGTGTTCGAATCCTGCCGAGGGTATGGATGTATTCCCTTCTGTATGTTGTGCAGGTAGCGGCCTCTGCAATGAGCTGATCATTCGTTCAGAAGAGTCCTACAGGGTGTTAGTGTGTGTCTAATTTTGAGTGATGTACAAACATCACGAATGGCATGTCTTAGGTCCGATTTGACCTGTTGCACCACAGAAGTGAAAATACCCATGAAGTGAGCAGTTCAGATGTCTTGTAATTAGGAATTTAATGGAAAACAACTCATTAAGTGCAAGGGGCAGGGTTCTTCTTGCGAAGTAAAGGCCAAGTTGATGTGTCCAGTCAGTACCCCACACTTTCTGCAAGCCAAATGGTTTATTGAAATCTCTAACATGAATCACACGAGTCCGTTCCACATCGTAACAGATCTAGGAAGCTAGAGTGGGTTGGGCATGCAGTTAGAATGAGGAAGACGAAGTTGTGTACAGAATTTTGGTGGGCAAATATTTGGACAAGCGCCCAATTGGAAGATCGAGGAGATGAAAGGATAACACTCAAATGTAATTACTGGGATGTTAGGAGATTCGAAGTTGGATGTAATTGGGCCTAGATCTTATTCAGTTGCGAGCTTTGATAATAGAAATTTTGAGCCTTCGGTTTCTGATATATGTTTGGCTGCCACTTTAATAAGTTTTGAGAGACATAGCCTTAGCTTACATTAATGAGCTGGTGTTTAATGATTGTTAATTTTAGAATGTGGTTGTAGTACGATCATTACGGGAATATTCTTCTGAATCTTAGACGCCATTTTTTTAATTTCTGATATTGAGGGTTTTAAAAATTTTACGCCTAATTTAACATCTTGCCTTTTTTATTTCCTTTTGGTTATTTTCATGGAAGGAAATGAAATCTGCCTATGTACGAAACTACACAAACCGAAGAGGCGTAAATTAGGATATACGAGCATTTCATGAGCATTCGTGTTCATCCCTGTTTCCTTAGCTGTGAGTAATACAAGAGCCTGCACGTTGATGAAAACAGAGAGTCTCTGTGGGAAGGTCAGGCGTCACATCTCATTCAGATAGCTTAGGTCTGGCGCTCAAGAAGGCATGACTGCAGTAACGACAGCTTCGATCCTTCAGGTCTTGCTTCGCTGTACGGACCTACGCACAGGGTAATGCCACTCCGCTGCCGTCAACTGCAAGTCTTTTTACACGCATCTTATAGACCTACAGTAGTGGATGGAACGTAATGTAACGACCCGGATGTTTCCTTGAAGTATTCTCAGACATCGCGCAGTGTAAATTTTATACAGGTACTGAAGGAGACACGAGAGCAAACTGAAAGGTGTATTTTAGTTATTTGCGTGTATTTACAAATAAATAACAACTAGGATGTTACAATTAAGTGGTAAACATAACCAGTAGAAATGAATTTAACTTATTTATTGTAGACTTACAATATGTGTTCAATCAACATAACAACATTAGAAATTAATTTGTTAGCGCAACATGTTTCGACTCAGGAGAGTCATCATCAGGCTGAATATTTAAGAACCATTAAATACATTATCCTTTACAGTACTACACATATAACTATTGCATTAGGGATCCCGTATGCTTTACATTGCGGTAACACATTAATTTCTGATGTTGTTGTGTTGAATGAACACATATTTTAAGTCTACAATAAATAAGTTAAATTTTTTATAACACAACGGGATGACTTACTTTAGATTGACAGTAGAAATGAGATAATTCCGACTGTAAGGTATTCCTTTTGACTACCCTAAAATGGGTAAAGTACACTAGTCTAAATCATTGATGCCAATATTATTGTTATGTACACGGCGTCATATCTTGAAAGATGGGTATCTTTGTCAGCACCGTTACCAAAACCTTATATCTTGCAACATAAACTTTGTGATGAAATTAGAAGGCTGAATATACGTGGGAAATACTTCTTATTCATTGAAAAAACTATTACAATCATACTTGGATTTCGATATGGCAGACCACGCACTGATTTTATATTCGTCAAACACTTGATAAATATGGGAACAGAATGGACAGTGCTTTAGCTCTTTATAGCGTTCAAGCAAGCTTATGATTTAGTCAAGAGGGAGGATTTCTTAATGAGTTAGTTACACGCATGGCTTTAGTATAGGTTAAGTGCGTCTGAATGCAATTCATAGCGGAGTCCGGGCATACAAACATTTGTCTGATACAATCTTAGTGTCGTACGTACCGTGCATCAAGTTTTGTAACATTTTTATTAACCATCTTCTGTGCACTAAACCGTGTACACCAAATCACACACTACTTTAATTAGTGCGTGATTTGGTGTATATGGTTTTGGTGCACACAAGTTGGTTAATAAGAATTTGTGTGATACGTTTTAAATATAGAATGGTCTGAAAAAAGGGAATGTTTAATCGCAATTGTCTTTATCTTAGTTTTAGAGTACACATAACAGCTAGGAAAGTCGAAGCATGCCAAGTGGGTTGAAGTGGAATAGGTCACATCAGCTTCCGGTCTATGTTGATGATACTAATATGTGTGGGAGCATACATACTGTAAATAAAAACAGAGTAAGCGTCGTCAATCGCTAATAAGGAGAATGATCTAGAAGTAAATACAGAGAAAACTAGGTACATTTTTGTACCTTCTGCAGGAAAAAGTCAAAACTTATAATATATAAATAATTTTAAAATGTGTCGAAGTTATTTATGTATTTGGGAATGACAATGATAAATCAAATATGCGTGGGAAGTGATACACGAAGAAATTAGGATTAAACTCAGGGAAAGCTTACTACCATTCGGTCACAATGTTTTGCCTTTCCATTGCTGCCTCATTATTTGCAGATTAAAGAGACAAACCTATAATTTAGCCCGTTGCTTCATATGGTTATGAATCTTTGTCAGGAAGGGACATAATCGTAAAATTAGTTAATGAAAATTCATTTTGTGTATGTAGGCAGAAACACATGTACTGCATTTTTAAGACATGCATCGTAATTCCTGTTTTCTTCTCCACAAAATGCCCTGTGTTTCATGACATTATTTTTTATGTTAAAATAAGACTTTTTTCGTACAACATGCGCTAAAATTTAAGCGCCAATCCGGTCGTTTGATTGTGATACTGGCATTATAACTAAACCAGCAGTCTTAAGGTTATCTGTGAGTTTTGTTTGTCACCGTGCCACTCAATAGGCCTACTCTTACTGTTATTTTATGTACACAAATGTTGGCGGAAGTTGCAGCAAGCCCGGCAAATTATTACCGTGCTGAGTACTTCTACTTGACACTGCTTGGATTTTGAGCCAGGTGAAACCACACATAATTATTTACAAGACACTTCTGTAGAGATAAATTTTGATAGTACATCTACTTTTACATCTTTGAAGTATCCATTCTTTTCAAACTTCCAAACTTAAAAAACAGTGTATGTGTTTCTCATCTTTCTATTCATTCTACATGTATTCTTTTCCACTACACTTAATCTCATCACCACAATCAATACTTACGTTCCGTATCTCATAATTTTACAATTACTTCCTCTCCTTGATTTCAATATTACCCTCAAAATCTACCTTTCTTAGCGCCAAATCTGTGTTCTATTAGGATTAACATGGAGAATACCTATTTCGACCCCGCATAACAACATTTCGCCATCTGGCGTGTCGTCAGCCGCTGATTCATGCATCATAGTTCTTCCGTTGTGAACAATGGATTTTTCTGTCCTTGTTTGTACTCACATTTGTATGTATTTATTGTTACTGCGTTTGTTGTGTTGAGTGAAAGAATAGGTAAATAAGTTCTGTTTTGGTTGAATGCAAACAGTGGCCACAGTACTGCTGACAGCAGTTTCCAGCGGGGTCTTTTATGTTGCTAGCTGCGGCTTTGGCAGTTGGTGTTATGTTGGCAGCTAGCTACCCCCGCGGTTGGCGAGGGATCGCTTTAGTGTTTAGCCTGCTAATGACAGTACATACACTAAGTCACAATCGATAGTACGATACAGTTACTGAACAAGCCTGACGTTAATAGAAGGAGGTCGTATAGAGAGAGAGAGAGAGAGAGAGTTTATTTATAACGTGTCATGATCTTCATGAAGATGTGAACTCATCTCACGCTCACCCACACCCGCTCACACGCAATTGTGAAGCTTGACATGGTGATCTTAACAAAAGGAACACTATAGCGGTCGACGCGAGGCTTGTTTGGCCGATACTCGTGAAGCAGGCTGTTTGTTGTGAAACTCTGCCCGTACCGTACTGTGGCTACAGAGTGATCGAGTAGCCACGTCAGACACACTCGGTGCAATGTTCCAGCTAGCGAGCTGTTCCACGTTTGTTGAGTTAATAGAAATTCTAGTGCAGATGATGATTATAGGAGGCAAACGCGTAAGCTATCCCAAAACGGTATGTACTGCAATAATCAATGCCATAACAACGAACTGTGGCTTTGAGTCTAACTTTCTGTAACCAGATATTCAGACTGCAGTTGCTATTACATATGTAAGCAGTGGGATCTTGAAACTGGAATAGTGAGTTCTGATGCCACAGAGCCTCTGTGGAAGAAGGAGACGTGGTAGGAAGTGGGGACTACACATGTATATAATTTGTGCTTTTAGGGTGGAAGTTTAAATGATCAAAAACAGCCACCAGGAATTCCTGCAGAATAGAACATTTATGCTTTACTGATTCAGTCTCTCTCACATTTGCTCGGTATTCAGTACAGAAGGTCTCGTCGGATGGTGATGGAAGTTCACTTCAGTTACAAGCAGTTTCATGTCTTATGCTAAATAGCCTAATGCAGGAGGCGCTGTGTTGTACATAGGAGGAGTCGAAGGACTTGCACAAATTTTGGTTTCATGGAAATTTACCACTTTTGAAACCAAAACTTTAATTGGAACGTATTAAGGTTGGTCTGTAGTAAGTACGTTGTAAGGATACGTAGCAGCGTGGCTAGGTTTATTTTGGCGCCCCGGGCGAGTGAGTGATCACATTGGCCACCCCCAGGAGAAATTAACTTTAAAAATGACGCAAATGTTTGTTGAAGTTTCTTTTATTTGACTCAATAATTTAAGGTGTGGTGAGTTAAAATATTCATTTTGCTGCTCTCTTTAACCATCCCTTGGACTATGCAACTCGAAATGGTCTCACTACTCGCCCCCGTTCCCCTATAGCCACACCCCTGAGAATGTGAACTGACTCAGGAAAACGTTCGGTGGGGAAAAGTTGTGATGACGATTATGTAGTTTGAGTTCCGTGACAAGGGCAGGTTATGGAGCAGCTGAGTGTACTATGTAAAACCTGCATTCTGTATCAAGGGTTATGGCGCTACAGGTTTAATGGGAATACGAAGCGGAATGAATAAGCGCTAATTCAATAAATAATGAAATGAATAAAAACGAATTCTTAAGTGTGATTTCGCTCTCCTTCCTTTGTAATATTTAATAATTCTATAAGATCCGTAGAAGCTGTTCAGTTTCGGAATTAAAAAATAAGAAATTAGTTGTCTGTAAGCTGAAACTGATTACGATTTGGTTGTGCCGTGTTTTATGCTATAAAATGGGGCCATCATATGGCGGGATGACGAAATATTCATGCCTATACCCATGTCCGTTTCAAAGGTTTATGCAATTCTCTCAGATTTTTCCCTTTCTTGTTTACAAATATATAAGTACATGATCATAATTGTCTTTTGTTTATCAGATGTTTACAGCGTTAATACCAACTACTGGACTGCTGTCATTTGGTTATATTATCGTAAGTCGGATTATTGTTTGGCTGCTGCCATCTGGTGGTGTCAATCGAAAATAACACAATTTAATAAACTTATAAGCTGGCATGATTTTGTTAATATCTGAAGAGATAAATGTAACTTTTCCTTTCAACCGATTTTTGTTATATTTGTCGCAGCCTATGCCATAATAATTCTAACACTACTTCTAACATTTCAAACACATTTCGTCATATTCTGATGGGTTATGGCTGCCAGAGACAGAAAGACAGAAGGCGGTCACTCTGGGTTTTCCACTCGATTGACATTGTGCTGCACGTATTCTTTTTCCTCTACGTTGGTAGCAGTTACTTAAGACGACGAATCCCTAGGGAAATTCTCTTTATTCCACTTATATTCTAAATCATTCACGGTTCACAACTTCCTGAAGAAAAACATTATTGCCAAAAGATATTCATTTCACAACAGTTACAACAACACTGCGGATTTAGTTCATGTAAGCGCGGTCTACAATCTTCTAGATCATGTAGATAATTCTTTGATTGCAAGTAACTCATTTCCAGTGAGCAGTTCCGATAGCAAATTTGTTGACATCATTATCGTCAACTGCATTTTCGTCATCACTGTCTACCCCCTCTTAAGAACGTGCGGAAAATGCCAAGTGCATTAGATATAACGAAAGACACAGTGTATACGTTGCGGATCCAGTGCAGAAAAAGAAAGCAGCTAATCGGACTTGTAGTTTCACAGAGACCGCCGTGACAGCAGTGAAGAGGGTCATGTCAATGCGCATTCCCTCATCTCTCGGCCTGTCGCCGCCGATAGCCGTCGTCTTATGTCGACTCGACGGTGGACTGTAATCGGGTCTGCCTGAATTCAGGACATGGAACATCGTCTCACCTGTTTCGTTTTCGAACGTTGGCTGTGGACAGCGAAACATGAAATAGCTGACCCATAAACTTCCACAAGGCGTCATTTGCAGATTTTTATAGAGCATTTGTATTAACGTTTGAAGAAGCTTGCTTCCCAGATTGTATGATCTGTACCAGAGGCTGCAACTACAGTTTTATATACACCTGATGATGGGTGCGATGGACTCCCGAAACATGTAGAGTAATTTAGCAGTAAATAAATATATGCATACTGTTGCATCTTGTTGGATTTCTTCAACCTTTTATAGAGCAACTTCGTAATTATGTCTTCAACACCTGCAGTGCAAATTGCATATTTAGTTAAACATGAACCATTTTGCGGGTGACTTACTTAAAAAATCTCTATAATCTGCTCAAAAAATTATAATTTATCAAGTCGATTGTAATTTAATATTTAAGTAGAAAGCACCTTTTCGAAGTTATGGGATCTTTAAGCCTGGCAAGTCGATCAGGGTTTTAATTCTCATGGCGAAGAAGAAGGCATGGAATAGCCCAAGCTGCTTCCTGATGAGGCGAATGTCAGACGTCTGAGAGTGTTAACTAGTTCAGAACTGAAAGCGTCCTTGATCAGGACTTCATTATCAGCTCCAAGCTCTGTTTTATAGCTTTGGGACCGGTGTCGGCGCATGCTTACCTTGAGTTGGCTTCCCTTTCCGGCATTGCATGAATGCGACAAATACTTTATTGCAGGTCACGAATCTTTTCCTGACACGGAGACGGCTGTCGGAAACATTCTTGTGTGGGGGGGATTGGAGACACTTTATATAGCCTGATAATATTCTAGTGTTCTCTATGACTGTACGGTAAAAAAGATAAAGTGCACCCTTGTACAGGCATTGAGGCTCTGTACAGGCCATACGGCTCAAACGGCACTAGAAGGGGGTGAGGGGTCAGCGTCACGCCTCGGCCACTCTTTACCCGCGGGAAAGACCCGGTACCCATTGTACAGGAGGCTGGATGGGTCCCAGGTTCGGTCTAGACAGGTGCGGAAAACCTCACTCCCACCGGGATTCGATCCCCGAACCGTAGAGCCCGTAGCCAGTCGCTATACCGACTACGCTACCCGGCCCCCTATATGACTGTGAGTATGCAGTACGAGGGAGCCCAGAGACTCTTTTGTACTGAGGTGACTTGGTAGTTGGAGATATCAGGATTGAATGCCTGCTCCTTGAGCACTGCAGGTACGTGCTGTAGATTTGTTCAGGGCCGATAAGAGTCGCCTACTTCAGCCGTTGTGAAGACTCTGGTTAGGATTGCGATCTCTTGATATATACTGTGTTAGAGTAGTAATCAGTACCATCAACACAACTAAATTTTTATATTCTGTGGGTATGCGGCTACATGTTTCACCTACTGCGTCGTCATGGTAAGGCCATTTAAATAGATAAAAAGCAAAAATACAATTTAAACATTACTTACTGGTTCAGATGGAGGTCTCAATCTTTAGTGGTACAAGATGCGTGTCAATAAAAGTGTTTTGAAAACAAATAAAAATGTGTAGCATTTAGTAGTAAAAATTATCGGGGTTTCTGCTTGTAATTAATAATTAATTAGTATGCGACACATCGAGATGTCCAAGACAAAATTATACGTACTGTATCAGCAAGTAGACTTTTTAAATTTCGACACAAGCTGCACCAAGAATTTAAAGGTTTACTGAAATCTCTACATACGTGTTCTATTTTGCTTATCAATATTAATCTGCCTTTTATAACTACTAAATATTCGTTTAAAATATTTGCGTGTCAATGTGTTTTTCAGTAAGGCAGCAAGATCAATATCCCTAAATTATTGCGGCAGATGGAGAAGTAACAAGGCGCAAATCGTTTTATTACCGTAACTGATATAAATGGGTGGAATTGTGTAAGAATGTTTAATCAATTGAAACAATTACTGGTGATAAATGCAAAAGAGTATTAATTATGTAATTGACATCGAATCGGCGACAGATTCTTCACCGGACGTTTAGCGGAATTAATATTATTGGAAATACTACACCTTTCTGAAATTACTGCCCGTGTATTAATTACAACGCTGCTAATTAATTACTGATATGTGGAATGTAATTCCGTGACGACTTTCTGAAGGTGAATGCCAGTACCTAATTATTATCTAATTATATTAATATAATGTTTCCCACTGTGCACTCTCTGCAGGTGTATTTGATATTCAGAGTTTTGGGAGATGCATTGGCTTGCGTACATGATAGACGTATAGTATGATACTGTCAGAAGTTAACTTTATATTTAACAATAGCGACAAAAGTAGGAATTCGATCCGGGACAAACTTAAGACTGGACTAATAAACCTATGAATTACTGCAGTTAAGTGTGCTGTTTATTACAGAAGAAGGGACATACTGAATGTGAGTTATCTGTATGGAGATTGATACGTTATAGGAGTTCAGAGGGACATTTCATAAGAAATCGTGAATATGTTCAGCTCCTGTCCTTAGGCTACGTGGTCTCCTGGGGTCTAAAGTATTTACTGCGTGAAATGGTTCTGTTTCAAGTAGTTTTTTAATTAGTTATAGGTCCACAGACAGTTTTGTCTCCCTAAGTTCTATTTACCTTCTGATACAGCGGTTCATTTTATTTATTTATTTATTTATTAGCTTAGAAACCAAGCAGTTTATACTGTACTTAGCATTTACAAAAATGTAAAACATTATAAATGAAATATTGCGATATCACACTAATGACTCCTGGAATATTAATGGCAACACTCCTTCACCTATATAACTCAGCATGTCATATGGAAACTAACTAGACTGTAAGTAGATAAGAGTGAATCTCGCTATAAATATACCGGAGAATTAAAGAAGAAACACTT
>Ga0123353_10006248_pt1 | contig 15837 bp, 13 predicted proteins | sample TergutLab28metaG_3_FD_92763 | JGI IMG/M metagenome (GOLD analysis project Ga0123353, IMG submission 92763) | Labiotermes labralis P3 segment gut microbial communities from Petit-Saut dam, French Guiana - Lab288 P3 | ecosystem: Host-associated > Arthropoda: Insects > Digestive system > Gut ... | reverse complement strand
CTTGAGCCGCCCCGCTTCAAGTACGATATTTCCATTCACAAGGTTTGTCGTATAGCTGTCATACCCGCTGCGCTTGCTTTTGAATTTCGGGTATCCCACATTTTTATCGCGAAAGAAATTTTTGTATGCAGCCTCAAGATGGATTTGGGCGTTAGCAAGAGCTAACGAATCTACTTCCCTGAGCCACTCGTATTCTGTCTTGTATTTCGCAGGTGTAATACGAAGTTTTTTTCCGGTTTCTTCATAAAATGCTTGTTTTTCCGCAAGCATTTTATTGTAGACGAAACGGACGCAGCCGAAAGTTTTCGCAAGCAACACTTTCTGTTCACTATTAGGATATATCCTGAATTTGTATGCCTTGTTCATGATTTTATTATAGAACAAACGTTCGCCCGTGTCAAGGGAATCGTGATATTTTCTGTCTTTTTTTATGTCCCTTTCTATGCTATAATGTAGTACGTCACGGCGATTCATCTCACCGCCTACGCGCTCACTTCGTGAGTAAGGGAGCTTAGAGGCGGGAGACTTCTTGCTAAGTTAGGTTAAAGAAAGAAGATATGTTTCGCTATCTTGCTGCAGTGACAAATGCACAAGGATAATTGTATATATCATGAACAAAACTTCAGGAGAACGGGTAGTATACGATGAGTGAAACAGAGCAGAACTTAACGGAACTTGAACGGACGAAGCGCATCGTCGAAGATCTGAATTCCATACTCGAAGGCTCCTTCGACGGGGTCCTGGTGACCGACGGTGAAGCGAACGTCCTGATGGTGAACAAATCCTACGAGCGCATAACAGGCCTAAAAAAAGAAGATATGATAGGCCGCAATATGCGCGATATGCTCAATCCCGTATACATGAAAAATTCCGTCGCGCTGCTTGCCATCGAAGAAAAAAAGCCGGTTTCAATGCACCACACCACAAAGCACGGCAGAAATATAATCGTCACGGGAACGCCAATCTTCGACGAAACCGGAAAGATAACAAAGACGGTCGTAAACGCAAGAGACATCTCGGAGATATATGAGCTCAGGCAGGAATTGATCAAAGCCAGAGAAATGGAAAAGATATACTTCAATCAACTGCAAAAGACGACCAAAAACGATAAGGGCCGCGATCTTGTCGTGGCCGGCGAGGCGATACAAAAGATATTCGGCCTGGCTGACAAGCTGGGCAATTTCAACACAACCATCATGATCACAGGGGAATCCGGCGTCGGCAAGGAGGAGATAGCGAAATACATTCATGACGGCGGAGCGAAGAGAGGCGGGCCTTTCATCGCAGTAAACTGCGGAGCCATTCCCGAAAATCTGCTTGAATCGGAGCTGTTCGGCTACGCGAAAGGCGCGTTTTCTGGGGCCTCCGCGGAAGGTAAAAAAGGCCTCTTTGAAGCGGCTGACGGCGGAACGATCTTCCTCGATGAGATAGCAGAAATGCCGCTGATCCTGCAGGTCAAGCTTTTGCGTGTGATAGAGACATTTGAAATAACTAGGGTAGGATCGACGGAGCCTGTTCCCGTAAACTCGCGCATCGTGGTTTCGACGAACAAGAATCTCGAAAAGGAAGTGGCGGACGGCGCATTCAGGAAAGATTTGTTTTACAGGTTAAATGTGGTACAGATAGTGGTCCCGCCGCTGAGAGAGAGGCAAGAGGATATCGCGCCTCTGGCGCTGAGTTTCCTAAGACGTTACAATTCAAAGTACGGCCAGAACAAAAAACTGACTTACGATGTGATAAAAGAGATGGAGCAATACTCCTGGCCGGGAAACATTCGGGAACTCAAAAACACCATCGAAAGAATGGTCATAGTCAGAAATAACGAATATCTGCAGATATTGGATTTGCCGTGGTTTAACGAGGAAACGACGGCGGAATACGAACCGGACAAAACGGAGGCGTCTCTCAACGAAGCGATGGATGATTTTGAGAAGAAAATTTTGTCTGAAGCAATGAAGAAGTACGGTTCGACGAGGAAGATGGCGGACGTTCTCAAGGTCGATCAGGCGACGATCGTGAGGAAAATCAAAAAGCACGGTTTGAACAGGTGATGTATGGCTGCGGGGGGTGATGCAACAGCGCATCGCTCCCCGCCGGTTTTTTGTTAAAAACGCCGCTTGTCGGCGGCCCCGATAATTGGCACAGTATTTGCTGTATGAAGTAATAGACATTCATTATGCATGGAGTGAACGATATTATGGAACAACAAAAAAAGAATTCCAAGTTGATCTTGGGCGAACTTCTGGAAATGCACTACCGCGAAGCGCTGGAGGAAAAGGCAAACGGAGGACTCGTCGCGTGGGCGACGTCAATCTCACCGCAGGAACTCCTTGAAACAATGGACATAAAAGTCGTCTATCCGGAAAACCACGCCGCGGCCATCGGCGCGAGGAAGGACGCGGAATCATTTATCGACAGAGCCGAGGGAGACGGATATTCTGTCGATCTTTGCTCTTACGCAAGAGTAAATCTCGGATACATGGAAATCAAAGATAGCGTAGCGGGAAACATTCCGATGCCCGATCTGGTTTTCTGCTGCAACAATATCTGCAACACTGTCATAAAGTGGTATGAAAACATCGCAAAAGAACTGAATATTCCGATGATCCTTCTCGATATGCCGTTCAATCATACATACGAGGTGTCACAAAGCAGCATCATCTACATGCGAAAGCAGTTGGAGGAAGCCATAGCGGTACTAGAAAAGGTCAAAGGCAGGAAGTTTGATTACGACAAATTCAAAGACGTGATGAAAACTTCAACGGAGACGGCCTACTGGTGGAAAAAGGCAACGGCTCTGGCCGCGGCTAAGCCCTCCCCTCTGAACGGATTTGACCTGTTCAACTACATGGCGATGATCGTCTGCATGCGCGGCAGGAAAGAAGGGCTAAACCTTTTTAAGTTGTGGCACGACGAACTCGAGGAAAAAATAGGGAAAGGGCTGGGGCCCTGGAAAGACGCGGAGGAGGAATTCAGGATAATGTGGGACGGTATAGCATGCTGGCCATATCTTTCCGACACATACAAGGTCCTGAAGAAAAACGGGATAAACATGGTGACGTCCACTTATCCCGATTCATGGACAGTCATCTACGAAGCGGGGGACCTCGATTCCATGGCGAAAGCCTACAGCTCCAACTATGTCAACAGAAATCTTGATTTCGGAGTAGACAACATAGTGAATATCGTCAAGGATTTTTCGCTTGACGGAGTAATCTACCACTCGAACAGAAGCTGCAAGTTCATGGATTTTCGGCAATTTGAAGTTCAGCGCCGGGTAGAGGCCGCGACAGGCGTACCGTCCGTTATATTTGACGGGGATCAGACAGACCCAAGGGCGTTTTCGCTGGCTCAGTACGAGACGCGGATACAGACGCTGAAAGAAATGATGCAGGAACGAAGGGAGCGATGACTGTGGAAAACATATCCGAACTGATCAGAATAGCCAAAGATCCGGGAAAAACCATAGAACAGACGCTCAAAAGGACCGGTAAAAAAGCCGTTGGCGTTTTTCCTGTCTATGCGGCAGAAGAAGTGATTTACGCGGCGGGGGCGCTGCCGGTCGGGCTATGGGGCGGACAAGCCAACATATCGAAAGCGTCGCAGTACCTGCAGAGTTTCTGCTGTTCCGTCATGAAGGCAAATGTGGAAAATGGGTTGAACGGCGTGTACAGTCCCCTGTCCGCAGTAGTCATTCCGACGTTTTGCGACACTCTCAAATGTATCGGCGAAGTCTGGAAAACGGCTGTCGATCATCCGAAAAGCATCACTTTTGTGTACCCGCAGAACAGGAAGCTCGACGCCGGCGCGGAATTCATGGAGCGGGAATTAAAAAGGCTTGCAGAGGAAATTGAAGCCATAACGGGAAACGACGTCAAAGAAGAGGATCTGGAAAAAAGCATTGCCGTCTACAACGAATACCGCAGGGCGGCAAGGGAATTCGTAAAGATATCACCGGATTATCCGAAAACGATAGGCGCAAAGGAGAGGCACAACATATTAAAAGCGGCTTTCTTCATGGATAAGAAGGAATACACGGAAAAACTCCTGGGAGCAATCGAAGAACTCAAAGCGAAAGAAAAAGAGCGAACATCGGAAAAGGGTGTGGTCATCACGGGGTTACTCGCCGAACCTGATGAATTTTTGGACCTGTTTTCTGAAAATGGAATGCTTTTCGCCGCGGACGATCTCGTGCAGGAGAGCAAACAATTCCGGCATGATGTGCCTGAGGAAGGCGATTCACCGATTGCCCGGCTGACGCATCGGGTCGTCGTTCAGGACGGGTGTTCGCTGCTTTACGATTGCGGCAAGAGCAGAGGCGCCGTGATCATAGATTTAGTAAGAAAGACGAAGGCGGACGGCGTGGTCGTCTGCATGATGAAATTCTGCGATCCGGAAGAATTCGACTATCCCATCTACAAAAAAGAGATCGAAAATGAAGGTATACCGATGCTTTACCTTGAGATAGAGCAAAAAATGGATTCTGTAGAACAGCTTAGAACACGGATCCAGACTTTTGCGGAAATGTTGGGAGATAAGAGATGTTCCTCGGAATAGATATCGGGTCCTCGTCGTCAAAGGCCGTAATAATAGACAGCCAAGGCGAGGTCTTAGGGGCGCACGTAAAGAATACGGGCATAGGAAGCGACGGGCCGGAAGAGGCCGTGAGCGTTTCACTCGCCAAGGCGGGACTCGCACAGACGGACGTCCTGTATACGGTGGTCACCGGATACGGAAGGCTGACATGGGCCATGGCTGACAGGCAGATCGCGGAACTTTCCTGTCATGCGAAGGGCGCGTCGCGTCTCGTCCCCACGGCGAGGGCGCTTATCGACGTCGGCGGCCAGGACGCGAAAGCCATAAGGCTTGAAAAAGGCAGCATTGTCAATTTCGCGATGAACGATAAATGCGCGGCCGGAACGGGGCGGTTCCTCGAAGTTATGGCAAGGGTGCTTAACTGCAGCCTTTCAGAGTTGATGGAACTTGCGGGAAAAGCGGGAAAAGAGGTCGGCATCAGCAGCACCTGTGCGGTGTTCGCCGAGTCGGAAGTCATATCGCAACTCGCGGCGGGAGAGAAAAGGGAAGATGTGGCGAGAGGTGCCCACGCGTCCATCGCGAGGAGAATAGCGGGGCTTGCCGGCAGGGTCGGCGTCCTCGCGGACGTGGTTATGACCGGCGGCGTAGCGCAAAACAAAGACGTGGTAGCCGAGCTTGAAAAGGTGATTAAAATGAAAATAATCGTGCCTGAGCGTCCGCAGTTGATCGGAGCGTTCGGCGCGGCGATTTACGCGAAGGAAAGTTTTGATAAAAAAACGGAGGTGTAAAATGAAGGTAAACGAAATCAAGAAGGTCGCTGTGGTAGGGGCAGGCACGATGGGCAATCAGATAGCGATGCAGATCGCGAATTCGGGCTTTGCCGTCGCCTGCTACTCCAGAAAAGAAACAACGATACGGGCGGCCGGGAAATTCGCCGACGGCTGGTACAAAAAAGCCGTGGAAAAAGGCAAGATGGCTGAGGACGCGGCGGCCGAGGCGCAGAAAAGGCTTGTGTTCACAAACGACTTGAAAGCGGCGGTAACAGAAGCCGACATAGTGGTCGAGGCCGTAGCCGATATCGTGGAGATAAAGAGGAACATACTGAAAGAGATAGACGCGTATACGCCGGACCACACGATCTACGCGAGCAACAGCTCATACATCGTGAGCTCGAAATTTGCCGACGCGGTCGCCCGTCCGGAAAAAGTCTTAAACGTACATTTCTTCAACCCGGCGCTCATCATGAAGCTGGTCGAAGTCGTTTCAGGGCCGCACGTGAGCGACGAGACGGTGGAGACGATCTTCGAGTTTTCAAAAGCGATAGACAAGACGCCGATACTGGTCAAGAAGGAGATATACGGCTTTGTGGTCAACCGAGTCTTCAGCGCGATCACAAAAGAGGCATGCTATCTGCTCGATCAGGGAGTGGCGTCGATCGAGGACATCGACCTTGCCGTCAAAAACGGGCTCGGCCACCCGATGGGGCCGCTGCAACTCCTTGACCTGACCGGGATAGACCTTGAGTATGACGTCCTCATGGAAAAATACAGGATGACCGGGGACGTTTCAGACAAACCGAGCCCCGCCATCGTCGAAAGATACGCGAAAGGCAACTACGGAAAGAAGACTAAAAAAGGATTTTATGATTACGAATAGGAGGGACAATATGAGAAACGTAGTAATTATCTCCGGCTGCAGAACGCCGATCGGAACGATCGGAGGCCAGTTTAAAAGCCTGACGGCACTGGATCTGTCGATCCCCGTCATGCAGGAGCTTGTCAAGAGGGCAAACATCGACCCGGCAATGATAAACGATGTTATATGGGGATGCAATTACCAGAGGACTTACATGGAGAATAATCTGGCGAGAGTAGCGGCCGTGAAGGCCGGGCTGCCGGCTTGTGTGCCGGGGCTTACGATCCACAGAAACTGCACTTCGTCCATGTCTTCCATCCAGCTCGCTTATTACCAGATAAAAGCGGGGGAAGCGGACTGCATAATGGCGGGCGGCGCGGACAGCATGAGCACCGCGCCTCACATGGTGTTTGACGCGAGATACGGAAAAAAATTCGGCCATCTCGACTTGAGAGATTCCATGTGGGATTCACTTACGAATCTCGGCGTGGGCCCCGGAATGGGGATGACGGCGGAAAACGTAGCGGAAAAGTGCGGCATAACGAGGCAGATGCAGGACGAGCTGGCCCTTCTCAGCCAACAGCGGGCATGCGCGGCTATAGACGCCGGCAAGTTCAAGGATGAGATCGTTCCTGTGGTGATAAAGGGCAGGAAGGGCGATACAGTCTTTGACGCCGACGAATATCCTAAGCGCGACGTGACAATAGAATCCCTGCAAAAACTGAAAGCGACGTTCAAGGAAGACGGAACCGTCACGCCGGGGAACGCGTCCGGGATGAACGACGGCGCATGCGGCATGATACTCATGGCCGAAGACAAAGCGACGGAACTCGGCGTGAGGATTCTCGCGAGGGTCGTTTCAACGGCGACCACTGGCTTAGAGCCGGAGATCATGGGGCTTGGGCCTGTAAGCGCTTCAAAAGAAGCGCTCAAAAAAGCCGGACTCACGCTAGAAGATATGGAACTCATCGAGCTGAACGAAGCTTTTGCCGCCCAATATCTTGGCTGCGAAAAGGAGCTGAGGCTCGACAGGGACATAACAAACGTCAACGGCAGCGGTATATCCCTGGGTCACCCCGTGGGTGCAACAGGCGCGAGGATAACCCTGACGCTTTTAAACGAAATGAAGCGAAGGGGCAGCCGTTACGGATTGGCGGCCCTTTGCGCGGGCGGCGGAATGGGAACGGCGCTCGTCATCGAAAACTACAAATATAAATAGAAGAAAGGGCGTCTACAAAGATGTACAAAATCAGTGAGATCACAAGTGCGTATAAACAAAAACTCGTGACGGCCGATGAAGCTGTTAAGTGCGTGAAATCAGGCGATCTGATCCATTACGGGCTCTTCAATGGTCTAGTATATGATCTTGATAAGGCTCTGGCGAAACGGACGGAAGAACTTCACGACGTGAGGGTGGCTGTCACTATCTGGGCATGGCCCGAACCTCCCGCGATCCTCATGGCGGACCCCGAAGCAAAGCATTTCAAGTATATGAGCACACATTTCAGCGGAACAGACAGAAAGATGAACAAGGAAGGCAGGTGCTGGTTCGTTCCGGTCCAGTTCAGGGAGAACCCGAAATACTGGGCGGAAACTGTGGGCGATATCGACGTGGCGATGCTTCAGGTGGCGCCAATGGACAGATACGGGAATTTCAATCTGGGCCCGCAGATAGCAGAATACTGGGGAATTTTCAAGAAAGCCAAAAAGATCATAGTGGAAGTCAATGAAAATCAACCCGTCGCGCAGGGGATCGAAACATTTATCAACATAAGCCAGGTGGATATGATAGTTCACGGGTCGAATATTTCGATGCCCGTCATACCGGTCAAGGATCCCGGCGATATCGAAAAGAAAATAGGCAAAGCCATCGTAGAGAAGATCTCAAGCGGAAGCACTCTTCAGCTCGGGATAGGCGGACTGCCCAACTATGTGGGCTCGCTCATCGCGGAGTCAGACATAGGCGACCTGTCGGTGCATTCCGAAATGTTCGTCGACGCGTACCTGAAACTGTTCAACGAGGGCAGGATCAGCGGAAACAAGAATACGAACAAGGGAAAAATGGTCTACACCTTCGCACAGGGATCGAATGACTTGTATGAATTTATAGACGGAAATCAGGCGCTGTGCGCCGCTCCCGTAGACTATATAAACGCGCTCGAAGTGATAGCGGCTAACGATAAGGTGGTGTCCATCAACAACTGTCTGCAGGTAGACCTTTTCGGGCAGGTGAATTCGGAGTCGGCCGGATGGCAGCATATCGGAGGCACCGGCGGGCAACTGGATTTCGTCATGGGGGCCTTCAAGTCAAAAGGCGGCCAGAGTTTTTTGTGCACCCCTTCAATGCGGGTGAACAAAGACGGGTCGAAGGAATCGCTGATCACCCCGAGGCTAGCTGAAGGCGCCATCGTGACGGTGCCCAGGGCCGCGACACATCATATAGTCACGGAGTACGGAATGGTCAACTTGAAGGGAAAATGCACTTGGGAGAGAGCGGAGCTTCTGATCAGCATAGCCCATCCCGACTTCAGGGAAGGACTCATAAAGGAAGCCGAACGAATGGGCATTTGGAAAAACAGCAGCAAAGTACTTGGTTAATGATTGTTTCATCAAGAAAGGAGTAACGAGATGGAATTTGCTGATTATAAAAATTATGTGAGCCCCGCGCTTGCGAAAGCGACGGATCTGATTCTTGAAAAGGGGAAAGGGTGCTATGCGACAGACGTGAACGGCGTCGAATACCTCGACTTTGTTCAGGGGATAGCGGTAAACGCTCTGGGACACTGTCATCCGAAAATCGTTAAAGCCATTCAGGATCAGGTGGCAAAGCTTTCGGCCGCTTCCTTCAATCTGGTCAATTTCCCGACAACCTTAGAGCTCGCGAAGAGGATAGCCGAAATCGCCCCCGGCGATCTTGGAGTCACCTTCTTCAGCAACGGCGGCGCGGAAGCAAACGACGGCGCGCTGAAGCTCGCGAGGGCAGTCACACACAGGCCGGCGATTATAGCGTTTCGCGGGTCGTTTCACGGAAGGACGATGGGCGCGACGAGCGTCACAGGCTCAAACTCCAAATATAGAAAAGGTTACGAGCCCCTTATGGGCGGCGTCTACTTTACGCCGTATCCACACCCGTACAGGTGGGGCATTTCAGGCGCGGACGAAGCGACGACCACGGCCGAAGCCCTCGATGATATCCAAAAGATTTTCGATCATCTCGTCGCTCCCGAGGACGTGGCGGCGGTCATATTTGAGCCGGTCCTCGGCGAAGGCGGGTATGTCGTCCCCCCAAAAGAATTCGTGGTCAAATTGAGGGAACTCTGCACAAAGCACGGCATCATGCTCATCTTTGACGAGATTCAGTCGGGCTACGCGAGGACGGGAAAGATGTTCGCGAGCGAGCATTTCGGCGTCGTTCCCGACATCATTACATTGGGTAAGGCCATCGCGGGCGGACTCCCGATGTCAGCCATAGTCAGTACACCTGAGATAATGGAAAAATGGAAACCCGGCATGCACGGTACCACGTTCGGCGGACACCCTGTCTGCGCGGCCGCCGCGCTGGCTGTCCTCGACGCGATCGAAGAGGAAAAAATCTTGGACAACGTCAACGAGCAGGGCGCTTATCTGAAGGAAAAAATGCTTGAGCTTAAGGCCAAATATCCGGTGATAGGGGACGTCAGGGGAATGGGCCTGATGCTCGCAATGGAATTCATCAACCCGGCCGACCGCACTCCCAACGCGGACGCTTTCAACAAGGTCAGACAGCTCTGTCTGGAAAACAAGATGCTGATTTTAGGCTGCGGTGTATACGGCAACGGCTACAGATGGGCAACGCCGCTCAACGTCACGAGAAAAGACCTTGATAAAGGCCTTGAGATCGTAGACAAAGCACTTCTGGCAATGTAAGCCGCTGCAGGGAGGAGAGTTCTATGAAAGATTTTATCTTCAAAATGCCGACGAGAGTATATTTCGGAAACGGATACACGAGGAATTTAGGGCCGATCTGCAAAGAACTGGGCGGCGCCAGAATTTTCGTGATAAGCGATCCTGTCATAGGAGCTACGCCGATCATGGAAGCGGTGAAGAAGGCGCTCGACGAAAGCGGCGCCGATTATGTGGTGCATACGGACACAAAACCGGATCCGACCATCGAGATGGTCGACGAAGTTGTGAAGGTGATGAAAGAGAGCGGGGCTGATATCATAGTCGCGCTCGGCGGTGGTAGTTCCATCGACCTCGCAAAAGCCGTATCCGTCCTGATGACGAACGACGGCTCCGTCAAGGACTATCTGTTCGGCGGGACAAAGAACGTGACAAACCAGTCCTTTCCGGTCGTGGCGATTCCGACCACAGCAGGGACGGGGAGCGAAGTCACGGCGGCGACGGTAATTACAGACACGCAGAACAACATCAAACTCTCTATCACTCACGACTATGTCATACCGAAAGCGGCGATAATAGACCCGCTTTTACATATCGGAATGCCGCCGCTCATAACGGCGTCTACGGGACTCGACGCGCTGACCCACGCCATCGAATCTTATGTTTCGCTGAATGCGGAGCCCATCGCTGACGCCATGGGGCTTCAGGCTATGAAGCTTATCGGGGCGAACCTGAGAACGGCGGTCGCTGACGGAAGCAACCTTGCCGCGAGGAGCAATATGGCCATAGCGAGCCTGATCGCCAGCGTGGCCTTCATGAACGGAGGGCTCGGCGTCGTACACGGGATAGCCCAGTCCATGGGCGGCATACACCATACGCCGCACGGGATAGCGAACGGGCTGCTGCTGCCTTACGCGATGGAACGAAACTATGTGGGCAATCTTCAGAAGTTCAGAGATATCGCCGTCGCGCTCGGCGCGGACGTGGAAGGGCTGACTCTTCGAGAGGCGGCGTATGAAGCGGTGACCGCGGTGTTCGACCTGCAGGACGACGTATTCGTACCGACAACACTAAAGGAGATAGGGATAGAGAAAAAGGATTTCCCGCCGATAATCGACGGGACTATGAAGTACAGGCTTCTTCCGATAAATCCTTGCAAACTCTCGGCAGCCGACGTCGAGAACATCTTAGACCGCGCTTACGAAGGCAGGTGAAATATGGACAAGCGAGACTATGTATGCTAAACTTAAATCAAAACGGGAAAAGAGGTATGTTGATTTGAGAAAAACAAAGATTGTATGTACCATCGGGCCGGCCAGCGATAGCGAAGAAATGCTCAAACAGATGATGCTTAGCGGAATGAATGTGGCGCGGCTGAATTTTTCACACGGCCGTCACGAAGATCACAAGGAAAAAATAGACAGGATCAAGAGGCTAAGAAAAGAACTCGACATGCCGGTCGCCATACTGCTCGACACTAAGGGCCCTGAAATAAGGACCGGAAAGTTGGAAAACGGCTACGTTGAACTGACTGCCGGAAACGAGATCGTATTAACCACCCGCGACGTCATAGGCACGGAAGCCTTAGTCTCGGTTTCATACAAGAGCCTGCCGGCAAACCTCAAGAAAGGCGACACGATAATGCTCGACGACGGGCTTATCGAGTTGAGGGTCAAAGACGTTTCGGCTGCGGATATAACATGCGATATCATTACAGGAGAAAAGCTTAAAGAGAGAAAAAGCCTGAATGTACCCGGCATTGCGATCGATATGCCTTATATCAGCGAGACAGACAAGAAAGACATCGTCTTCGGAGTCGAAAACGACGTCGACTTCATCGCGCTGTCGTTTGTGAGGACAGCACAGGACGTTAAGGACGTCCGCTGGCTTTTGCAATCTCACGGCAATTACAATATGAGGCTCATAGCCAAGATCGAGAACACAGAGGGCGTCAAAAACATATCGGATATAATAAAGGTATCTGACGGCATAATGGTCGCCCGCGGCGACATGGGAGTGGAGATACCCTTCGAGGAGTTGCCGCACATACAGAAGGATATCATCAAACAATGCTATTCGGCAGGAAAAGTGGTGATCACGGCGACACAGATGCTTGAATCAATGATAAGCCACGCGCGTCCCACGAGAGCGGAGATAACGGACGTGGCAAACGCCATCTACGACAGGACGAGCGCGATCATGCTATCAGGCGAGACCGCCTCGGGCGCGTATCCGCTGAAAAGTCTGGAAACCATGAGTAAAATTGCGGAAAAATCAGAGTCCAACATAGACTACAATTTCTCTGAGAGAAGAGCGGACGTCGAAAAATTCGGCTTGAACATAACTAACGCAATAAGCGACGCGACCTGCAAAGCAGCGCAGGCCCTGAAGGCGAAAGCGATAGTAGCCGTAACGCTTTCCGGCCAGAGCGCCAGAATGATATCAAAGTTCCGCCCTCAAATCCCGATCATCGCGTTCACGCCGAAAGAGAAGACGTATTATCAGTTGGCGCTTTCCTGGGGGATCACGCCGCTTCTGAACGAGTATGAAGAAAACACCCACACGCTGTTCGACGAGGTCGTACACAAAGTCGCGGAATACAATTTTGTCAACGACGGCGACGTCATAGTCGTGACGGGCAGTTCTCAATCTTCCTCCGGTACGACTAATATGCTTCAAGCGCATATCGTGGGGGACATACTGCTCAGAGGCACGGGCAACGGAACTAAGAGCGTGGTCGGACGCGTCTGCGTGATAAGGGAAGACGACAACGATTTGAGCGGCTTCACAGAAGGCGACATACTAGCGGTATCCCGCACGACGAACGATATACTTCAGTTGATGAGACAGTGTTCCGGGGTCATAACCGAGGAAAGCGAGAGCGACTCGGGGATCGTGCCGGCAGGATACGCCCTCGGCATTCCGGTGATTGCGGACGCAAGCGGCGCGACCTCGGTATTGAAGTCGGGCGCGAAAGTGAGGATCGACGCGGTGTCAGGCTACGTCTACAACAGCGGAATATCGGGAGGATAAAAAATTGTGAAATGCCTCTTGACATTAAAGTAACTTGAAGCCTTACAATTTTATTATAAATGTCAGGAGGTATGAAGATGCACCAAACAGGGCTTGACGAGGAAATCACGTGGGAAGGCGTTGGTATCAGCGCTGAGGAATCATATCGCATGTGTCAACTGCTGTAAATTTCACGTTTCTTTTCCACAAACAACTTGACGCATTCATCTATGTCTTCTGCAGTAGTCTGCCATGAGCAGACGCTTATACGGATGACAGGCTGCTCGTTCCACTTTGCTCCTCCACACCAGCATATACCGCTGGATTGTATATATCTGAGCAGTTCCGTCGTCCGGCTAGGCTCGTCACACCTGACGATTATCTGATTAAAAACGATTTCATTTTCTATTATAAAACCGTTCTTAGAGAGTTCCCCCGCAAAATATTCAGTCATATGGCACAGATGGCCGACAAGATCGTCAACGCCCGATCTGCCGAAGTATTTTAGCGTCGCCCATAACTCCACGCTTCTTGCGCGTCTTGACATCTCCGGCGTATACTGCATTCCGTCCCTTTTTTCGCTGAACTGCACGTATGAACCCGAAGCCTGCATGGCGTTGAGCAGGGCTTTTCTGTCTCTGCACAGCACGATGCCGCAGTCGTAAGGCGAGTTTAAGGTCTTATGCGCGTCGGCGGACCATGAATCGGCTTTCTCTATGCCTCTCGTGAGGTGCTTCGTCCTCTCGCACGCCGCCGCCCACAAACCGAACGCGCCGTCCACATGTATCCACGAACCGGCTCTGTTTGCGGTCTCGCATATCTCGTCGATGGGGTCAAAAGCCCCGCCGTTAACATTGCCCGCCTGCAGTATCAGAATAGTATTGCCGTCGAGGGCGGGCAGGGCTGAGGCTTTGATGCGTCCACGATCATCCGTCTGTACCACCTCGCAGTTTTCCCGTCCAAAACCCAAAAGAGACAAAGCTTTCCATACGCTCAAATGAGCTTGTTTACCGATTACTACCCGTACCCGTGGGGCGCCGAACAGGCCTTTTTTTGCCGCGTCCCAACCTTGTCTTGACAAAATATCGTTTCTTGCGGCGGCCAATCCGCAGAGAATAGCGGTCGACGAACCGCTCACGAAACCGGCCGCGGTGTTTTCCGGCAGCCCGAGCAGGCTGGCCACCCATTTCTCGCAAATCTCTTCGAGGGTGGCAACTATCGGTGAGATCACATACAGCGCCGAATTCTGATCCCAGACGTCCGCGAGCCATCTCGCGGCCAGCGCGACGGGCGTTACGCCTCCGTTTACGAAGCCGAAGTATCTCCCGCCGGTCTCGGCCGACGTGTTTTTTGAACCGATATCATGAAGCGCCTTTATGATATCTTTAGGGGCGCCGGGCCCTTCGGGCAGCGGCTCTGTCAGTTCGTTAAGCAGCGACAGCGAATCGGGAGACGGAACGACGGCCATATCGTTCACGCCGTCCATGTATTCGTAAGCGTATCGCTTCGCGTCTTCAAACAGTTCCCTGTTTTTCAACTGATCTTTCATTTCTCTGTGAAATTGCTCAAAAGACATATATATCAACCTCCGGACTCGGGAGACAGCGGAATAGACTTTGCGTATTTCAAAACAAACAGCGTTGCGTCGGGGATCTCTTTAGCCCGAAAACCCGCCCATGTTTTCCCTTGAGAGCGAAAGTACCATTTGTCTCCGGATTTGAACAGTGTCGTCCAGACTTCCTCGCGCGAGTAGTCTGTTTCATTGCGGAAGGTCAAAGCATAATTGCCATTTTCGTCGAGGCTTGCGTGCCGCTCAAAATCCGCAAGGAATTTTTTTGCGTCATCGGCGCTGACGATAGATGATTTCCCTTCCCGCTCCAGGGCAGAAACGATCTCGGGAACCGAAACTCCGATGTCCCTCATTTCTCCTACGAAAGTGTCGACTTTTTGCCGCATCAGGTCGCGACGAAAGTTTACGATTCGACTTTCGTCTTCGGTAACAAAAGTTCCCATACCGTGCACCGCCTCTGAAAGCGACAGTTGTTCAAGCTGCGAATAGGCCCTCTGGACCGTATCAGGACTGACAGACCACTTGGCCGCCATCTCGCGGACTGAAGGCAGTTTTTCGCCGCGCTTGCATTCTCCGCTCGCGATCTTGCAGTAGATTTCGCGTGCTATTTTGTCGCTCATAGATAGCGGAGTCGTTTCAATCTTATCGATCATACCGATTTCCTCCCGGAAGAAGTGCGCTTGTGTTATTATACACCTGCGTACCTGAAAAGGCAATCGGCAAAGTCGGCGCCAAATTCGGAAACAAATTGCTGACAAATTCGGAAGTAGCTAATATAATAAGACGAAGGATTGAGAGGATATCGCGATGGAAATTCTGAGGGTCGAGGAACTGACAAAGACATATATCATGGGGGAAATTGAGGTGCGGGCCTTGTGCGGCGCGACGTTTTCAGTCGAAGAGGGCGAGTTTATAGTCATTTTGGGGCCGAGCGGTTCCGGAAAGAGCACACTCCTGAACATCATCGGCGGGATGGACACGCCTACCTCGGGAAGGGTTTTCGTCAGGGGAGAGGAAATAACTGGGTACAGCGACAAGAAATTGACGGAATACAGGCGGAACAAAGTCGGGTTCGTGTTCCAGTTCTACAACCTCATGGCAAATCTGACTGCGGAAGAAAACGTGGAGCTTGCCACGGAAATATCGATAGATCCGCTGAATATAAAGGAAATCCTGGAAGCAGTCGGGCTGTATGAAAGGCG
>Ga0123353_10006247_pt1 | contig 15839 bp, 10 predicted proteins | sample TergutLab28metaG_3_FD_92763 | JGI IMG/M metagenome (GOLD analysis project Ga0123353, IMG submission 92763) | Labiotermes labralis P3 segment gut microbial communities from Petit-Saut dam, French Guiana - Lab288 P3 | ecosystem: Host-associated > Arthropoda: Insects > Digestive system > Gut ... | reverse complement strand
TTCGCAACTACGGGATCGATACACCCTACTTCTTCAACCGCAAGGAAGCCAAAGACCATGGGGAAGGCGGGGCGCTGATCGGCTATGTACCGAAAGACGGGGACAGGATAGCGATAGTCGAAGACGTCGTCACCGCCGGGACTGCCGTGCGCGAGAGCCTTCTGCTGCTCAATAGCTATGCGGACGTCACGATAACCGCCCTATTCGTCTCCGTTGACAGGATGGAACGCGGGGCGGGCGAGCGCTCTACCCTGAACGAACTCAGAGACAACCTTGGAATCAATGTCTATTCGATCGTCACGGTGCGCGATATAATCGATTCTTTGCCGGAAGGCGACGAGCGTGTGTTAAAAATGGAGGAGTACTTAAAAAGGTATGCCGGAATTTAAAGTAGTAAGCGACTTCGAACCGGCCGGGGGGCAGCCGGAAGCTATCGAGGCCTTGGTAAACGGGATCGAGCTGGGATTCCAGGAACAGACCTTGCTCGGCGTCACAGGCTCCGGCAAGACATACACGATGGCAAAAACGATCGAGCGCGTACAGCGCCCGACGCTGGTATTGGCGCACAACAAAGCGCTCGCGGCGCAGCTATGCAGCGAGTTCAGGGAGTTCTTCCCCGAAAACGCCGTGGAGTTTTTCGTATCCTATTACGACTATTACCAGCCGGAGGCGTACATACCCCACACCGACACATACATCGAAAAGGACAGCTCGATCAACGACGAAATAGAACGCCTGCGCCACTCGGCGACCTCGTCGCTGTTCGAGCGGCGCGACGTTATCGTGGTATCCTCCGTAAGTTGCATTTACGGGCTCGGCGACCCCATCGACTATTCCAGCATGGTGATATCGCTCAGGCAGGGACAGCAGCGCAACAGGGAAGAACTGCTGAAGAAACTCGTGTCGATCCGCTATGCGCGCAACGATATCGCGTTCGAGCGCAACGCGTTCCGAGTCAGGGGGGACACGGTGGAGATATTCCCCGTCTACGCGCGCGACCACGCGATAAGGATCGAATTTTTCGGCGACGAAATCGAGCGGATAAGCGAGGTAAACGTCATAACGGGCGTCCCGGCCAGGACGCTCAGCCACGTGGCCGTCTATCCTGCGTCGCATTACGTCACGACCGAGGAAAAGACGCAAAACGCCATAGCCGAGATCAAGGCCGAAATGAAGGAGCGCATCGAATATTTCGAAAAAGAGAACAAACTCATCGAAGCCCAGCGCATTCATCAGCGAACCATGTACGACATTGAAATGCTTTTGGAACTGGGGTACTGCAACGGCATCGAAAACTATTCGCGAATAATCACAGGCCGCGCTCCGGGCAGCGCGCCGATGACGCTGCTCGATTATTTTCCGAAGGACTTTTTAATGTTCGTCGACGAGTGCCACGTCACACTGCCACAGGTCCGGGCGATGTACGCCGGCGACAGGTCGCGGAAAGAGAGCCTCGTCGAGTACGGGTTCCGCCTGGCGTCCGCATTCGACAACAGGCCGCTGAACTTCGAAGAGTTCAACGGCCACCTGAATCAAGTGGTATATGTCTCGGCGACACCCGCGGAGTACGAGCGCTCGCGGTCGAGCCAGGTCGTCGAGCAGGTCATACGCCCGACGGGGCTGCTCGACCCGGAAGTGTCGGTCCGCCCGGTGGAGGGCCAGATAGACGATTTGATCGCGGAAATAAACCTCCGCTCCGCAAGGGACGAGCGCGTGCTCGTGACGACGCTCACAAAAAAAATGGCGGAGGACCTCACGGGCTACCTCACCGGGGTCGGCATACGCGTGCGGTACTTGCATCACGATATTTCCACAACGGAACGCATGGAGATCATCCGCGACCTGCGGCTCGGCGAGTTTGACGTGCTGGTCGGTATAAACCTGCTGCGCGAAGGGCTCGACCTGCCGGAGGTGTCGCTGGTCGCGATACTCGACGCCGACAAGGAAGGCTTCCTGCGCAGCGCTACGTCGCTTGTCCAGACGATAGGGCGCGCCGCCAGAAACGCATCGGGGCTTGTTATAATGTACGCCGAAAGGGTGACCCCGTCGATGAACACTGCGATCGGGGAAACCGCAATGCGGCGCGACAAACAAAGGGCGTTCAATGAGGCGCACGGCATCGTCCCGAAGACGGTCATAAAAAGCGTGCGCAACCTGCTTGAGATATCCAAGCGGGAAGGGCCGGCGCCGTCGGGAGGAGTCAAGCTCACGAAACGCGAAATGGAGGAAGAGATAAAGAGGCTGGAAAAAGAAATGGCAGCCGCTGCGAAGCTACTCGAGTTCGAGTACGCCGCCGCGCTGCGCGACCGCATTATCGAATTACGCGGATGATGCTGGACTGCCCGCAAGTGAGTGATTCAGGCACACTCACAAGTGGATGACTCAGAAGCACTCGCCCGCGTGTTAACACCGAGGCACTCGCCCGCGTGTTAACACCGAGGCACTCGCCCGCGTGTTAACACCGACGCACTCGCCCGCGGAGCAGTTATGCTCACTCGCCCGCGGATGACTTCGGCTTGTTCATCCCCTTCCCCAGCAACACAAAAAGCATAGAGACACAAAGCCCCGCCCCCAACATGACGCAGCCGGACAGCCAGGTGAAGCCGGCGTCCTCCAGCCGCAGGCTTTGTACGAGGATCCCGATCAGCGAACCAGACATAAAGCCAAAAACCGTTGCGTTGGAAAACCCCGGATATTTCTTAAATATATACTTTATCCCCCTGGACGCGGAAACCAAGCCCACAACGGCGCAGACGCAGAAAACGCCGAACGGGAGCAAATACGTGAAGTCCATATGCAGCAGCGACTCGGCAGCGACTATCAGGCTGCTGTAAATGCCCATGACGATAAGCACCATGGAAACGCTCATTCCCGGTATCAGCGCGGTCACGCCTGCCGCCAACCCGCCGAGTATCAGGATCAACCAGTTGGATGACAAAGCCTCTGCGCCCGAAATCTGCTCGATCTCCGCCGCGAAAACCCCGAGTGCGAGGGCGATGGAGAAAGCGCCGATCATACCGACGAGGTAACGCTTTTGAAAGGCGTATTTTTTTATCTCCGAAAATATGACCGGCAGGTTCCCCGCGATCAGCCCGACAAAGAGCAAGTAAGTCGCCTTTTCATAAGTGTCGAATAAGTATTTAAAGGTAAGAAGGAATAAGACCGCGCTCACAGCCGCGCCGATCGCCAGCGGAAAACAAAACCGTACGTTTTTCTTAAAGTCTTTAAACGGATTGGAAATTATTCGCAGCAGGTCCTGGTAGATACCCATGACGATAGCGACAATACTGCCGCTGAAACCGGGCGCAAAAATGCTGACCCCCAAAAAGAAGCCGCAAATAATACGATATAGGAACCTTAGCGTCATGATGATCAACTCTCAACCATATTCCAGTCTCAACCATATTCCAGGAACCCGGAAACCGAATCCGGTAACACTGGCAACCGCTGTATATCATACGAGTAAGAAGGACTAAAATGATTATATATTCAATTTGTCCAAAAATCAAGCAAGTAAGCAAGGTGGCAGCCTTCGAAATATAAATACCACAAAACCCCCGATGCGTGTCGGAGGTTTTGCGAAAAGAGAGGAAGATGGTCGGGTATCTTTAAACGGATGGGGCAACAAACGCTTTGGGAGGGAGCACGCCAATGGACATCTGTGTTGGGCGGGGTGCGCCGCGATTGTCCACCAATTCCGTTTACAATTCAATAGTAAACTAATAATGCATATTTTATGTGAATTAAGTTTTAATATTCTGTAAACATAATATTTGAAAAGAAACAGGCGGCTCAGACGTTTTTCAGGAGCGGGCCGTCGCGGAGCGCCTTAACTTTTTCCACGATCCCCGCCGTCAAAATCCCCGCCGAAGCAGTCGTCTGCTCGCCGGTGGACATGTTCTTGACGGTTATCGACCCACGGTCGATCTCATCCTCGCCAAGGAAAACAACAAAAGGCACGCCAAGCTTATCGGCATAGTAGAGCCTTGCTTTAAACTTTTTCTTCTCAGTATAGACCTGGACGCGCAGCCCCGCCTCCCGCATCGAAGTCGCCAGCGTGACCGAGTGCGAAAGATCATCCGTCATCGGGATGATAAGTACGTCAGCAGGGGCCGTCAAAGCGGCGCCGCTTAAAAGGCCCTGCTCCTGCAGTATAAAGAACAAACGCGTCAAACCGATGGAAATGCCGACGCCGGGCATAGTCCTGTCCGTGAAAAACTCTGCAAGGTTGTCGTAACGCCCGCCCGAGCAGACAGAGCCGACCTGCGGATAATCGGTCAGATATGTCTCGTAAACGGTACCCGTGTAATAGTCCAGCCCCCTCGCGATCGAGAGGTCGATTTTAAAATGCGAATCAGGGACGCCGAAGCCCTTCATATGTCGGCTGACGGCCCTGAGTTCATCCGCGCCGACATCAAAGGTCTCGTTCCTGCCCCTGTATTTATCCAAAATATCAAAAGGGTCGCCGGGATATGTCATGAAGTCCACGATCTCATCCGCCTGGGATTTCGCCAGGCCAAAATCATCGACAAGCGCCGAGATCAGCTTCTCCGCCCCTATTTTTTCGAGTTTGTCGACCACGCGCATAACGCCAGTGTCCGCGCCGCCGACGCCCACGATCTCGAAGAAACCGCTCAATGCTTTTCGATTGTTGATGCGTATCACGAACCGCTCAAGGCCGAGCGAAGTAAAGCATTTATAAATAACGCCGGGAATCTCAGCTTCGTTGAAAACATCCAGCGCGCCGTCGCCGATGATGTCGATATCGGCCTGGTAGAATTCGCGGAAACGCCCCCGCTGGGCGCGTTCGCCACGGTAGACTTTTCCGATCTCATATCTGCGAAACGGAAAGGATAGGCTGCTGTAGTTCATTGTGACGTATTTTGCAAGAGACGTCGTCAGCTCATAGCGGAGAGCGAGATCGGTATCGCTTTTACGCAGAAGATATATCTGCTTCTCAGTCTCCCCGCCGCCTTTTGCCAGGAGTATTTCGGCAGCCTCCATGAGAGGCGTGTCGAGGGATGTAAAGCCGTAAAGCGAAAACGAGTCGCGAAGCTTCCGCGCCATTGCGTCAAAGTACACCTGCTGCGCGGGCAAGAGCTCCATGAAACCCGATAACGTCCGCGGCTTGATTTTCTCCATTTATTACTTCACTCCCCAGGGGACTAATTTTTAGGGTTGACGATATCGCGCCAGTCGAGATCGCCGCGCTTGAGGCCATGTATCAGGACTTCCGCTGTCGCGACATTCGAGGCAAATGGGATATTTTGCTGGTCGCAAAGCCTTGCGATATCATTGACGCTCCCCTGGTATTCATCGACAAGCAATGGATCACAGAAAAAGAGCACCATATCGATTTCGTTATATGCTATGCGTGAGCCGATTTGCTGGCTGCCGCCCTGATTGCAGGACATATAGAGCGTAACAGGAAGCCCGGTCGCCTCGCTGACAAGGCGGCCTGTGGTGTTTGTGGCGCATAGGGAATGGTTTGCGAGGATTCCGCAATAAGCGATGCAGAACTGGATCATCAATTCTTTTCTTCTATCATGAGCCAAAAGAGCAATATTCAAAACAATCATCCTTTCTATAGATTTTTGATATTCGGATATATTTAGCGCAGCCGCAGCGGGACGTCCTCGCCCGCGATTCGGCGGGCAACGTCGAGGAACTCGTATGCGGAGAGCCTTTTTTTATATAACACCAAAGGAGTGTTGTCGTGAAGGGACATGAAAACCGACTTATCCTCCGGTATGACCCCAATGAGCCGGGCGCAAACCGTGTCGATGACGTCGTCGATGGTCGCCCGCATGAATTTGAGATGTTTGGGTAAAAGACGGTTAACAATGAGCCTCACATCGTCGACGCCGATCTCACGTACCGCGCTCGCGGTCCTCTGCGCGTCCCTCATCGCCGGAAGCTCGCCCGTCGTGACGATTATCGACATGTCTGCAAAGGCATGTACCAGCCTGAACCCTGCGCCGATACCGGATGGCGAATCGATGAGGCAATAGTCAAACTCGCGGCGGATTTGACTAAACATCGCTTCAAACGCAGCGCTGTCCTCTTCGTCCGGGGCATATGTCGCCGGAGCGGCCAGGAAGAAAAGGCCGGGGATCAGCGGGCTCTCGTGGCAGGCTTCCATAAGATCCAGTTGATTGTTGACCACGTCCATATAGTCCGCTACGGCATAATCCGCCATGCACAGCGACAGGTCGAGGTTCTTCATCTCAGAGTCGAAATCGACGCAGAGTGTTTTAAACTCGAGCGCGGCGAGGCACGACGAAACAGCGGCTACGGTCGTAGTTTTTCCCGTTCCGCCCTTACCTGAAGCAACAGCAATTATTACGCCCATTAAAAACTCCCCACCGTTCGCGAGTCCTTTATACATTATATACAATAATGCGAATTATGACAACCATTTTTTGTACCTTTGAAATGCGGAATAAGTCGCGGGTTTTATCTATTACCGTCCCTACGGCGGATCAATGTTTTTCGGATACTACCTGAACAGATGCCGCGGATTTGCCCTTAAGGGCGGTCCCCGACATATAAAACGCCGTCATGACTGTGGAAACAGCCAGGATGCACGCCAAAACCGCGATCCATATAAACGAGCCGTAATAGAATAACGATTTTTGAAGCATTGCGGAATATGCGTAATAAATCGTCTGGAGCATGAAAAATGTGAAAAACGAAAGGTAGGCATAACCCCAGATCTCTCTCGTAAAGGGGTGGCGCCGCCATGACAGGCCCGCAAATCCCACCGCCACCATGCCAGCTAAAGTGATCGTCGCCCAAGTTGCGACAAAAGGTACCAGTTCGCCCTCGTTGCGCCCGAAGAAAACACCGAAAAGGCTGCCAAGGCACGCGGGTATCCCGACGATGATCATGACCCGGCTCGATCTGTATCTCTGTGTTTTCTTAAACCGGGTCGAACCATAAATATAGAAAAACGACAATATCAAGGTTACAGCCGCGATAATAAACATAGGATAAAGGGAGCGCGAATGCTGTTCGCGGAGCTGCGTAATAGCCTCAGGGAGCATTCTTTCCAAACCGGTCTCGCTATAAGACCTGTGAATTACATGTTCGTATATGATCCTCATCACCAGCGCCCCGGATGAGACGAAAGCCATTATTATGCCCGAGACTTTATAGAAGTTTACCGCGTTGCGCCTTCTGGCGAGGCCGATGCCCAGTAAACCAACGATCACAACAAGCAGGTCGCATATAAACTTTGTCAGCGGCAGGGAAACGCAGACAAACCAAGGCAACCCTCTCATGTACGCATTATTGGCCCAGGACGAAAAATCGGAATTCAGCAAGGGATTGAAGAACATGTATTGTATCAGACCGGAGGCGATCAGGCAAATACTTGAGTAAAAAAACATATTGTCCCGTTGTTTTTCCTTAGGTTTATCAACACTGTCGGGTACGGCGGCATGAACCACGGCGCCGCCGCAAACGGGACAGTATTTCACTTTCCCAAGCACATCATTCCCACACTGCGCACAGCGAGTTATCAAACGAATCACTCCTACCTTAATTTTTCTATCGGACTACGACATTCTCTGCGCCCAGCATTTCGCGCAACTCGCTTATGAGCGCGTCGTGGATGACGCATCTTGCGCCTACGCTCTTTTTGGTATCTACGAAATGGATCACCATCCGCTCGGTTCCCGGGAACATCATGTGTACCAGCTTGAGCCTCTCATACTCCGGGCTGTCCTCGCTGCCCAGCTTGACGAACAAAGTTTCTCCCTGCTTGTTTCCGGCGCCTGCGTTTCCGGGAGAAGCCTGCCCGCCCTCACCTGTGCCCGGGCTGCGCATCGCGGACGTCGTCGGAGTTGCCTGCGCCCCCCAGCCACTGCTCCCGGATGGCTGATTTACCTGCGTTCCAGAGCCACCGCTCCCGGATGGCTGATTTACCTGCGTTCCATTGCCTCCGGAGCTTGGCGATATGTATGCCACAGAGGCGTCCGTTATGGGGCGCAGCGAGTTGAGCACGATTTGCGGCTCCTTCTCGTCGCGGAAGGAAAGCCTACCGCTGGCTATCACCGGCGTGCTCACCTGCATATACCCGCCGGAATCGTCGATGATCCGCTGGAATGCCAGCAGTTCGATACTGCCCGAACCGTCGTCGAGCCCTAAGTAAGCCATCAGAGTGTTATTGCGCGTCGGCCTAGTCCTGACGGACTCAATTATTCCGGCCACGACGATATACTGATCGTCGGTGAACCTGACGTTGCCGTTCTCATTGGTAAAATCTGATAGGATCTCCCCGATCCCAACCGCGCCGACACTGCTGACCGCAGCCCTAAACTCATCCATCGGGTGGCCGGAAAGGTACAAACCCGTAACTTCCCGTTCCATCCGCATGAGATCGCTCGCCGGGAACTCCGGAACGTCCGGCAGACCGACGCCGTCGGCAAACCATTCCCCGCTGCCATCGGAGAACCCGAACAGATCCATCTGCCCCTCGATATTGCGCCGTTTATGCTCCGCGACGCTGTCGATAACAGTCTGGCAAATCATCATCAGTTGCCGCCGGTTTGCCCCGAAGCTGTCGAAGCATCCGCATTTTACTAAACTCTCAAGCGCGCGCCTGTTTAAATCGCCTCCGTACATGCGACGGCAGAACTCCTCAAACCCGGTAAACGGCCCGTTCTTGTCGCGTTCCGCGACCAGCCCGTTTATAAATCCGCGCCCGATATTTTTTACGGCGACAAGCCCGTATCTTAAATTATTACCCGAAACCGAAAACATCGCGCCCGATTCGTTGATGTCCGGCGGTAGAAGGGATATCCCCATCTCGCGGCAGTCGTTAGAGTAATCGGCGACCTTTTCCGACCAATCGAGGATAGAGCTGAGCAGCGCCGCCATGTAGATGTGAGGATAATGGCATTTGAGCCAGGCGGTCTGGTATGAGATCATTGCGTAAGCAACGGCGTGGGATTTGTTGAACGCGTAATTTGCGAATGCAAAAATCTCGTCATAAATGCTTGAAGCGATGGATTTCGGAATGCCGTTAAATACCGCCCCGCAGATGCCCCGCGCAGCGTCGCCCTCGATAAACGCCTTTTTCTCGCGCTCTATCTCCGCCAGTTTTTTCTTTGACATGGCCCTGCGGATCATATCCGCCTGGCCGACCGAAAACCCGCCCAGTTTCCGGAATATTTCAATAACTTGCTCCTGATACACGATGCAGCCGTATGTGACGGAGAGGATTGGCTCCAGCAGAGGGTGCTTGTACGCGATCCTTCCGGGGTCGCGGCTGCATTCGAGAAACCGCGGTATGGACTCCATCGGTCCGGGGCGGTAAAGGGCGATTATCGCGGTGATGTCTTCTATGTTTTTCGGGCCGAGGCCGACGCAAACCCCTGTCATGCCCTGGGATTCCAGTTGGAACACCCCGGACGTCTTTCCAGCTGATAACATGGCGTATGTCGCGCCGTCGTCATCCGGAATATCGTCTATCGAGAACCCCGGAACTGTTTTCCGTATCTCGCGCGCCGCGTCGTCTATGACGGTCAGGTTCCTCAAGCCGAGAAAATCGATCTTCAGCAGGCCCAGTTCCTCGAGGGTCGTCATGGAATATTGCGTGGCGATGGAGTCGTCTTTTTTGGACAATGTGAGCGGGACATACTCGCGCACGGGGCGGCTGGTTATGACAATGCCGGCGGCGTGCGTCCCGGAGTCTTTCGGCATATCTTCGAGCGCCAGCGCAGTGTCGATCACGCGCTTTATCCTCACATCCCCGTCGTACATGGCGCGCAGCCTGCTCGAGGACTCAAGCGCGTCTTTGAGCCTGATGTTCAGGACGTTCGGGATCTCCTTGGCGAGCTCGTTTTCCTCCGCAAACGTCAGCGCAAGGGCTTTTGACACGCTCCGCACTGCGTTTTTCGCTTTCAGGGAGTTGAACGTAACGATCTGCGCCACCCGGTCCGCGCCGTATTTTTCCTTGACGTAGTCGATGACCTCGCTTCGCCGCCGCTCGCAGAAGTCGATGTCGATATCGGGCATGCTGATGCGTTCCGGGTTTAGAAAACGTTCGAAGTAGAGGTTATATTTTATGGGATCGACCCTTGTGACGCCCAGGCAGTAAGACACTACGCTGCCCGCCGCGGAACCCCGCCCCGGCCCGACCGGTATCCCGAGGCTTTTTGCATATGCGATGAAATCCGCAACGATCAGAAAGTAGTCGGTAAAGCCCATTTTAGCTATCATATCGAGCTCGTACGACAGCCGCCCCATGATCTTCGGGCTGTCCGCGCCATAAAGCCGCTCAAAACTCTCCATGCAGAGCTTCCGAAGATACTCCGACGCGTCGTCCTCGCCCTTGGGGAGAGTGAACACCGGCAAATGGTGTTTTCCGAAATCAAAATCGAGGTTGCACATCTGCGCGATTTTATTCGTATTGTCGCAGGCGTCGGGATTTTCCGGAAACAAAGCCCGCATTTCCGATTCCGATTTCAGAAAAAGTTCATGCGACTCGAAGCGCATCCTGTCGGCGTCGTGGATGGTTTTGCCCGTTTGGATGCACATCAGTACATCCTGCACCTCCGCGCCGTCCCGGTCGATATAGTGGACGTCGTTCGTAGCAACGAGAGGTATCCCCGTTTCCCGGTGGAGACGGATCAGCCCTTTGTTGATCTCGGGCTGGTTTTCCAAGCCGTGATCCTGTAGCTCTAGGTAAAACCCGTCCTCGCCGAACATCCCGCGCAGCTCCAGCGCCCTTGCTTTCGCATCGTGGTACCTGCCGTTGAGGAGCAGCTTCGGTATCTCGCCCGACATGCAGGCGGACAGCGCGACAAGCCCGCCGCTGTGTTCGCGCAACAGCTGCATATCTACGCGGGGTTTTATATAAAAACCTTCGGTAAACGCCGCGCTGACGAGATGGCAAAGGTTCTTGTATCCTGTTTCGTTTTTGCACAGAAGGACAAGGTGATGGCGCTCGGAATCCAGGTCATAGTCCATGTCGAAGCGAGTCCGCGCAGCCACGTAGACTTCGCATCCGATAATGGGCTTCAGCCCGGATTTTATCGCTTCTTTGTAAAAATTGATAGTGCCGTACATAGCGCCGTGGTCGGTGACGGCGACGCTTGTCTGCCCCAATTCCTTGGCGCGCGCAACAAGGTCGCGTATCCTGCATGCGCCGTCAAGCAAGCTGTATTCGCTATGAACGTGCAAATGCACAAACGACATGGGTAACATCCTTTTATACTTTGAATAAGTCCGTGCTCAGGTATTTTTCGCCGCTTTATACTTTGAATAAGTCCGTGCTCAGATATTTCTCGCCGCTTTATACTCTGAATAAGTCCGTGCTCAGATATTTCTCGCCACGGTCGGCGAAGATAACGACGATGAGCCCTCCGGCGAGCGTTTTCGCCGTTTCGACTGCGGCGATCATCGCGGCGCCGGAACTCATGCCGACGAACATGCCCTCTTCGACGACGATCCGCCGTGTCATTTCATATGCGTCTTCCGATTCGACCATGACGCTGGAGTCGATTTTGGACACGTCGTACAGTTCTGGGACAATAGCCTCCTGCATGTTCTTGAGCCCCTGAATATAGTGCCCCTTAACGGGGTGAGCCTCAATGATTTTTATATCGGGGTCTAGCGATTTGAGTTTCATGCCGATGCCCATGATCGTCCCCGAAGTGCCGATGGCCGACACCATATGGGTGACCCTACCGCCGGTCTGCTCCCATATCTCCTGCGCCGTCGTGCTGTAGTGCGCCAATTTGTTATATTCGTTCGAAAACTGGTTGGGGTTGAAATAAACCTCCGGGTCGGCGTTTACCAGTTCCCTGCACTTTATGATCGCGCCGTCCGTGCCGTGTTCCGCGTCGGTCAGGATAATTTCGCCGCCGAAGCCTTTAATCATTTTTTGCCGCTCGACGCTGACTGCGGAACTCATGACGATCTGGACGCGGTAGCCCTTCACCGCGCCGATCATGGCCAGGCCGATGCCGGTGTTGCCCGACGTCGGTTCGATGATTATCTTACCTTTAGTGAGCGTACCTTCCTGCTCTGCCTGCTCGATCATCTTGAGCGCGATACGGTCCTTGATGCTGCCGGTCGGATTGAAACCCTCAAGTTTTGCATAAATTTCTACTGCGGGATTGGGGTTTAAATGGGTTATCCTGACGAGCGGGGTATTGCCGATTGTTTCCAGAATATTGTTATACATATTTCCCATCCCACATCAAATAATGAAAATCCAGCGCATGAGCATATTATATTCAAAGCAGCGGTAAATGTCAAAGGTTTGACAGCGCCCGATCACCTTCCCAAATCCAACTTTTTTTTCATTTCAAAAAGAAGGCTGAGCGCTTCCAATGGGGTCAGCGTGTTTAGATCGATCGTACTGAGCATCGCGGCGATCTCGCTGCCGCCCATGTCGAGCAGCGAAAGCTGCTGCGCGGCGGGCGAAGGTTCCTTGGCCCGCGCGGGGATAGGAGAATCGCTTCCCGTCATACCCTCCAGCGTCTTCAACACAGCCTTCGCGCGCCTTATGACGCTATCCGGCACGCCCGCCAGCCCCGCGACCTCGATCCCGTAACTGTCGTCCGCGCCGCCCGGGACTATTTTCCGAAGAAAAATAATATCGTCCCCGCGTTTCCTGGCTGAAATATTGTAATTCTTCACGCCGTCGATCTCGGCTTCCAGGACCGTGAGTTCGTGGTAATGGGTCGCAAACATTGTCCTGGCGCCGAGCTTGCGTTTGTCCGCGCAATATTCCAAAACAGCCCGGGCGACCGACATGCCGTCATATGTCGACGTGCCGCGCCCGATCTCGTCGAGGATCAGCAGACTGGAACGCGTCGCGTTTTTGAGGATATCGGCCACTTCCGTCATCTCGACCATAAAAGTCGATTTCCCGGCCGATAAATCGTCAGACGCCCCGATCCGGGTGAATACGCGGTCGGCCAAACCGATCTGCGCGCTGCGCGCCGGAACGAATGAACCCATTTGCGCCATAAGGACGATCAGCGCGGTCTGGCGCATGTACGTGGATTTTCCCGCCATGTTCGGGCCGGTGATTATAGCCGTGCGCGTCGCGCCGCCGTCGAGGAACGTGTCGTTCGGGACGAACAGCGAACCTTGCTGCATGATCTCGACGATCGGATGCCGCCCGTCGCGGATATCTATGACGCCGGAAATGTCTATCTCCGGCAAACAGTAATTGTTCACTACAGCCGTCTCAGCCAGCGAACAAAGCGCGTCGATCTCCGCGACATACCTGGCAGTCGCCTGCACACGCCCCACTTCCGCCGATATCCTCGCACGCAGTTCTTCAAAAAGCTTATACTCGAGCGCCGCAAGGGTATCCTTCGCGGACAGAAGCTGAGTTTCCAGATCCTTGAGTTCCTGCGTGATGAAACGCTCGCAGTTTGCGAGGGTCTGTTTCCTGACATAGTCGCCGGGCACGTCGTCCGAGACAGAGCGCGGTATTTCGATATAATAGCCGAACACTTTATTATATCCGATTTTCAGCTTCCTGCCTGTGCGCTCGCGCTCTTTGGCTTCGATACCCATGAGCGCAGCGGAGCTATTTTCGAGCAAATCGCGCAGACGGTCGACCTCCGGGTCGACGCCCGCGTTTATGAAGCCTCCCTCGCGTACGGAAAACGGCGGGTCGTCGCGGATCGTCGAATCGATCATCCCTGCGACGTCGTCGAGAACGTCCATTGCCGCGCACTCGCGCAGCGCGGCGCATTTCATCGGAGCGATCTGGCTTGCAAGCCCGGGCAACGCGGCTATCGACGCTGAGAGAGCTTTCATGTCGCGGCACCCGGCGTTGCCGTAGACGATTTTACCGATCAGCCGCTCCATGTCGCCTATGCCCTTTAGGCAGGTTACTAACTCGCCGCGCGCCACCGTTGCGCCAAACAGCTCGGAAACGGCGCTCTGCCGCCGCTTTATCGGCGTTGTCATCAGCAGCGGGCGCATGACCCATGAACGGATGAGCCGCCGCCCCATCGGGGTTTTTGTTTTATCGAGGATCCAAAGCAAGCTGCCTTTTTTTTCACCGTTTCGCAGCGAGGCAGTGAGCTCCAGGTTCCGTATCGTATTTATATCCAACTCCATATAAAGCCCGCCGGTGTTGCGGCGGAGGGTACTGAGATGCGAGACGTCGGTCTTTTGCGTGTCCGTAATATACGACAGCAGCGCGCCGGTGGCGTAAAGCGCAGCGGGACCGAGCTCCGCGCAGGCGTCACCGCCGAAATGGCTGCGCGTCAGATCCGCGCCGTTTTCGCAGAATGATCCGTCGTCGTGTTGTACGAGACAGTTGTGACGTGCTGCCAGGTATTCGCGCAAACGGGCGCAGGGTTCAGGCGCGCCGCCGATTATAGCCTCGGCGGGCGAGAACGAACTGAGTTCATTTTCAATGTGTCCGATATCGTCAGCCGGGAACTCCGTGACGGATATTTCGCCGGTCGAAAGGTCGGAAAAGCATACGGCGGAAGCCTCGCCCAGGTAGATCGCGCACAGATAATTAGGCTTGCCTTCGTCGAGCATCGAAGATTCCATCAACGTGCCCGGCGTTATGACGCGGACGATATCACGGTCGACCAGGCCCTTTGCCGTTGCCGGGTCCTCCATTTGCTCGCATATGGCGACCTTGTAGCCTTTTGCTATCAGCCGGGCGATATACGACTCGGACGCGTGATACGGGATGCCGCACATCGGTATCCGGTCGTCGGGGTCTTCGGCGGTCCTGTCGCGCGACGTGAGCACCAGGTCGAGCTCCCTCGAGGCTGTCCGGGCGTCGTCGCCGAACATCTCGTAAAAGTCGCCCAGCCGAAAAAAAAGGATGCTATCCCGGTTGCGCTCCTTAATATCAAGATACTGCCGCATCATAGGGGTCATAACGTCACTCCACAAATTAATTGAACTTGCTCATGGCAACTTCAACTCCGTCTGCCAAAATCATCTCCAAAGCCTTCGCGGCGCGTTCCGCAGCCTGGGAAATGAGCTTTTTATCCTCGCCGACCAGTTTTGAAAGCACCCAGTCGGCCATGTCATAATCCTCATGCGGCGGCTCGCCCACGCCTATCCTGATCCTTGGGAAATCCTCGCCGCCGCATTTGGCTATAATATCCTTTAAACCGTTATGGCCACCCGACGAACCTTGCCTTCTGATCCGGAGCTTGCCGGTCGGCAGCGATACATCGTCGGAAACCACGACAATATTGCTCAGAGGGGTTTTGTAATACTTCATTACCTGCCTGACAGCGCTGCCGCTGAGGTTCATGTATGTCTGAGGCTTCATTAAAAACACTCTTTTTCCGCCGAGCGTAGCCACCGCGGTAAGCGAATCAAACTTGAGCCGGTTCACCCTGACGCCGGCGATCTTCTCAACAGCGTCCGCCACCATGTAACCGACATTATGCCGCGTATTATCATAACGCGCGCCTGGATTGCCGGGAAAAACAGCGATCCAGGACACCGGCGCAGCTTTTTTAATAAAAAACATACAACACCCTCTGGAAAACTAATATCTCAACACATAAGCCTCGCTCAGCGAAACAGCGTAGCTATCGACACTTCCTCAAAAATACGCGTGATGGCTTCCGCGAACAATGGGGCGGCTGAGAGATATTTTATCTTATCGCATTTACCGTTGCAGTGATCGGGAATTGTGTCTGTGAAAATCGCTTCTTCTATTGCGCTCTGATCGATGAGCTCCAAAGATTTGCCCGAAAGGACGCCGTGACTGGCGCAAGCAAAAATCTCCTTTGCGCCGCCCATCTCAATAAGCGCTTTACTGGCGCCGCAAAGGCTGCCGGCAGTGTCGACCATATCATCGAAGAGGATAATGCGCTTTC